>Ga0210405_10000267_pt1 | contig 72871 bp, 53 predicted proteins | sample IncBWH11MmetaG_FD_155492 | JGI IMG/M metagenome (GOLD analysis project Ga0210405, IMG submission 155492) | Forest soil microbial communities from Barre Woods Harvard Forest LTER site, Petersham, Massachusetts, United States - Inc-BW-H-11-M | ecosystem: Environmental > Terrestrial > Soil >... | reverse complement strand
CACTGCGTGTGGTCTGCTTGCTCCGCGTGATGTAGTTAGTGCTCAAATTATTCTTCAAAGGGCTCGGATAAGTCCTTCAAACCGTAACGCAGCGTAAGTAATCGCAAGCGTGGTTTGAGAAGCCGTCTCGTTTACGCGGCGGAGAAGTCACACTACCCTCCGGCTTCTATGCTAACGCCGTTTTGTACTGCGCCAGAACCGTTTGGCACTCGGCGTCAATTCTGGTTTTCGCGGCGCTCCCATCTTTTGACCTATCTCCCTTAATTCAGTAGAATCGCGCGCGGCGCAATGAACTGCGTTGCAAGCACATCGCGCCGCATTCTTCCTGGGGAGAAGCGTTTGTACAGCCTGACCCAAAAATTACTCGCCGAATTCTTCGGCACTTTCGCCGTGGTTTTCTTCGCCGCGGGCGCCCTCTGCGCCGACCAATATCTGCGCTCCTCCGGTCAAGGCAGCATCACCATCCTCGGCCTCGCCCTGGCCTACGGCCTCACCGTCGGCATCATGGTCACCGCCATCGGACACATCTCCGGCGGTCACTTGAATCCCGCCGTCACCATGGGCTTCTGGGTCAGCCGCCGCCTGAGCACCATACAAGCCCTGCTCTACTCGGTCGCACAACTTGTCGGCGCCATTGCCGCCGCCTACGCGCTCGTCGTCATCATCCCGGACTCCAGCTGGCGCCCCGAAGCCCTCGGCTCCATCACCCCCGCGCTCGCGCCCGATTTCACGCACCTGCACGGCATGCTTCTCGAAGGCGTGATGACGTTCTTCCTCGTCTTCGTTTTCTTCGCCACGAGCGTCGACGCCAGAGGCGCCTTCAACCGAGTGGCTGGCCTAGCCATCGGTCTAGCCGTCACCATCGACGCCCTCTGCGGCCTCCCCTTCACAGGCGCAGCCGTCAACCCCGCCCGCGCCTTCGGACCCGCCCTCGTCACGCGCAACCACTGGGCCCACCACGGCGTTTACTGGCTTGGCCCCCTACTCGGCGGCGTCCTAGCCGCCGTAGTCTACGACCGCATTTTTCTCCCCGATCAGTCCCCGATTTAACGCACTCCCCACCTGTCCCTAAGTTCAGGTTGTCCATTTCGCACCATCCTCGCCCGCTCTGCCTTGCAGCGTCCTCAATCCATGCTAGCTTGACTAGACGCTCCATCGAGCCCAGGACTTTAAATGGCCATCAATATTGACGATCTGCTGCGCCGCGCTGTCGAAAGCCGTGCCTCCGACTTGCACCTGAAGGTCGGCAACCACCCCTATCTCCGCGTTGATGGCATCCTGAACCCGCTCAGCGACGTGCCACGCATCACGCCTGAAGAAATGCTCTCCATGGCCTTCAGCATGATGACCAATCGCCAAAAGCAAAAATTCAAAGAAACCGCCGAGCTGGACATGGCGTACGGTGTCGCCGGCCTCGGCCGTTTCCGCGTCAACGTTTTCCAGCAACGCGGCAACGTCGGCATGGTCCTGCGCGTCATCCCCACAAAAATTCGCACCATCGAAGAACTCGAGCTCCCGCGCATTCTCTCCACCGTTTGCGAAGAGCAGCGCGGCCTGATTCTCACCACCGGCACCACCGGTTCCGGCAAATCCACCACGCTCGCGGCCATGATTGACCGCATCAATTCGCTGCGCTCCGAGCACATCATCACCATTGAAGACCCGATTGAATATCTGCACCGCGACAAAAAAGGTTTCATCAACCAGCGCGAAGTAGAAGTGGACACCGCGTCGTTCTCCACCGCGCTGCGCGCCGCATTGCGCCAGGACCCGGACGTAGTCCTCGTCGGTGAAATGCGCGACCTGGAAACCATCTCCACCGCCATTCTCGCAGCCGAAACCGGCCACTTGGTTTTGTCCACCCTGCACACCCTCGACGCGACGGAAACCATTCAACGCATCATCGCCGTCTTTCCGCCGCCCGAGCAGAAACAAATTCGTCTGCAGCTCGCCGGCACACTGAAAGCCGTCATCAGCCAGCGCCTGGTGCGTAAAGCCGATGGCTCCGGCCGCGTCCCCGCCGTCGAAGTCATGATCTCCACCGGCTACATTCGCGATTGCATCATCAATCCCGACAAGACGCGCATGATCCGCGACGCCATCGCTGCGGGCGTCAGCCAGTACGGCATGCAAACTTTCGATCAATCACTGTTCGATCTCTACTCACGCAACCTGATCACCTTCGAAGAAGCCATTCTGCGCGCGAGCAATCCGGACGATTTCCGTCTCCGCGTCCAAGGCGTCCGCTCCAGCGCCGATTCCGCCCGCGAAGACATGGAACGCGCCATGTCCGAATTCGACAGCAGCAACGCCCCCCGCCGGTAACGCCAAGGTGGGAATCGTCAGCCTGTCGCATCTGCAACTCTGCCGATGCGTTCAACCTCGCGGTCAGGCTGAATCCGTTTGTAATCGTTAGGTGGCAGACCACCACGCTGGAGCTACAGAAACAATCGCTCGCCCTGGCGGTTTTCGTCTTGATCGCTCCGGTACTCCAAGCTCATTCCTCCACCGCGCAGACTCCCACCTCTCAGACTCTTCACGACGAATCGCCTACGCTTCAAAAAGCGAAAAAAGTCTGGACCAACGATGCTCTCGGACATTCGAAAGACGTCGCCGCAACAGCGGGCGCAGGTGCCACCGGCCGACCTTCGCCACGCAGCTTTTCCTCGAGCGGCATATCCATCGTCAGCCCAGCCGCTGAAACCGCAGTCGCTCCGGGCGAAACTTTCTCGGTTGAAGTCAGCGTGGACAGCGGCAGCGATGTGGGCCAGATGGCAATCATCGGTCCTATGGGATTCGGCACAACGATCAGGGAGGCTCCGCCATATTCGTTCCGTACACGGTCCCGCGTGATGGCATCGGAATGTCCGACCCCTGATGGGAGAGGAGCCGATCTACGCTACGAGCTCATCGCGGTTTTCAATATCTGGACCGGACGCCAGCAGCGTCGTTGACGTTGAGGCGCCCGGCCTGCCGGCCAAGCTCTCGGCGCTATTGCCACAGCTGACGTCTGAGTCGATCGCTGAGTCGGTTCCCCTCCAGATGCTCGCGACGTTTCCGAACGGCAGTGCGTGGGGCGTAACCGAATCAACGCGGACTGCATTCCGCTCGTCTGATTCCAGCGTCGCCACCGTCAATCCATTCGGCATCGTCACGCCGGCTGGTCGCAGAAAGGCCACCATCCTCGTCACCTACGGGTTTGAAAGCAGCACAGTTGAATTGAACATTCCGTTCACCTGCCTCGGCAACTCACCAGCCAGAGGAAGTGCACGCCAGTAGAAGTGCGCACCCGCGAGTAACGTACCGTCCTCTTGCAATTTTCCGTTTTCTCTTTTCCATTATCGCCTTAGTCTTTATCAGTGTTCATCTGGGTTTATCAGTGGTGCCTTTGAACTTCTCCTCGACCTCCTCCACCTCCTGCTCTATCCTCAATTTATGCGCTCGCGTCAACCGACCCGCAAACTCCTCACCGAAACTCAGCTCTACATGTCCGCGCAACGCGCCCTCATGCGCCGGGCGCATTCGGTCTCCGAAATGAAAAAACATCTCGAACGCCGCGCCGAAAATAAAGACCTGATCCCCGCGGTCATCGCGCGCCTGCGCGAACTCAACTACCTCGACGACGCCAAGTACGCACTGAACTACGCCGCGCAACACGCCAAACTGCACCGCCAAGGCCGTTTCCGCATCGCCCGCGAACTGCGCGCCCGTGGCGTCCCAGACCGCTACATCGAATCCGCCGTGGACTCCGTATTCGCCGAGACGGACGAGGCCAGCCTCGTCCGCGCGCGTCTCACCCGCCGCTTGGCCCATCTCCGCAGGCCGCTCGACCAAAAAAAGATCGCCTCCCTCTACCGCAATCTTCTCGGCGCCGGTTTCTCCTCCGACATCATCCGCGCCGAACTAAAAGGCATCAGCCACGGCGACCTCCCCGAACTCCCTGACGCCGCCGACTCCGAACTCTCCGAGTCGTAGCGAATTCTCCGAGCCACTAGCGCAGCCCCCGAGAAAACCGCGTGTCATCCCGAACGCGGTTCCGCGCCTATTCTTTCCCGCCGCAGTTTGGCGGGCGCGGGACGCAGAGAGGGATCTGCTTTCCGCGGAAGCGTCGAGCCTCCCAGCGGCCCAGAGCCCTCGACTCTGCGTGCGAACATGCGCATCTTTGCGGGTCGCGGGCGAAGAGTTTGCAAAAAAATCGCCGCCACAAAAAGAATTTTCACGCCATCCTCCGTCTAAGCCCCACAGCAACCCACGGGGAGTTCCATGAAGCAATTCGTCGTTGCACACTCCAAAAAACTGGAGCTTCGCAAAGGACACATTCCGAAATCCGGTTCGACATCTCGATTCCGGGCATCTCGCCACTAGCTTTGCCGATTTCGGACAGCGCCCTGCCCCGCGGGACGCATGACCAAATTCGCAGCATGTGCTTCGCACAAGGAGAATCACAGATGAAGAAACTTTTGATGTTTGCAACGGCTCTGGCCCTGCTGCTGAGCGCCAGCGCGTCCCGCACTTTCGCGATGTCCGGCCCGGCCGCGCAGGCCGCTCCCGCCACGCAAGCGAAGGACACGACTCCGCCCAGCTACGACATGAAACCGCAATCCCTGCTCGATCTCGACGGCATGCATCAAAAATTCGTGGACCTCGCTACCGCCGTCCCCGCCGACAAGTACAGCTGGCGTCCCGCCGAAGGCGTTCGCTCCATCGGCGAAGTCTTCCTGCACATCGCGAACGCGAATTACAACATCCCAAATCTGATGGGCACGCCGCTTCCTGCTGGCTTCGATCCCAAAACTTTCGAAAAGTCGACCACCGACAAGGCCCAGATCATCGACGCGCTCAATAAATCCTTCGCCAGCGCCCACGCCGCGATCGAAGCCATGACCAACGCCGATTTCAATAAGCCGCTGCCCAAACTCGGCCCCGACGCCAACTACGGCGACGTGGTCTACATTCTCGTCACTCACGCACACGAGCACCTCGGCCAATCGATCGCCTACGCCCGGATCAACGGCGTCATCCCCGCCGTGGGCGTAGCCGCCGAAGCGGCAGCCAAGGCCAAGAAACAAGCCGCGCCGGAAAACTAGCGCGACGTTAACCCGCCGCGACGTGTGGCCTCTGTAGGGGCGGCTCTCAGCGCCGCCCCTGCTGTGTCGCTTACCTGCCCGTAGCTTGCACGCCTCTGGATTTCTCTGAGCGATCCAGGCCTCTGTCGCGGTGACGCAGGTGCGAAACAGCGAAAAAACTAGCGATTAGAAAAAGTTTTCTCGTTTGTTGCGAGCAAGTTAGACGGATTTCTAATTCTTCAGTAGCGATTCGAAATGCTGGAGCGGTGAGTTGCGATGGGTGGTTCGCCTCGTGCAAAACGCCCGCAAAACACGCGCGCAGACATCCTATTTTCGACCGATTAGAAAAAAATAAGGGATGTGGTTTCAGTGGGTTACGACAATCTCTCATCGCGGTACTGTCGCTTAGGAATTGCGTGTTTAGTGGGTTCTGATTGCTGAGTAATGACGCGTGATTTGTGAGTCGCGGTTCGCAGCCCGTGGCCTGCGACGCGTCAGAGGCGTCGGGCGCCCGGATAAATTACGCGATTGTGAGGGCGATTTCATTTTTTGGTTTCCGTTCGAAATTAAGACCGAGGCGAGGTGAAAACAGCTGGGCGACGGGACTGAATCAATTCAAGCTGGCCGAAAAAGTTTCCAATCTGTACCTTTTCCAATGAAGATTTAGGACAGCTGTACTTTTCTGATTGGGCCTCACACCGCGACGCGTGGCGTTGCGAGCGTTGTGACCCTCTGCGATAATGAACCGTTTCGACAGAGGGCATCCTTGACTGAGAAGCAGTGGACCGGCAACGAAGTCCGTAGCACATTCCTGAAATTTTTCGAGGAGCGCGGCCACCGCGTGGTGCGCAGCTCTTCGCTCGTTCCCAGCAACGACCCTACGCTGCTCTTCACCAATGCGGGGATGAACCAGTTCAAGGACGTATTCCTGGGCCTCGAAAAGCGCGATTACAACCGCGCCACCACCTGCCAGAAATGCGTGCGCGCCGGCGGCAAGCACAACGATCTGGAAAACGTCGGCTTCACCAATCGCCACCACACTTTTTTTGAAATGCTGGGGAATTTTTCCTTCGGCGATTATTTCAAGAAGGACGCGATCGCCTTCGCGATGGAGCTGATTACTTCGCCGGATTGGTACGGCATCCCGCTGGAAAAACTCTACTTCACCGTTTTCGGCGGCGCGGAAACTTCGCCGGGGAAAATGCTCGCCCCCGATGACGAAGCCGCAGCTCTCTGGGTCGATATTGGCGCGCCCAAAGATCGTGTGATCGAAATCCCCGGCCTGAAAGATAATTTCTGGGCCATGGGGGACACCGGCCCCTGCGGCCCCTGCAGCGAGATTTTCTACGATATGGGCCGCGCAGCCGTTGACGACCCGCGAGGACCAGATTGCGCAACAGGAAACTGCACCTTCCCCTGCGACTGCGGCCGCTACGTAGAAATCTGGAACCTGGTCTTCATGCAGTTCAATCGCGACGCTTCCGGCAACCTCAATCCCCTGCCGAAGCCGTCCGTGGATACCGGTATGGGTCTGGAACGCACGACTGCGGTCCTCGAGCACGTAATCAGCAACTTCAATACGGATTTATTCAAGCCCCTGATGGAAGAAGCTACTTGGATTTGTGGCAAGCAGGGCGCCCAAGCTAAGGACAACGCGTCCCAAGCTTCCCTGCGAATCATAGCGGACCATTCCCGGGCGGCGACATTCCTCATCTCAGATGGCGTAGTGCCTTCCAACGAAGGTCGTGGCTACGTTTTGCGCAAGATTATCCGCCGCGCTCTTCGTCACGCACAAACGCTTGCGGCGCCTTCACCTTTTCTCTCCGTGATGTCGGTTCATGTTCGCAAACTGATGAAGAACGCCTACCCGGAGCTCGAAGAGCACGCTTTGCGCATCACGAAAATTCTCGATGCGGAAGAGCTGCGCTTTCAGCGCACCGTCGAGGTTGGACTAAGAAAACTCGACGAGGACCTCAAGGAATTGCGCCCTTCCGCTAAGCGCGCAGGTGGCCCTGCCGATTCCCCCACGATCGAATCGTCTTGGGCGGTCACGAAATCGGCTGCTGTGTTTGAGTATCCTGGGCACCAGGCGTTCAAGGTCTATGATACGTACGGGCTTCCGCGCGATTTTATCGAGGATGTAGCACGAGACGCGGGATTTAAGGTCGATTGGATCGGTTTCGACAAAGCGATGGAGGAACAGAGGGCCCGCGCCAAGGCATCGTGGAAAGGTGCGCACAAGGAAGCGGCGAATCCCGTCTATTCTAAGTTGGCGCAAACGCATAAGACGGAGCCCTGCTTTTACTCCGGCACGCGCACGCGTGACGCTCGCATCGAGGCCATTGTCACCAAAGATGGCGCGGTGAATGAAATCAAAGCGGGGACCGAAGCCGAAGTCGTGCTCGACCGGACTTCGATCTACTCCGAATCCGGCGGGCAGGTCGCCGATGCCGGCGGGTTCTACGACAATTCCGGCGCACGGGAAGTCGCCGAAGTGCGCGGCGCCTACTACCCCGTCACCGGACTGATCGCACATCGCATCGTCGCAAAAGAGGACCTGCACGTGGGCGATCACGTGGCCACCATCGCCGACCCCGAGCGACGCGTGCGCGACATGCGCAACCATACTGCGACGCATCTGTTGAATGCGGCGCTGCGCAATATTCTGGGCACGCATGTGAAGCAAGCCGGGTCGCTGGTCGCGCCCGATCACTTGCGGTTTGATTTTTCGCATTTCGCGCAAGTGGACCCCAGCGAACTTTCTGAAATCGAGCAGCAAGTAAACGAAGAAATCCGCAAAAATCTGGAAATGCGTACGGACATCATGAATATTGACGACGCGCTCTCGTCCGGCGCGCTGGCCTTCTTCGGCGACAAGTATCCTGAAGCAAACGTCCGCGTCGTCACCATTCCCGACGCGTCCACGCCGCGCGGTTTCTACAGCAAGGAGCTTTGTGGCGGCACGCACGTCGTGCGCACGGGTGACATCGGCGTTTTCAAGATCATCGGCGAGCAATCGGTGGCTGCAGGAGTCCGCCGCATCGATGCGATTTCCGGCGACCGCGCTCTAGCTGACTATCAGAATTCGCTTGCCACACTGCGCACGGTCGCCGGAATGCTCAATGCGGGCGAAGATGAAATCATCGCCGCGCTCGAACGGCAATTCGAAGCCAGCAAGCAGCTGGAAAAGCAGCTCGAGGCGCTGAAACGCAAAGCGGCCGGATCGCTGGCTGGCGACCTGGTCGAAAAAGCCCGCACCGTGAAGGATGTTCGCCTCATCGCCGCCCAGGTAAACGGATTTGACCGTGACGCCCTGCGCCAGTTGGTGGACGTTTTGCGCCAAAAATTAGGCTCCGGAGTGGTCGTTCTGGCGTCGGCCGATGACGGCAAAGTTGCTCTAATTACAGCGGTTACCAAGGACCTCATCCCCAAGCTCCACGCAGGGAAAATCGTCCAGGAACTGGCCAAGCTCGTCGGCGGTTCCGGCGGCGGCCGTCCCGATCTGGCAGAGGCTGGCGGAAAAGACACATCGGGCATACAAAACGCCCTAGACCAGGTTTACCCCCTACTCGACCGATTGTTATAATTGCTGTTGTGCCAGATGCTTACGACGAAGAAGCCTCCTTCTTCGCCGTATGTGTGTCTTTCGTTTGTGGTTTGGAAGCAAAGCGCTCTGCCTTCCCCGAGGCTCGCTGTTTGGTTGTGCGTCGGCGCCCTGAAAAAGCGCTGGCGAAAACTATAACCATGAACAAGAACTGCATCCCAGTTGCAGTGGTGGTCGCGGGCGCCTTCTTCGCGCTGTCCACGCCGCTTCGCGCCCAGATTGCGACCGCGCTGGACGAGCACGGTAAGCTCGTCTTCGTGAATGGGGATTCCCCGAACGCACGCCGCGGGAGTACTATCAGTCCTACGTCGGGCGCGTTGCATTCCCGGTCCGGGATTTCGGCCGAGTCTGCGGCGGAAACACTCGGTGCCGATGACGGACGGCTGGATCGCATTGTGCGCGATGCAGCGGCGCGTCATAAGGTGGATCCCGCGCTGGTGAAAGCCGTAATCAGCACGGAATCCGGGTGGAATCCGCAAGCGGGGTCTCGCAAGGGCGCCGTGGGGCTGATGCAGTTGATCCCTGGGACGGCACAACGCTTTGGCGTCGGCAATCCCTTCGATCCCGCGCAAAATGTGGAAGGCGGGACGACGTACCTGAAAGCTTTGCTGGATCGTTACAACGGCGACTTGAGCAAGACGCTCGCGGCTTACAATGCCGGCGAGCACGCCGTGGACGCCAGCAGAGGCGTTCCAGCGTATCTGGAAACGCAACGGTACGTGCAGAAGGTGCAGAACGCATACTTTCGCCCCGGCTCGGGCCGCGACTCGACGCTCTGGACTCCGCCAAGAAATCCAGTGCGAAAAGAAGTGGACGCGAATGGCCGGGTAATTTTCACGAACGAATGACGCACGTGGTATCCGCTAGAATTCAATTGCCGGCCCGATGGCTCCTCCTAGCCCTGGCGCTAGCCGTTCCCCTTTTTACGTCCGCGCGAACCGATCACAAGATGGACGCGCGCGAGCAGTTCGAGCGCGCGGTGCGGATGCGGACGACGCTGGAAGGCACACCTCAGAAAGAGCGCTCGTTTGTTGATTACCGCGCGACTGTTTCCGCTTACCACAAGGTTTATCTGATCTCGGCGCAGGCGGAAGAAGTGACGCCTTCGCTGATTGCGGAAGCTGAGCTGTACGAAGAAATGGGGCGGTTGTTTGATCCGAAATACTTTCAATCCGCGATTGATTCCTACAATTTCCTGCTGAAACAGTATCCGGGCAGCCGCTTTCGCGAGCAGGCGCTTTATTCCATCGGCTTGGTACAGAAAGACGGGCTGCACCAGCCGGATGTGGCTGAAGCTACGCTGAAGGATTACATCAAGCGCTTCCCGAAATCGGATTTGGCCAGTGACGCGCGCGTGGCGTTGAATGACATTGCCGAGACGCGAGAAAAAGCCAAGGCACAGGCTCTCGCACAGGCACAGGCCCAAGCTCAGGCTCAAGCACTGGCCCAAGCGCAAGCGCAGGCGAAGTTGCAAGCGCAGGCCAAGATTCAGGCTGTCGCGGCGGCGGAGGCTTTTCCGGAGTTGAAAGGCAAAGTGGTGGAACAGGCCGAGAGCGACAACGGAACGCCGCGAGTGATGGACCTGAAAACCTGGAACACGGAGAATTCGGCGCGCATCGTCGTGACTTTGAGCGACACGATTGCGTTCAACGCCGCGCGGATTGCGGCTCCCGACCGTGTGTATTTCGATTTGCACCGAGCGAAGCTGACGCCGGATATCGCCAAGAAAAACTGGGAAGTGAAGGACGGGCTGCTGAAGTCCTTGCGTTTGGGGCAGAACAAGGACGGCGTGGTGCGCGTGGTGTTGGATGTGAACGGAGCGCGCGATTTTTCCGGTTATTTGCTGGCGAATCCTTACCGGCTGGTGATTGAGGTGCGCGCGAAACCGGTCGCTTCCTCCGCTGGGAATGAGCTCGCTGCTGCGGCTACGCATGCTGCGTCGCCCGTCACCCCGGCGCCGAGCGCGACGGCGAAGAATGCGAACGCGGAAGCTGGCGATGCTGATTCGAAACCGCGCGCTGTAGCAGGTGAGACAGTTTCCGTGAGCGCCGAAAGCAAGCCTGCGGCCGCGGCGAAAACGGCGGTATCTGGAGCAGCTGCAACTGCGGCGAAATCGAAGGCGGATACTACCAAATCGGCTGCTTTGGTGCCGCCCACTGAATCGAAACCGACGCGCGATGGGCAGCGTTCCCTGACGCGCGCGCTGGGCTTGAAAATCAGCCGGATCGTGATTGATCCCGGGCACGGCGGGCACGATACGGGAACGATCGGGCCGCACGGACTCATGGAGAAGGACCTGTGCCTGGACGTGGCGCTGCGCCTGGGGCGCGAGATCGAAGAAAAGCTTCCGGGCGCGGAAGTGATTTATACGCGCAAGGACGACACGTTCATTCCCTTGGAAGAACGCACGGCCATCGCCAACGATGCGAAGGCTGACCTTTTCATTTCCGTGCACGCCAATTCCAGCCACGATGCGGCGGCGCGCGGAATCGAAACTTATTATTTGAATTTTGCGACGTCAGAAGAGTCGATGGAAGTGGCGTCTCGCGAGAACGCGCTGGCGCAATCTTCGCTGCACGATTTGCAGGACATCATCAAGAAAATCGCGCGTAACGAGAAAGTGGAAGAATCGAAGGAACTGGCGAGCGACATTCAGGATTCGCTCACGCACCGCTTGCAGTTGGTGAGCCAGGATGAGCGAAATCGCGGCGTGAAGAAGGCGCCGTTTGTGGTGCTGATCGGCGCGAATATGCCTTCGGTGCTCTCGGAGATCTCTTTTATCAGCAATCCCAGCGATGAAAAATTGCTGCGCAAGACCGACCAGCGGCAGCGCGTCGCCGACGGCTTGTATCGCGGGATCGCTTCGTACCTCGACAGCCTCAACAGCCTCTCCTACGATAAGTCCAAGCTGGTCTCTGCCAACCGACCATCGGGCGGCGGGTCTGCAACAGTAGCTTCCGACGGGAACCCTAAGTAGAATATTGGCGTCTAATAGAAGGACACTATGCGCCACGCCTTAGGCTTGCTTATTCTATTTGTGCTTCTGGCCGCCCTGCCTGCGTCTGCGCAGGGCATTCTGCCGAACTCCTTCGGCGGATGGAGTGGCAGCACCAAAGCCGGACTGAATCCTCCTGTCGTATACGACGGCGATCATGTTGCGAGCATGTTTGCCAGCCAGCGAGCGGCGGCACGGCAGGAATATGGGTTTCTTTCGGGCGAGGAGGGAAGCTATACGCTCGGTCAAGATGCGCTGCAGGTGACGGTTTATCGGATGAAGGATCCCAGCGGGGCGTATGGGCTGTACTCCTATCTGCGCGCGCCGGATATGGTGCGATCGGGACCGAACCAGCATTCGGTTATGTCTCGCGAGGAAGCGCTGGTGCTGCTGGGAAACCTAGTGCTGGATATTCACGGCAGTGATTTGACCAAGGATGCGAACGATTTGACGGCTTTGGTGAGCGCGGTCGCATCCAAGGCGCAGCAAGGCCCATTGCCTACGCTAACCGAGCATTTGCCGACGAAGGGATTCATCGATCGTTCCGACAAATACATTTTGGGACCCGTTACGCTGAACCAGTTTTTCCCCGTGTCGCAGAATGACTGGCTGGGTTTTTCAACTGGCGCCGAAGCGGAGGTCGCGCGGTATCACGTGGATGGGCGCGAGCTGAATCTTCTGATCGCGGACTTCCCTACTCCGCAGACCGCGCAGAAAAAATTGAACGAGCTGCAGCAGGTTTATCATGTGAACGCGGCCGACGCGGACCAAAATGGTTCTCCGGTTTTCGGCAAGCGCTCCATCACGTTGCTGGCCATCGTGTTCGGCGCGCGCACACAAGCGGAAGCGGATAAATTGTTGAATCAGGTGCAATCGGGAGCGGAAGTCACCTGGAATGAGCCGACTTTTCAATTTAAAGAGCCGCCGATCACTACGATGATTGTGGGAGCGATCATTGGCACCGGCATAATTTGTTGTTTCGCGCTGATTTCGGGGATCGCGTTCGGTGGATTCCGCATCGTGGTGAAGCGATTGTTTCCCGATAAGGTGTTTGATCGCAGCAGCACGATGCAAGTGCTGCAATTGGGGCTGGGCAGTAAGCCCATCAATTCAGAGGACTTCTACGGAATCGAGCGCAATCAGCCGAAGTGACCACCCGGTGGAAAAACTGCGTTTTGACGCATAAAGTTATTCTTTTCAGCATTTTAACGAACGGTTAAAAAGCGCCCTTTCCTGCTTGACTGGTTTCCGCACCTCGTACTAGACTGCGACCGAGGAAAGAGTTCTGCCGCCCACCGCGCAGTGGCCGTGGAGCTTTCTCCCCTCGAAGGCCCGCTGCAAGGCGGGCCTTCTGCTTTTAGCGGCCTTTCGGTTCGTCCCGCCATCGCGATCTGTTCCTGATTTGTTACACCAGACATGATCTCGCTTTCGGCAGCGGGATACCAGTACCTCACGAAAGTGCATTCGAGCCGTCAATATGGAAGCGAGTTACAGAAATTGGCGCGACGCGCGTTTCTTCTGTCCTCAAGGAGCGGGCGTGGCGGACAACTGTTCCAAACCGTATGGATTCTGAGCCGGACGTGGAGGGACCGCGCAATGCTGTGCAATTTTGTGGACGTGTCGCGCGCCAATTTCGCGGTTGTGGTTGCCGTCTTCGGTCTACCCGGTACGGTGTTCTGGGCGTATTTCGCGGCACTCGCGCTGTTCATCATCGGTCTGGTAAAAATCATCAACGACGAGCTACCGCAAACTCACGGGCTCGACAAGATCATGCCATTCGGCCGACTGTTTTTCGCGATTCCGATGGCGGTGTTCGCGACGGAGCATTTTACCGATACGGCGGACATCGCGAGCATCATTCCGCAGTGGATGCCGGCGCACCTATTTTGGGCTTACCTTGTGGGCGTCGCTCTGCTTGCCGCGGCGCTGAGCATCACGCTGAAAATACAATCGCGGCTCGCAGCAACATTGCTCGGCGCCATGTTTTGTTGCTTCGTGTTGATGATCCACGGACCCAACATCATCGCGGACCCGGGCAATAGAATTTTTTGGGCGGTCGGATTGCGGGAGATTGCCTTCAGCGGCGGCGCTTTTGCGTTTGCAGGCTCGCAGACGCGGGCAAGGCTTGCGGGCGGCGCTCCGCTGCTGCTGACCGTGGCGCGATTTTTCGTCGGGATACCGGCGGTGTTCTTCGGCGTGGAGCATTTTCTGCATCCGACGTACGCGCCCGGCGTCCCGCTGGGGAAAATTATTCCGGAGTGGATTCCGGGACGGCTGTTCTGGGCTTATCTCGCGGGCGCGGTGCTTATTGCGGCGGGGCTTTGCATTCTCGTGAACAAGAAAACGCGGCTGGCGGCGACATATCTGGGCGTTATCATTCTGCTTCTGGTGTTGTTTGTTTACTTGCCCATCCTGATCGCAAGTCCCTCCGATATTGTCAGCCTGAACTATTTTTTCGATACTTTGGCCTTCAGCGGGGCTGTTCTCGTCCTGGGCGACGCAAGCAACGAACGGACTGCGGCTCACATCTGATCAATCGTGCCAGGGGCGTGCTAGCGGCGGAGTGGAACGGTTCGCTGGACGCATGCCGCAGGGCGAGAGTCCGCAGTGTGGCATGGCGAAGATGGCAACTCCCCGATGCGCCCCATCACGATTCTGGTATGCTTGTAGTTACATCCCATTTCACAAGAGAGCGGCGCGATTCGAAATGGCGCGCGGTTTCAAGAGTTCCAGACGCTGACGAGCGGATTGTGGAACTAACCAGCGGCTCGTAGTGAATTCCTAATACACCCAGCAGAGACGGACGGAATTGCAGCGATGAGCTTGTCGCTTGGTGGATGGGCACGGGGAAGTGCTCAGATAGCGGCTCAGAGCCAGGGGATTATCGATTTACATGACAACCAGACGTTGGCGGCCCGTATTTCTATTTTCGGCGTCATTTGCGATCGCGCTGCTCTTACGAACGCCCTCGAGTTACGGCCGGCCACAAGCGGAGCCTCCGCCGCAGCCCGCCCAGCAACCGTCGGGGCAACCACCACCGGCACAGCAACCACAGCCCGCAACTCCGAGCACCGCGCAGTCATCTGGGCAAGCGACTAGCGGCCAGAAACCCGCCGATCCCAACGATCCACCGGGCACCACTCAATCTGACGCTGGATCGAAGGACCGGCTGTTCTTCGCGCTGCCGAATTTTCTGACGCTGGAAAACTCGGCGCACGTTCCGCCCATGACTGTGGCGCAAAAATACAAGGTTGCGGTGCGATCTTCGTTCGACTACGTGCAGTATCCGTGGTACGGAGCGCTGGCGGGGATCAGCCAGGCTCAGAACAGCGAACCGGGTTACGGCCAGGGCGCCGAAGGATATGCCAAGCGCTTTGGAGCGGCGTTCGCGGACGGCACGATTGAGAATTTCATGGTCAATGCGGTGCTCCCGTCGGCGTTGCACACGGACCCGCGTTACTATCAATTGGGAACAGGTGGATTTGTGCACCGCACGGGCTACGCGTTGAGCCGCCTATTCGTCACGCGAACGGATTCGGGCCATAATACGTTTAACGCTGGTGAAATCGGGGGCAGCCTGGCGGCGGCCGCGATTTCCACCTATAGCTATCATCCCGAGGCCGACAAGAACTTCCCGAACACGGCATCGGTTTGGGGCACGCAAGTGGGGTATGACGCGATTCGGATTGTGCTAAACGAGTTCTGGCCGGACATTCGACGCAAATTTGCTAAACATAAGCGTGAGCCGCAGCCGTAGTTATCACGACCACCTGCCAAGTCTATTTCCGAACTGCAAAATCTGTACTGCAGCGGCTGACGCCGCACTTCCCTGGCGATCTATGTCATGGCAATAGCTGGGTGTGTGACCGACGCGGATTCTCGTTTTCGCACGTAGACCATACCCTGCGGCGCAGGACTGCTAAATTCTGAAGAGTCGGATGCGCGTCGCATGCGCCCGTTCGCTTCCTTCTTTCCGAATTTCACGACGCCGACGCTGAGCTTCCTGGGGTGAGCTGCGGTGCCTCGGGCGATCGAGCGAATTAGCCTGGCTCGGGAAGCGGCCTATCTTTGAAGACGATTCGCCAATCGAGGAGTTCGTCCACCATTAATTGACCGGCTTCGGCGACGATCAGGTTGAGGGCCGCGAGCGATATTTCCTGCTGACGCCGGTCGCGCGCGTCCAGCTCTTTGCAAATGCGCTGCAAGGTGTGCAGCATCGCGCGCGATCTTTTTTTCACGCGTTCGAATTCCGCCTGGCTGCGTATACCTGCCAGGGCGGCTCCCAGAGTAGGAGACGCTGTGGCAAGAAAGGCAATCGCGGCCGTGATCCACAGAACTGCCAACGAGTGCGCCACCGCTTCCGGAAGAAGACACTTCAACAATAGCACCTGAAGAATCCCGGCGGCGACGGCCGCTGCGATGGCAACGACGAAAAGCGCTTTGGTCAAGCCGACAAATCTGGAATCGAGTGTTTCCATCCGGTCTGCATTGTTCTCGTGATAGTCAATCTGGCCGCGAATGCCGTCTTTACTGTTCAGAAAGGAGCGCACGGAATCCAGGTAGGCGTGACTGTACTCGCCGCCGACCATGCCGATTTCGCGACGCAGGGCCAGGTAATGCCAATACATCCAGGTCGTCTTGGGATCGCCCGCCGACATATATTTCGGCAGATGCGGCGAGGAGAGTTCGCCGGGACCCAAGGGCATCAAGAAAAACAGCTGGCGCAGGTACTCAGCGAGCAAGCGGTAGTCTATCCAGCGTTCGTGCCAACGGTGCGACCTGCCGGTGGCGTAAATGAAGGCTATCAATCCTAGCAGCACCAGTTCCGCAGCGATGAATCCCAAGCTTGTTTTCTCCCAATTGAGTTGTTCCAGGGCGTAGTGGACGAATGCACAAAAGACCGCCAGGGCGCTGAGGAGGTAGTTGGCGACAAACGCCGAGCGATAGAGGTTGCCGTAGTATTCGGCGAGGCCGTTGGCCCAGCCGAAATGATCGCAAAGACGAGCGTTGTCGATGAGCCCGATCGCGCTGTCCGAAAACGCCTCGGTATTTTTCAAAACCGCGAGCCACTCCTCCACGCCGGACAATCCGAAATCGGGAACCGTCCAGCGAGGCTTGGTCGGACGAAACAACCACAGGTTGCGAAACGGGATCCAGCCCATGCCCCAATTCCACCACTTTTGCGCTTCGGAGAAGTAGTCGTGCGGAGACGTCGCGAGCTCTTCCTCTTTTTCCTTCTTGGTGTGGCGCGGAGGGTTCAACAGAGTGCGCAACTGGCCAAGCAACCAGTCTCTGGCTTCGCTAGAGGATTCCCAATTGTCGGCGGAACGGCGGTAGAAGATGCGATGCGGAGCGGTGGATTCGATGCGGATGGACAAGATATTGCGCAAGCCCGCTTCGGCGACGATCTGCGCCGTGCCACCCTCGCCTCGCGGATCTTCACCATCCCAAATCGCGAGCAGCACATCGGATTGGCTCAGAATGACGCGGCCCGCTGCCAGGTACGATTCCGATGCGCGGTCGCGGGAGCCGTCCAATTCGAGGATCGCGGTGGTGTGCTCGGAATCGTCGAGCAGGCGGTTGAATTCCTGGGCGGAGGCGTCTGTTTCGAAATCGTTGAGGTATTCGTCGCGGGCGAAGGGCAACGGGCATTGCAGTTCGTACCCGAGCGCAATCGCCTGGTGCGCCGCGTAGCGATCCGCACCTTCGGCCAGCGCGGAAACCAGCCGCAGGATTGGTTCGTCGCGCTCGCGATAGGACGCGGAGACTCGCGGATGTTCCAGCGCGAATTGCTTCAGGATTTGCAGCACTTCGTGAATTTTCTCTTGCAGCACATCGATTTGGGCATCGCGCAGGGCTTCCGGCTTGTGGCCGGTGACACCGACACGCAAGGCGAGCCTGGGTTTTGGTGGTTGAGATTTAGGCATCACTCACTTTTGACGATGCGATATCCCAGGGCGAGAATGGCTTTCAAGGTTTCGTTGACCATCACGCGGTCGTATTCCTTCTCCGACTCCGAAAGATTTTCGTACGGGACCAGACCGGGATGCGTGCGCTTCACATCGTCGCGATGCGCGCCGTAGGTCCAGCCATCGCGCAGGCGCTGTTGCGCCCAGATCTCGTGCGCGTTGCGCGCGAGGCCTTCCAGAAGTGGTTGCAGGCCCTCCAGGCTTACTTGCGAAACATCTACGGGGTGCGGGACGTAGCTTTGGTCGGGCATAGCCGCTGAAAACTCCGCAGGAGATTCGGGCCGCGACGATACTGGCGCGAGGCCTTGATTCGAAACCTGGACGAAGTGGTCCAGAGGGCGGCAACTATAGCAGAAATGGGACGCGGTTCAGAAGAGGCTCGCGAGTCGGTAGTGGGTCGGTTTCCGGGTGCGCGGCTTGTCGGCAGCGGGTGTGCCTGCAAAATAAACTCGGATTTACGTGGGCTTGAAATTGTCTTGGACTTTTCTCTTCTCGATAACGATGCAATAAGTCGCGTGCCAGTTGACTTGCCACCGCCAGCCTTTTTTCGTGCCCGGTGCATTTGACTCGATGTATTGAGAGGCAATTGGGGCTGACAAAGGGTGCTTGCACTGTGGACAGCGCGGAAACAAACTTTTTTTGGAATACCCCGCCGCATGGGCGCGGCTCGAGGGATTGCTCCAACTCCGCGCAAATCTCCTCGTGCCGGGGGCAATCGCACGGGCATACCAGGCATTTGCTTGCTCCAGTACGAAAGAACTGCCGTCATGCCACATTCATCGCAGCAGGCGTAAGAGCATTCGCCAAAGCCGCGGTGGTATAGCTGCTAGCCAAACGCCTTGGTGCAGTGTTCGCACCGCCCCAAGCTGAGTTCTGTCATGTCTAACAGGATCGTACAACAGCGTTACTCGGGGCCTGTACCGGGACGAACTTCGCGACGATCGAGAGTGATGATCGGAGAGGATGAAAAAATGGTAGAGGCGGCGAGGCGTCTTCGCGGTGCTGCACAGGAGCGCCGGCGCCGCCCAATCGCGAGTTAATCAACTTCCATAATTCGAGTAGCCTTGACGACAGGGGATTTCTTCTGCCGGTCGGCGAACTTCTGAGCGCGATCGCGATCAATGTAAACGCGAGCAAACTTTTCGCCGTCGGCGTAGTACACGGTAACCTGCCAATGGTGGTGCTTACGCCGCTTGTCGCGCTTCATGCGGCTGGTCTTCTTGAGCCTGGGCTTAGTCACGATGAGTGGTTCCCTCCGCTGTGAGGACTATGGCAAGTTTAGAAGGGCCGCGCAAGTAACAAGTTAGGGGTTAACGTTCGTATACTTGATTTTGGCAACGGCGCCGGGTGGCAGCCAATTTGGCGAAATTAAAGTTGAAAAATGAGGAGCCCCTGCAACATTTTGCAGCATCCAACCGTATAAGTAGTGAGGCAGGAAAAAAGGCTGGGGGAGGAGCAAGGTGATGCGCTGGGCATGTGACACGCAGATCGAAGACTTGCGGGACCATCCAACGGAATTGATCGTGCAGTTGTGCCATTTATTGGCCAGTGGCGCGCCGGCAATTCCCGATCCGAAACATCCTGAGTTGTACGAGATCAAGAGCGACACGCACGTATTTTACGTGCACATTTCTCCCGTAACGGGAAAAGTGCTGCTCGTCGCGACATGGCCTACGGAGAACGTGTTGGAAGAAATGCACACTACGGCCTGATGCAGTCGACGCGCGGGACGTGCTGCGGCCGCTGTGAGGATGCTGTTTCGTGCGCGGTTAGTTTGTCAGGTCGGAAGGCTTAAGATCTAAACCCGTGAGAATTTGGGGTTTTAGTTTGTAGATCGTCGGAGCTTCACTGGTACGTCCGTAAACGAACCCGCTCGATACCTTCGAAATTTCAACTTTTAGGACTTTTCCGTTCTTGTCGGTGAGGATCGCTGCGAAGGCGGGCTTCGCCAGCTTCGCGAGCAGTTCGGGCGTAGGCCGGTCGAAGATTTCTTCAGAGGTGACTTGCTGCAGCGGATTGAAGAGCTTGTCGAGACTTACGGGCTTTGCCTGCTGATTGTCTTTCTGTTGGCCGTGCTTCGGTTGGTCATTCTGCTTCGTTTTTTCGTCTGGTTGACCCGTTGCGTCAAAGGTCCAGTTTGTTTCATCTTCGCGCGTGACCAAGATCGTGCCGCTGGCGTTGTGAATTTCAGCGTGGGTGATCGTCGCCGGATCGAAATGAACGAATTTTTTATCGCGCAGGTCGCTGAAACTTTGCGTGAGCTTCTTGTACACGTCCTGATTGATGCGGAAGATCGTCGGGCGCGAGGTATCGCGCGCGAAATACTCGTCGCCTTCCTTTTTTCCCACAAGCAAAGTCGCGGTCTCGCCCTTGGCATCCGTAACGGTAAGTGAAATTCCGGGACTTGCGAGACCAAACTTCGCGAGATCATCCGGGGCTTCGCTGGCGATGGTAGTCATCCGGCTGCTGGCAATGGAGGCGAGAAGCTGGTCGATGGCGTAAAGGTCGCCGGGCGCGCTGCTGGGTTTCGTAAACTTCCACGCGTCGTGGTCCTTGGCCGCCGCGAGTTCGCCCGATGGATTCTTGAGGTCGAACGAAGTCATGTCTGGGGCAACGAAGTGCAGGACGGAATGATCGCGCAATTCCTGCAGAGGCTTGTCCGCGCTGGCCAGCAAGGATTCGGGGAGTAAAGCTACGTCCTTCGCGCGGTCCACGATCGCGTAGACGGAAATCCCCGTGAAATCTTTCTTGCCCAAGCGAAGCGAATGCTTGGCGCCGTTCTTCAGTTGAAAATCGAGCGTGACGTCTGGAGTTTCCAGCCCGAATACTTTCAAGCGATCCGGCGTGCCGGGCTCGGTCTGCGCGACGCGGGCCGACCCGAGCTGCTGCAGAATTCCCTGGAGCGAGGCGTCATCGGCGCTTGTCTGCAGAGGCTGGGTAATTTGCCACACGCCATTATGTTTTTCAAAGTGGATTGGTTGTGCTTTCGGGTCGGCCGGAAAGGAGATATTCAGCGACGCGATATCATCGGCCTGGAGCGTGAATGCGGGCTTGGTGTTGTCCGCAGACGAGTTCGCGGCTTCTTTTTGGCCGCGCTTCCAATCGAAATAATAGGCAGCCGCGCCTACGATGATAGCGGCGAGCAGGACAATCAGTGTGGATTTCTTTATCATGGCGTTCGGAAATGTTTATCAATTCCTTTGGGTCGGCATTAGCGACGTTTCCACCAGATATAGACGCCGGAGAAGATCACCAGTCCCGGAAGAAAGACCAGATTGACCCAGTGCAGCGCGGCAGATTGGGCTTCGGAGAGGGTGACGCGGCGGTTCGTCGCGCTCTTGGGACGGATGGAGATCAGGTTTTCATCCTGCGTCAACCAGTCGATGGTGTTGAAGAAAAGATCGCCGTTCCTTTCGTGACTCACCGAGGGATTGGCCGCGAATTGCGAGTTGCCGATGACCACCAGGCGCGCGTCTTTGTCGCCCACTTTGCGATTCGCTGCGACTCCCAGAGAAAGCGGACCGATCTTGTCCGTCTTGGAGTCAAAGGATATTTTCTTCTGGCCCGGCTCCAGCTTGGGGATCGTAAAGCTGCGTTCGGAGGTCTTCAGCAGCTCGATCGTCTGCGGAATTGACTTGCTCTTGTCAGCGATCGAGGCAGTGCGAGCAAAGGGAAAGAATGCCATCGAGCCCTGAAATCCCTTGGTGATGGGACTGGAACCAAAATCACTTACGACCGGAATAATTGGACCGCCGCCGAAGATTTGGCCCATCCCGCTAGCATCCACCACCACGTTGCTCCCCACATCCACATTCCAGGCCTGGAAAAGGTCGTCGAGTTTTGCATCGGTCGCCGGATCCACCATAACGAGCGCGTCGCCACCGGCGTCGAGAAACTTGCCAACCATCGCGGTCTCTTGTGGGTAGTAGGATTGTTTCGGTCCGGCGATCACCACGACGCTGCAGTCGGAGGGTACGCCGTTCTCAGCAATCAGATTGATTGTTTTGGTGGTGAAATTTTCCTTCTTGAGGCCGGCATCCACCTGGGTGTAACCGTCCTGCGAGCCGTCGGTGAGAGACTTTTCGCCATGGCCGGTGACGAAGCAGACTTCCTTCGCCTTATCGCTGGTGAGTTTCACGATCGCGCCGGTGACGTCCTCTTCGCCGAGCTGGCCGCCGTGCGCGCCGGCATCCAAATGGTCTTTGCGGATACCGTAGGCGACGACGACATCTCCCATGTGCGTCGCGCCGAACTCCTGCGCCACTTCCGGTTTCTGATTCGGGTCCACGAATTGATACTTGAAGTGCGGGCTGAGGGCCTTGTACTCGGTCATCAGGTCGTCGAATGCGTTGTTGGGAGTCTTGTCAAAGCGCGCGACGGTGAGGTCCTGTTTCAGGCCGCTGACAATGTTGCGAGTCTGGTCGGAGAGGGTGTAGAGCTTTTCGGTCGTCAGATCGAGAGTCTTGTGATGGCGGAAGCCGACGAAGTTGATGACTACCAAAATGGCGATGACGGCGAGCGTGAGGATGGTCGTGTTGGTGCTCTGCTGCGCGGTGCGGCCGGAGAATGTTCGAACGATGCCGCGGAAGCCGAGGACGACGGCGGCTAGCACGAAAACACCGCCGCCGATCAGGAGCACTTTGCTCGTGGTGAGCAATTCGCCTTGAATGGAATACCGCACGCCGCTGGCGACGAGCATCGCCACGCCGATCGTGCCTATGAAACTGGCTATCTCTTCTCGATCCCATTTCATACTGCGAGTTCCTCCATGAATTGCGAGCCGCGCGGGATGGAATTAGGCGCGGCGCCAGCGCATCGAATCAATCGAGCGCACGGTTAAGAAAACGAACAGGACCATAAAGCTGAAGTAATAGATCAGCCCGGAGGTGTCTATGATGCCGCGGGCGAAATCGTCGTAATGGCGGCTGGCAGAAAGATATTGCAGCACGGAACCCAGGCCGCCTTCGGATGTGTGGCCAAGATCTAGAACCCAGAGAAAAAGGAAAGCCACGAACGTGAGCACCGCAGCGATCAGCTGATTTTCGGTGAGCGAAGAGATGAAAGTGCCCAGTGCGAGCAGCGAGCCGCCGAGCAGCAAAATTCCGGCGTAGCCTGCGAGCAGCATGCGCCAGGGCGGAATCGGATCGCTGTGCAGATACATGTAAACCACGTAACTGGCAGTCGGCAGAAGCATGACCGCGAAGAGTGACAAGGACGCGAGGAACTTCCCGAGGACGACCTGAATTTCACTGATTGGCGAAGTCATCAGCAATTCCATGGTGCCGCGTTTGCGCTCCTCGGCGAAGACGCCCATGGTGAGGAACGGCGTGATGAAAAGAATCAGCGTGGAGAGCAGGCCCAGAAAAGCGCGCATTACCTGGCCCGGCACGTCAAATTGCTGCGGCATGCCGAATTGCATGCTCTGCATTTCCATTTGGAAGGACTGCTGGATTACCGCGGACAGGAAGAAATTGAAGAAAAACGCGCTGATGAGCAGGAACAAGCCGATGCAGACGTAGGCGACCGGCGAAACGAAATAATGCCGCATTTCCTTGCGATAAATGGCGTAGAGATTGCGCATCGTTTTCAGACTCCTTGGTAAATGTGGCGCACTGCGGTCAATTGGCGGATGCCTGCGCGTGCGCAGCGTCGTCGGTGGTCAATTCCAGGAAGATTTCTTCCAGGCTCAGGCTGACGCCGCGCAATTCAAAGAGCGGCCAGCCATTCTGCACGATTTTTGCGGCGATGGCGCTGCGAATGTCGGCGCCCTGCGCGGTTTCGACGATCGCGACGAGATGGCCATCGGCGGGAAGTTGTTCGGAGTCCACGCGGGTGGTGCCTGAAACCTGCAGGAGCGCGTCGCGCAGAGCTTTTTCGGGCGCTTGCACTTCGACGCGGATTTTCTGGCCGCCTTTGAGCTGCGAGGTCAGGTTTTGCGGCGTGTCCACGGCGGCGATTTTGCCTTTGTTGATGATGACGACGCGGTCGCAAGTCATGCTGACTTCCGGGAGAATATGGGTCGAGAGAATGATGGTGTGATCGCCGGCGAGACCTTTGATCAGGTTGCGCACTTCGATGATTTGTTTGGGATCGAGGCCGACCGTTGGCTCGTCGAGGATGATCACGTCGGGATCGTGCACCAAGGCTTGCGCGATGCCTACGCGCTGCTTGTAGCCGCGCGAGAGGCGCTTGATCAACTGCGCGCGGCGATCTTCCAGATTGGTTTTGCGCATCGCTTCGGTGACGCGTGCGGCGCGCTTGTCGGAGGGAACATTCTTGATGCGCGCGACAAAGTCCAAATAGTCTTCGACGGCCATATCCGGATAGACGGGCGGAGTTTCGGGTAGGTAGCCGATGTGGCGGCGAACTTCCATGGAATCGCCAAAGACGTCGAAGCCGGCGATCTTCGCGGTGCCGGAGGTCGCGGGCATGTAGCCGGTGAGGATACGCATGGTGGTGGTCTTGCCCGCGCCGTTCGGTCCGAGGAAACCCAGAATTTCGCCTTTATTCACTGTGAAAGAAACGTGATCCACGGCTGTGACGGCACCGTAGGCTTTCGTCAAATCCTGAACTTCTATCAATGCATTCCTCCCGCTGAGATCAACCCGGCAAAGCTGCCGGACACTTCCAAACAAGTGTTTATACTAAAAAATGCGGCAAATTGAAAATCGGGTGGAAGAATCGCGGTGGGTTATTTTGAGCCCGCGCCGGGGAGCCGCCACATCCCGGACTCCGCTCAGCGATGCGGATGTTGCGCAAGAACTCATCAGGTAGCGCGTCCCCCCGGATTGCACCTACCCGGAGCGACGCCACTCCCGTTGGTCTGCGCCCCCATGAGGCTAGTTGCACGCTCAACTATTGGATTTAACTCACTGGGTTTTCGCGCGGAGCGCAGTCTGTTGTGCCATTTTCTGAGCGATGAACACCAATAGCTTCAAGTCACTCGCGCTGACGCGTTTCAGAAGCCTGCGAAGGTTTCGCAGGATCCGGGCATCCTTGCCGGTAGTGCCCCAAGGGACTTGGTCCCCCTTCTTGCGCGCGGGGAAATCGGGAAGCTTGAGGGGCTCCTCGCCATCATAGAAGATTTGATGGAGAGGAACTTCCAGCGCGCGCGCCATCTTTTCCAGCGTTTCGACGGACGGAACGGTATGTCCGTTCTCGACGCGGGAGATGTAGCAGCGCAGCAAACCGCTGCGTTGCTCGATGTCGCCCTGCGATAGATTCTTCGTTTCTCTGAGAGTACGCAGCCTGTCACCAATGATCATGTCTGACACCTTCCTGTTGCGGTACGTGCCGTCAACCGTAGTGGGAGAGCTGAAGTCTTGGGCATCGACTTCGGCATTGACGATAACGCGAGTTTCGTTCGCGAGGATAGCTGACCCACTATAACAGGTCAGGGAGTGCCCTCCTGAGAGGAGGGGCTCGCTCGAAGTGATCTGTTCTTGGCTAGCTCGACCCGAAGAGCCTCAACGGTATCTTGCAGGACGCGAATTTCGCTCTCCTTCACATCTTTCAGAACGCAGTACATCCCGAGCACATCTTTTGTTGCGCTTTTCTGTTCTGCGTTCGCCGCCGCGATCGTCATGGTCATCGCCGTACCCACAGCCATAAAGCCACCGACGAAGAGCGGCAGGCCCGTTGCGTTTCCAAACGGCCCCAATCCGTGCACAGAACCCCAGACCGTAAATCCGCCCATGACGAGCGTTGCCCCCGCCGCTTCAAGCGGGCAAAAGCGCAGGGCCGACCAAACCAAAAAGGGAGCGCAAAGAAACAGCAGGCCGTTTCCTGGGAGCCAGGGCAATGGCCGCTGGCCGAAATTCAGCACGCACATAACACTTAGGCCCGCAATGAGAGCCGTAATCTCAAGCGGTTCGGCTAGACCGAAGAAACGATGCTTGTGGCCCAACAAAAGCACGAGAAACGGGGTCAGGAAAAGTACGCCCAGCATGTCCCCGACCCACCAAACGAACCAGATCGAAGGGAAATTAGCCGACCGGGCAAAACCGCCCAGGCACAACAGGCTCGCTCCTACCGTGGCGCACAGCGCCGGGGCGAGCATCGCCGCGAATAGGATAAAACGCAGCACATCCCGCGCTTTAAAGAAGGCGTTAATGCCGTTCGCATATTTGTTGACGAGATAAACCGCGAAGAGCGCTTCGAGCATGTTGCCAAGAGCAAGACCCAGTGAAATCGAGATGGACCCCGTGATCTTGACGCTCAGCAGAAACGCTCCAGCAAATACGCCAGGCCAAACTCGCTTGCCTCGTAAGAGAAAAGCCGCCACGGCGATCCCTGCTGGAAGCCAAATCGCGGTGACCGAATGATTCGGCGCGGTCGGCCGTTGGGCGACCTTCCCGACGATGAAGTAAGTGAACGCCAAGCAGGCGATGGTCGCGAGATTGACAGGTTCCAGGTACGGACCTAGCTCCTTGCCGAACGATCCTTGGAGTCCAAAAAAGACATCACGCGCACGCTCATACTTGCGCGAAAGTATCATTGCTTCCTCCGTGTTTCGCGTCACGCGCGGACAATGGGCCTTTGGTGGAAAATCTTGCACAGGCGGTCACGAACCATTGTACATAGTTCCAACGCGTTTTGTTGTCAAGGGGATATTGATTGCCGCGGCGGGTCAGTTTCCAATTGCGCGACAGCCGGGGGCCCCTGGATTCCGTTAGCGGCCGAGTGAGTCGCCCAATGACACAAAGCGCTCATGTTGGGCGACGACTTCTTGAAAGACGCTCGCCTCGAAACCCTCGAAAACCCCATTTGCCGATTGGACACGGCGTGCATGGTGCTTAATCGAAAACTGACCCACCGCCAGAGCTTGGTCGGGAGTGATTCTGCGGCGTCGCGAACGAGCCGTCACGTTCTGGGACCGCTCCTGCATACGAGCAGCGCTGCCGCGTCCGCCAATCTGGTGCGCCGGGCGATTTCTCAGTATGATGCGCGGCAAAGCGAACCAGGAGTCTGCACCGTGAAACGAATTCTTGTGGTTTTTGTCGTCGTGCTTCTTGCTGCGGTGCTGGTCGCACCGGTTCTGCGCTTGCGCGGTTCTTCGATGCCATTCAATGTGGGCATCGTCAAAAAGAGCATCGTGTTCCTCTACTATCCGAAGCGGAAGGATTTTGAAGTTGGCACCGGGTTCCTGGTGGATATTCCGTCGCAGGAGGATCCGAAGCGGAGCTTTGTGGCGATTGTGACGGCGCGGCACATCGTGGATCCGCAGTGGGAAGGCTGCTCGTGGACGAATCCACAGGAAATCTACGCGCGCGTGAATGTGAAGAACTTCAAGGTGGGGCAGAAGGAGGACGGAACCGACGACGTGCCGCTGGGTCTGGTGAACGAGGGAAAAAACGTGTGGTGGGCGAGCCCGAACGACCGTGTGGACGTCGCGGTGATTCCGGTTTCGAGCACGCACGTGGAACAGCTACTGCGGAACGACGTTCGCCTCATTCCTGTCGCGGATTTCGCTACCAAAGCCGAAACCGCAAACTACAAAATTGGGATTGGCGACCAAGTCGTCACGGCCGGGCTGGTGCCGGCACTGCTGGATGCGCAACGCAACTATCCCGCCTTCAAGTTCGGGCGGATCTCCAATATTCCAGAAGAGGCTATCAATATGAAGTGCACGCAGGCAGACAAGGCGCTGCCGCGGGACGTTTGGCTGCTGGCTGGAAATTTTGTGGGCGGCAATAGCGGGTCGCCGGTGTACCTGTTGCCGGCGGTGCCTTCCCTGGCACATCGCGTGATGCTGATCGGAATTATTGCGGGAGCGATTCCCGACGTTGACCTGGGGCAGATGGTCCCGTCTGAGTATGTGTTTGACGTAATCCAAGCGCATTACCCCACCGCCAATCTTTATCGCGGGCACACCGAACACAGCATCATGAAATAGCGCGGCGAGGAATTGCGTCGCGGTTCAGTTCGTTCCGACTCGCAGCGACACGCTTGAGGTTCGTTTGCACTGCTCTGCGAATGCTAGAACGTAAAGCGTCCGCCGATTTGCGCGGCGAAGGCGCCGCCCACCGTGGTGCCGGGACCGAAAAAATCGCCGAGCGCGCCTGCGGGGAAGCTCAACTGCTTGAGGCTCGTAATGGGCGTGAAGGTTGAGCACGTGGGCGGGTTCGCGCAGATGCCGGTGATGTTGGAGGTGTCGTTCACAGGCACGGGGAACGCGCCGACGTTGGTGACGTAATTCGCGCCGGGATTATTGCGATTGAAAATGTTGAAGAATTCGATGAACAGGGTGGCCGTAAAGCGCTCGTGGAACGTGAACGGACGGCTGACGCGGAAATCCCACTGGATGTAGGGAGTTCCGCGGAATTCATCGAGAGAAGTTTTGACGCCGTTCACTGTGATGCGGTCGGTGCCGTCGGTATTGGTGATGGTGAAGGGGCGGGCCGATTCGACTTGGCCGAGGAGAGAAACTTGGAACCCTGCGGGAAGATAAAACACTCCGGCCAGAACGAAACGGTCGCGCACATCTTCGCCGGAAGGGCCGTAATCACCCTTGGCGAAGGGATCGAGCGGATTGCAGACGCCGTTGACGTAGTCGAACAACTCGCCGAGCACGCAGCCCCAGGTTTGCGCCTTGGAAAGCGTGTAGTTCGCAATCAGATTGAAATGGCGCGAGACGTTGCCCTGCAGATGCAGCGAGAGGCCGTTGTAGCTCGAGCGATTGTCGCTCTTGAAGAGCGCGATGTTTGGCGCGTCCGCCGGAAGATTTACGGTAGACGTGTAATCGTAGCGGCGATAGCCGTGATTGCCCTGCTCGTGTGTGAAATCGGCGCTAACGAGCCATTCGGCGTTGAATGCGTGTTCGACGCCTGCCGTGGTGTGGATGGCGTAGGGCGTCCTGTAGCGGGGGTCAATCAGAGCGCCTGCGGAACCGGGCGGGAGGCAGCCTGAGTCCGTCGGCACGACGCAGGGGCCGGGAGGCGCATTCACTGCCTGGAAGGCGGTGACCCATCCGTTCTGCGCGAGGTCGTTGTAATAGAGGCCGAAACCCGCGCGAAAGACGGTGGTCCCGGATGGACCCGGAGAATATGCGACGCCGAGACGGGGCGCGAAGGCGTGGCGATAATCTTGTGGAGCGCTCGCGACCAGCGGGATGTCCAGCGCCTTCAGCGTCAGATAGGCGGGATTCTCCAGCTGGCTGCGGCCGGAGCTATTGAACAATCCGAAAGTCGTGTCATAACGCAGTCCGTAATTCACGGTGAGGCGCGGCGTGACGCGCCAGGAATCCTCGGCGTAGAGACCCAGGCGTTGCACGTTCTGCACGAAGCTGCCGTCGCCGCCCGGAGTAGCGGTGCAGTTGATGTCGATTGGAATTGGCGGTGCGCAGGTCAAATCAGCGTAGAACTGGGACGGACTCGCGGCGTAGAAGCTGGGATTTTCCGGATATTGGATGAGGGTTTCGGCGTTGCCGGCTAGCGCGCCGCTCATCACCGGTTCGTGGATGAAGTTAATTCCGACGCGCGGGGAGTGTTTGCCCACGGTGTGCGTGACGTCATAACGGAATTGGTATTTTTCCTGATTGCGCAGAACCGGAAAATTGGTGATGGGCGTGACGAATTGATTGTCGCCAAACGTTTCGAAGCCGGAGATGGAGCTGTCCGTAGAACTGAAGGGAAAGGCGAGCGCGTATCCGAGATCGCCGTTGCGCGTCTCGGTGTGGTGCAGTCCGCTGGCTTCGGCGACGAACGAGCCCACCCACGTGGGGCTGAAGATGAATTGTTGGCTGAGCAGCAGGTTCATGTAATTCGAATGTGACGTCGCGCCGGTGGAGGGCAGCGTCGCCTGCTGGACGAGATCGTTGGTCGTGGTGTAACGATCCAGCGCGGCGCGCAGGAACCATTGCGAGCGGGCGGATTGCGTCCAATCGAAGCGCGTGGTCACCAGGTAATCGTGAAAGGGCACGGGAGCGTTTTCGGGCACGGCGATGGAATCTACTTCCGGGACCAGGCCGGCCGAGGCGAGCGTCGCCAAAGCATCGAATTGCGAAATGCTGGCTGGACTGTAGGCAATGCTGGCGTCTTCGTGAACATACTCGAGCGACGAGAAAAACCAAATCTTGCCTTGGACCACGGGGCCGCCGAGCGTGCCGATGTAATTCTGGCGGGAGAAGGGCTGTTTGGGTTCCGGCGGAGGATTATCAATTGGAAGCCGAGCGTTGAGAGCGGCGGCTCTTTCGTAGATCGCGGTTTCACCATGCCAATCGTCGGTGCCGCGCTTGGTGGTGAGCACCACCGAGCCGCCGGTAGTGCGGCCGGTGTCCGCATCTCCCTGCGAAGTGCGCACCACGAATTCCTGGACGACGTCGGGCGAGTAGTTCTGCAGAAAGCCGCCGATGTAGTCGTCGGAGTTGTCGCCGCCGTCGACAGATAGTTCCACATTCAGCCCCGAACTGCCGCCGAAAGAAACCGCGGTGATGCGTGCTTTGGTGGGATCGGAAGGCTCGACCGGCTCGGTGCCGGGAACGAGGAAAGCGATGTTGGCGAAGCTGCGATGCGCAAGAGGAATCGTCTGCAAGTCTTCGGCTGAGACCGCGCCTTGGTGAACGGCACTGGAAAGATCGATCTGCTCGGTGCTGATCGAAGAGGTACGGGCTTGCACTTTGACGCTCTGCTGAATGGAGGCAGGTTGCAGCGCGGCGGTAATTTCCCGCACCATGCTGACAACCACTTCGAGATCCGAGCCTGCCTCGGCAAATCCGGGGGCGGTTACGCTCACGTGGTAGCGGCCGGACGGCAGATCATCCACGCGAAAATCTCCATTGTTGTCGCTGCTTACGGTGCGCTCCAGGGCGGAGGCACGGGCATGGACTACGATCGTGGCGCGAGGAATACGTGCGCCGGAGGCGTCCTCGACGTGGCCGACTATGCTTCCGCGGAAAGCTTGCCCCCAAGAAAACGCGCAGAAAATAAACACCGAACAAATCAGCACGGCCGCACGCCACGATTTCACGATCCGCTCCTGCTATTCGCCAGCTTGTTCGTCGGTTTGGCGGAAGCGGCGTCACGTTACCGGAGAAATGGATCTACTACTACGGATCGTAGTCGACGCCATCGGTGAGTGGCAGGCTCGCGGAACAGGCAGAGAGCGAAATGCGTGGGCGAAATTTAGCGCAACAGATGCTCGAGGAGTTGATGCACGGCGTAGAGAGTGGCAGGCCGCAGAATCACTGCAGCGGTGGCGCAAACCGCAAGCAGCGCGGCTGAGATCGCCAACCCATGCGCGTACCAAGGCGATTTCGAGGGCGACGTGGCTTTGCCTTCGATCAGGCGAAGGACGCGCGCGGTTAGATCGCGGTCATCGGCGACGAGTGACGCACTGAGCAGCAGCTGCCGAGGAGCGTTGCCAAGCTGCGCGACGGAGACAAGGGCCGCAGCAAGCTCGAGTCGCATGCGTGCGTCGCCATGCGTCGCCTCATCATCCGCGGCCCATTCCGAGAGTTTGGCCCAATCGCGTTCCAGCGCGAGCAGCGCTCCGGAGAACGGCCATGTCGCGGGAGCCAGCAGCACGAGCAGGCGTTTGAAATTGTCACGCGCGGTACGGTGCACATCCTCATGGCGCAGCGCAGCGTCCAATTGTTCCGGAGATAGCGCGCGTTGCACGCCGCGCGAAAGCACAACTTGAGAGCGAAACAGGCCGGTTAATACCAGGAGCGGAGCTTCCACCTCGATCAATGAAACGCGGCACGATTCGCCGGCCAGGCGAATGGCCCGGTGCGATTTGGGCAAGGCTCGCGTCCATCTACTGGAGTGGAGGATTGACGCGGCTGCCCGCGCGAGCGAAACGCACCAGAGTGTGGCGGTGAGCAGCGCGGCGAACAGGCAGGCGAATCCAATTTTCTCAGGCGTGCCTTGCGGCTCCAGCCATAGATAGCTCGGGATGCATAGGGCGATGGTGGCGAGGACAGAGACGATCAGCGGCAGCATGCGCATCGCGTAGAGAAAACGCGCGGCGGTTCGCGGATTCATCCCTGCTGCGAGGCGGAGTGCCGCAGGGGCGAGTAGCGCGACGAACGTAGCAGCAGCCACGTAGATCAGCAAAAATGATGCGCAACACAAAAGCGCCAGGCGCAATAAATAAGCGGAATTCACGAACGCCGTCCTCCGGAGATTTCTTTGCGCTTCGATTGGATCTTTTTTTCCAGTTCCTCCAGGAGTGCGGCGTCATGCTGGCCGACGGCGTCCAGAAGACCTGAGATCAGAAGCTGGCGGGAGTTGTGAGGCCCGGCCAAAAAACCGGCCACGAATTCGCGAGCGATTTGGCGCTCCCAGTCCCGCCTTGCCAACCGCGGAGTGTAGATAAATGCGCGGTCGATTCTGTGGCGCTGCAACAGACCTTTCTTGAAGAGGCGGTCGAGCGTGGTCATTACTGTGGTGTACGCCAAGGGACGGGCTAAGCGTCCGGCAACTTCGCGCACGTTACTGTCGCCGCGCTCCCACAGGATGTCCATCACTTGGGATTCCAGAGGTCCCAACGTCGATGGCCCGCCGCGATTCGTGCGAACCGCGCCGCGTTTTCTCAGAAAATGAATCACCGCGCTGTCCCCTGCACTACGTGCTGTTAGAACTCTGCGACCCTCAGGCCGCATACGGGCGGTCGGCCGCAGCCGCTGATTGTGCCGGATGAGGCCGGGCAACGAGGTTCGCCCAGTCTGCATCCTTATGGCTGACCGATGGGGCGCATTATCGCAGATCAATTCGCAGGTGGTACAGCCTTTTGAGGCCGGCAGCGAGCCGACGGCCGGGTGGAGATGTGCGTTGACACGCTGCGGCGGTTTTGTTATTCAACTAGTTTCGTTTAATGAGCCAATGGTTCGACGTGGGAGCAACTCCCTCCGTTCCGGGCGGATCCGAAAAGAAATCCAAGGTGCTATGACGACATTGAAGGTGTATGCCCGAATGATGAGGTTTTTGGCGCTGCGGAAAAACGGAAGCAGCAACGATGGCGTGCGCACGAGCGGCCTACTGTCGCTCGCGTGCGCTTTGATTGCGTTTCTATGCCTGACGTTCATATCGAGCTGCGGCGGCGGGAATGGTTCGATCACGCTGGCGGTCACGCCGAAAACCGCCAGCATGGACCAGGGGGAGTCGCTCCTTTTTGTCGCGACGCTCGGCAATGATACGAAGAACCTGGGAGTCACCTGGCAGCCGCTTACCGGTTCCGGATGCGCCGGGACGAGTTGCGGCACCCTGACCAACATCACCGCTACGGGCGTGACCTACACCGCCCCATCGGGCCTCACCACCGGCATATCCGTAAGCCTGGAAGCCATTGCCAAGGCCAATGGCAGCGTAACCGCGACGTCAACGATCACGATCGATCTGCCGGTGACGTTCACGACTACCTCTCTGCCGAACGGCGCCAACGGCGTTGCCTACAACCAAACAATTATTACTTCTGGCGGAGTCGCACCGATTACCTATTCGATGGGGACTGGCACTCTGCCTGCGGGCCTTAAACTCAACAGCGTTGGAACCGTCATCGGAACTCCCACCCGTTTCGGAACGTCCACGTTTACGATTAACGCCACCGACTTTGGGACGCCGCCGCTAACCGTGCCTTCGCCGATCTACACGATCACGATTAATCCACCGCCTCCGCTCTCCATCACTTCGACGGCGATGGCTAACGGGATTACCGGCACATTTTATAGCTCCGCGATTGCTTCTGCGGGCGGTGTTCCGCCTTTGACGTGGAGCGTGCCGGCGGGGACTTTGCCTCCAGGACTTACGCTGACGCCTTCGTCCGGATTAATCAGCGGCACGCCAACGACCCCCGGCGTTTATAGATTTTTTCCGACGGTCACCGATTCTGCCATACCGCCGCAGACGTTCACTTCGACGGCCGGCGTAACGATTTCAGTGATCACTGTGTCGCCGCTGCAGGCGGTGACGCCACCGCTGCCTTCCGGCGACGTTGCCGTGGGCTATAACGCCAGCCTGGTGGCTACCGGTGGAGTGCCGCCATACACGTGGGCTATAACCAACGGCCAGCTTCCTTCGGGCCTGAAACTGGACCCGGCGACGGGCATCATCTCCGGCGTACCAATTCTGGCCACAACTCCGCCGACGCCCGCTAATTTCGCGGTGCGAGTGGAAGACTCCAATTCGACGACATCGACGCCGCAATCCCTGAGCATTGTAATCAACCCCGGAACCGCGATTACCAATTCGCTGTTCAGCGGCGCCTACAGCTTTCTTTTCCATGGCTTCGATTCGGGCGGAAACGTTGAGATGGCGGGTAACTTCAACGCCAACGGAACCGGCACGATTATTGCCGGCGAGGCGGACAGCAACCGTTCGGGCGGCACGCTGGGAGTCTTCACCGGCTCCACGTTTAGTGGCACTTACAGTGTGGGGAGTGATGGGCGCGGCACGATGCAGTGGATCACGACGAACAGCAAGGGAGCGATGTCCACGACGAATTATCTGCTGGCTGAGGATTCCGGCGGGAACTTCCACATGATCGAGAACGACCCGATCGGCACGCCGCAGACGCATGGATCCGGAATCATCAAGCCGGTGGTTGGAGGCGCGGCGTCCGCCGCCAGTTTCAGCGGAAATTATGTAATTGAGCTCGACGGGCAGGACAACACCGGAAAGTCCGAAGTGATTGTGGGAGTCGCGCACGCGGACGGCCTGTCGCAGCTTACTCCGGGAATGTTCGACGTCAACGACGGCGGAACTTACAATTCAGCGGTCCAGTTTACGGCAACTTTTTCGCTGGGCTCGAGCAATAGCAAGGGTATTTTGGTTTTGACCTACCAGATTCCGGGGTCGACTACCGTTAACCCGCCCCCGTCATACACTTTCTACTTCGTATCACCATCTGATCTTTTCTTGATCGCCGTGGATCCGACCGACGCGACGCACCCGCGTCTGGCGGGCGAGATGTTCCTGCAACAGCCCTCCACGGCGTTCGATGCGACGGCATTGCACGGAACGAGCGTGGTAACCGGCAGCGGCTTAGACGGCTCGAACGCCAGCGTTCTTGCCGGCCTTCTTACCGGCGTGACTACCCCGGGCGGAAGCAACGAAGCGAATGTCACCTACGACCAAAATGATGGAGGCGCGGTCACTGCGAACAACGCGGCCGCTGGAACCTATACCCCAGACCCCAGCACGAATGGGCGGATCGCGTTTACGGGATTGGGAGCGCGATTTGCCGCAGCTTATTTGACCGGGCCGAATCAGGGAATATTGATCGGTTCCGATCCCGCGGTCAGTTACGGCCTGCTTGATGCGCAAACTTCCACTGCGCCGTTTCCGAGCACCTCGATACTGGGCGGATACACGCTCAGCGCCGAAACCACGCTGGATCCGGCGGCTCTGAATATTACTGGACAGCTGGATTCGCTTACCGGCAACGGGACCATGACGGGAATCCTGGACGAAGCGGATAACGACGGGACACCGCACACGGATCAATCGGTGGTCATCCCGAATTACGTGGTGGCAGCCAACGGGCGCGGGACGATGCAGATTGGTTCCACGATCGGATTACCGGCGGGGATGGTTTTCTACATCGTGTCGCCGAGTAGTTTCCGCGGGATCTCCACCGATTCGAATCCTGGGAACGGGCATCCTGAGGTTATTTACTTCAACCACTAGGCTGCGTGTCGACGCGGCGCAAAGATCTGTCAGCGCCGCGCGTCGAACGCTTACTTCTCGTCTTTCTTTTTTTCCTCGAGCTTTAGCGAAGCGGAATTGATGCAGAAGCGCAGGCCGGTTGGATCGGGGCCGTCGTCGAAGACGTGACCCAGATGCGCATCGCAGCGGCTGCAGATGGCTTCGGTACGGACCATGCCGTGGCTGCTATCGCGTTTTAGTTCCACATGATCGGCCGCGACCGGTTGGTAATAGCTGGGCCAGCCTGAGCCGGAATGAAATTTCGCGTCGGATGAAAACAGCGGCTGGCCGCAGCAAACGCATACGTAGGTCCCTTCGGCTTCCTCGTTTTCGTATGCGCCCGTGAAGGGCGGCTCAGTTCCCTGCTTGCGCGTGACATGGTATTGATTCTCGTCTAGCTGTGCGCGCCATTCGGCGTCGCTCTTGCGGATTTTTTCGCTCATGGCGATAGCTTACACGAAGTTTATATTTCCTGTGAAGCACCCAGGACCGCAGAACATGGCGTATGGTCGGATATACTAGGGAAGGAAATATCGTGCGCCAGCCGATAATCGCGCTCGCGAGTTTGTGCTCACGCGCCATGGCACCGTGTGGGGTTCGCGCCGACGACGAATCGAGACTGGCGGCTTCTTCATCGAACCGATTGGAGAAAATTTGTGAACGAAGTTTTCATTTGTGATGCAGTACGCACGCCTTTTGGCCGCTACGGCGGTGCGCTGGCGACGATTCGCACCGACGATCTTGCAGCGATTCCGATTCGCGCGCTGCAGGAGCGAAATTCCGCGGTGGATTGGGCGGCCGTAGATGACGTGATCTACGGGTGCGCGAACCAGGCCGGTGAAGACAATCGCAACGTGGCGCGCATGGCGCTGCTGCTGGCGGGATTGCCCAAGGCAGTGCCGGGCGCGACGGTGAACCGTTTGTGCGGCTCGAGCCTGGACGCAGTGGGCGTCGCAGCGCGCGCGATTAAATCCGGAGAGACCGATCTGATGATTGCCGGCGGAGTAGAAAGCATGACGCGCGCTCCGTTTGTGACGGGCAAGGCGGACAGCGCCTTCAGCCGCAACGCGGAGACTTTCGATACCACGCTTGGCTGGCGCTTCATCAATCCGCTGATGAAGGCGAAATACGGAGTGGATTCGATGCCGGAAACCGCGGAGAACGTCGCGGAGGAATTTCACGTGGGCCGCGCGGACCAGGATGCTTTTGCGTATCGCACGCAGCAGCGCTGGGCACGCGCGAATGCCGCCGGCTTTTTCGCGCAGGAGATCGTTGCGGTGCCCGTGCCGCAGAAAAAAGGCGATGCGAAGATTTTTGCTACGGACGAGCATCCGCGTCCGGACACGACGCTGGACGGGCTGGCGAAGCTGAAACCGATCGTCAAGCCGCACGGAACCGTGACCGCCGGAAATGCATCCGGTGTGAACGACGGCGCCTGTGCGCTGCTGCTGGCGTCGCAAACGGCCGTTACGAAGCATCGCTTGACGCCGCGCGCGCGTATGCTCGCGGCGGCAACCGCTGGAGTGGCTCCGCGGATCATGGGAATCGGGCCAGCGCCGGCGACGAAAAAACTGTTGGAAAAAACCGGGCTGAAAATTTCACAGCTGGACGTGATCGAACTGAATGAAGCGTTCGCCGCACAGGCTCTCGCGGTGACAAGAGAACTGGGATTGCCCGACGACGCGTCCCACGTGAACCCCAACGGCGGAGCGATCGCGATCGGACACCCGTTGGGCGCCAGCGGTGCGCGGCTGGTGACCACGGCGATGTATCAGTTGCAGGCGATCAAAGGACGATATGCGCTGTGTACGATGTGCATTGGAGTCGGCCAGGGAATCGCGGCGATCATCGAGCGCTGCTGACCTGAACCGCGGCCGCCGCGGCTAGTCACTCTCTGCTAATTCCGGCTGACGACCAGGCAGGTAATGTCGTCATACTGCGGCGCAACACCCACAAACTCATCGAGACGTTTCATGATTCCCGAGAGTGTTACCGCGGCTCGTTCCTTTATTCTCGGTTGCAGCAAAGCGAGCAGGCGTGCTTCACCAAACTGTTCGGCTCTTTCGTTCTGCGCCTCGGTGACTCCATCGGTGTAAATCACCAGAAGATCGTTGAGTTCGAGGACTGTCTTACCCGCTACAAACTTCTCGGTCAGTTCGATTCCGAGCGGCATGCTGTCAGAGTTCAGCCGCTCGATGCTGCCGTCTTGGCGCACGAGCATTGGGGGGTTGTGGCCGGCAGAAAGATAGCTGAGCTCGCCCGTCGCAGGGTTCAATTCCGCCAGGAACGCGGTGGTGAAGCGGCGGCCGTTCAGATTGTTGCCGCAGGCCAGCCGATTCAAGTCGGTGACGAGCTGCGAGAGCGACCCTGGAGCACCGGCAAGCGCGCGAAGACTGGCCTGAAAATTCGCCATGAGCATCGCCGCAGGCACGCTCTTGCCGGAAACGTCTGCGACGGCGATCAGCAGCGGACCATCAGCAGCGCGACGAAATGCGTCGTAGTAGTCTCCGGCCACGGTGTTGGCGGGGCGCGTGGCAAAAGCCATATCAATTCCCGGAACTTCGGGTGGAACGCGCGGCACCAGCCAGCGCTGGATTTCTCGCGCAATTTCGATGTCGCGCTTCATCGCCACATGATCGCCCAGAACCATGACCAAGAGGACGAGCAGACCGACAAACGCCAGGAGAAATTCCACTTGCGTGGTGATGAGGAGAAACTGAACACCTATGACCGAGAGGCAAGCCAGAAGCAGGCTGAATACCAACAACACCCGCCGGGCGGGCGAGAGCTTTTTCAAGATTCCGGCAAACAGCGCCGCCACAATCTTGAATGGCTGCTTCCAGGCTTTTTGCGAATCCACGGCGCGCCAGTCAACGTCCTGCTTGTACAAGCGCGAACTCGCGTGGGCTTCGGCTTTGAATTGCACCCAGAGGTCCGCAGCCTCCATGCCGGCGGTGAGTTGGCGCCAGCCATCCTTGGATCTCCAGACCGTGCGTTTGGCTTTCGTCTTGAGGTTGTGCGCGAAATTCTGCAGCTTCGCCCATTTTGATGGGGCCGTTGCGCGGAGCTCTTCGCTCACGAAGGTAGCCACATCTTTACCATACGCTCTTCGGCGGCGCCGCGCTGATCAGGTTTTTCAGGTATTCTTGTACGAGGGCTGTGCTGTTCTGCGGCAATCGATTCTTGTAGCGACCCCGGGGCGCCGGGAAATTTCTCTTATGTGGCCGAGTACTATTTCGAGTAGAACTTTCCGGAACCACGAAAAAAAATCGTGTAGCAAGATGACGGCCATTTCTGTAGGTCTTTACTTCTTAGCAAGTTACAGGGAAATCAGTATTGGCAGCAGACGTGCACTCTTGCATAATCGAGTCTTGTCGATAAGCAACATGACAAGGCGAGACCCCAGCATTCTAGAACGGAGACCCAGTCGTGAGTACAAGAGCTCTAGTTGGCAACCCAGCCGGCAAAGACGCCAACCCCGCCGAGGATATACCTAGCCCTAGATGGGCAGAGCGCCTGCGCGCGCTGAGGAACATTCCCCCCGTAATGAAATACGTTTGGGATGCCGCGCCTGGCGTTGCCGTCGCGAACCTGACTTCGCGCGTGGTGGCTGCGCTGATTCCACTTTCCATGTTGGCGGTCGGCCGGATGATCCTTGCCGCGATTTATGCATTGCGCGCCGATCACACGCCGCTCCCACATTATTTTTGGGGGCTGGTGACTCTGGAATTCGCGCTGGCCGGAATCGCGGCGGTGCTGATGCGCGTGATCGATTTCTGCGACACCACGCTGGCCGAACGGTTCATGAAGCACATCAGCGTGCGGTTGATGAAGCACGCTGCGAACCTGGATTTGATGTCCTACGAGGATCCGGTCTTCTACGACAAGCTGGAACGCGCGCGCGTGCAGAGTACCGACCGCGTGCAGATGATCAAAATTTCCGGACGGCTGATTCAAGAAACCGTCACGACCGTGAGCTTGGCGGCGGGGATTTTCGTTTACTCGCCATGGCTATTGATCGCGCTGGTGGCGTGCGTGGTGCCGGCGTTTCTGGGCGAAACGCATTTCGCGTTCCTGGGATATTCGTTGAGCTTCCAGCAGACCCCCGCACGGCGTGAACTCGATTATTTGCGGTTGCTGGGCGGCACCAAAGAGGGCGCGAAGGAGTTGAAGCTCTTCGGCCTTGCTCCGTTCCTGGTGGGCCGCTATTCCGATGTTGCGACCGAGCTGCACGACCAGACGATTGGCGTGGCGCGGCATCGGCTCTATATTGGCGCGCTGCTGGCGATCGTCGGCGTGGCTGGTTACTACGGAACCTACGCATTCGTGATTTATCACACGGTGATCGGCCTGATCTCGATCGCCACGATGATTTTTCTTACAGGCGCGATTGGCGGCGCCAGCTCCAACATCCAGGCAGTCTTCACCACGTTTTCGGAAATCGCGAACCAGGCGTTGTTCATGACCGACTTGCTGGAGTTTTTCGCGGTGAAGCCGAAGATTATCTCTAAGCCCGGCGCTCTGCCCGCTCCCAAGAAAATTCAGCAAGGGTTTGAATTCAAGAATGTATCGTTCGCCTATCCGGGCAGTTCGCGGATGATTTTGAAGAACGTCAGCTTCAAACTCGCGCCTTCAGAGCGCATCGCCATCGTCGGTGAAAATGGCCAGGGCAAGACCACTATCGTAAAATTGCTCACGCGCTTGTACGATCCGACCGAAGGACAGATTCTTCTCGATGGCAAGGACTTGCGCGAGTACGACCTGGAGAGCCTGTGGCAGGAAATCGGCGTGATCTTTCAGGATTTTATGCGCTATGAGATGACGGCTTCGGCCAACATCGCGGTGGGCCGCATCGAGGAACGCAATAATCCATTCCGGATCCGTGCGGCTGCCAATAAGAGCCTTGCGGAGCAGGCCATTCGCCGGCTGCCCAAAGGATTTGATCAGGTGCTGGGCTCGCGTTTTAAAGGAGCCGTGGATCTTTCGGGCGGCGAATGGCAGAAGATCGCGATCGCGCGCGCCTATCTGCGTGATGCGCAGCTGCTGATTCTCGACGAACCTACGGCGGCGCTCGATGCGCGTTCCGAGCACGAAGTGTTTCAGCGCTTTTCGGAATTGACAGAAGGCAAGATGTCGCTGCTGATTTCGCACCGCTTCTCCACCGTCAAGATGTCCAACCGCATTCTGGTACTGAAGGACGGAGAGATTGCCGAGCAGGGCCAGCACGATCAGCTGCTCAAAGTGGGCGGGCACTATGCAGAGATGTTTGAGCTGCAGGCCGCGAATTACCGCTAACTCTTAGCTGTCTTAATCGCTGTCGGGAGCAATCCGCGGTCGAATTGGTGACTGCGGCTAATCGTCCGGTTTCCCTTCCCCAGTTACTTACGACGTCGAGCGCAGGTGCATCCCAACCAGTTCCTGTGGCGCGAGCGGCTGATAGGATTTGAATCCCGCGCGTTCCATACCTCTCTGTGCTTCCGGGTTCTTCATGAAGGTGTCCCAGACAAATCCGGTGCGCGCGTTTTCCGCCATCACCATGGTAATTCCGGAATCGATACCGACCACGTCGCTGTCGTACCAATTGGTCAGGGGATTGAACGCGTCCACGAATCCGTAGCGACTCCATGTGCCGGCGCCGTAACGATTGTCAATGGTGCGCAGCACGCGCATCGCTGGACCCGGCAAGAATGGCAACGAGCCCGCCGCTGCACACGGGACGATTGTGCCATCAATCGGGCCGGTTTCCGGCGGGCCGCCCCAGACGCGATATCCATTGATGGAATCCGAAGCGGTGATGCCCCAAAGGTCATTGCTGTAATCGGGGAACTTGTTCGCCAGACTCAAACAAAATCGCCGGTGCACGTCTGTCGCGAGAATCGAATTCTGGAAATAGTCCGCATAGAGGTCGCGCTTGCCGCGAAAATCAAACCAAGCTTGCGAATATTGATGGACGAACAACGGGGCGTAGGAGCCGATGAACTTGATCCCGTCGAATTCGAAAATGGTGCGCTTCCAGGCGTCCCAGGTGGCGGGAGCCAGCGCGTGGGAGGTCGAGCCCAGGCCCAGTAGATACATCATCATCATTTCGCTGTAGCTGTCCCAGCGATATTGCAGGAATCCGGTTTCGGGGCTCCAGCCGTGCGGAAGGATGCGCGTATCTTCCGACAGCCAGTTCCAATCCACACGATTGAAAATCTGATGCGCGAGATCGCTGATCTCGGAGTGCTCAAAGTGCTGGCGACAGGTGAGAATGCCGCAGAGCAATATGGCTGTGTCAATCGAAGAGAATTCGGATTGCCAGAGCCGTTCGCCGGTATTGATATTGGCCCAGTGGTAGAAAAATCCGCGCTCGGTGGGCAGCTTTTTCCAAAGAAACCGCAAGGTATTGATCACGCGTTCCCGAGCAAGAGTGAACGAGACATAGCCGCGCTTTTCACCGATGCACAAAGCGGTCAAGCCGAATCCCGTGGCCGCGATACTGCCCACTATGCCGCTATCGGAGGAACGCACATTGCAGCGGTCCTTCACCATTCCCGTGGTGGGATTTGTTTGGTCCCAGAAAAACTGAAAAATCGCTTTTTCAAGTTCCTCGAGAAAGGAATCGTCTCTGGGAGACAGGTATGTAGGGGGCGGGAGCTGCGATGCGAGAGGGGCGACCTGGGTAGCCTGGCGGCTGGCTACGGAATGTTGGAGCGAAAGGCCTCCGGCGAGCGGTATCCCGCAGGCGGAAAACGCCGCGAAATCTCGCAGCAACTCACGGCGCGATAGGTTCCTTGGCCTCAATCTGTTCGTAGTCGGCACAATTAATGGTAGACGAACCAGCAATCGAATGAAACTGCGGAAGTTACCAAACCAATGACTGTTTCGACGAATGTGGGCTCCCCCAAGGGGGAGGCTATGGTTCGGGTTCTATGCTCAGCCTAGTACGATGCGCACCTGATGCACCGCGCCGTCGTCCATCAGGTGAATCGGGGTCGAGCCCGCCAGAAGTTTCCCGTCAAGCTCGGTAAGCGCCACGCCGCGCGCCACGCCGGAAGGATTCTCGACAGTGATTTTGTAAGTGGACGAGTGATAGCGGAACTCCATGCTGTATCCCGGCCAATTGCGCGGAATGCACGGGTCGATCCAGAGCGAAGTTCCGCGCACTCGGAAACCCAGAATTGATTCGATACCGGCACGATAGAGCCAGCCCGCCGAACCTGTGTACCAAGTCCAACCGCCGCGGCCAATGTGCGGCGCTTCGCCGTAAATGTCGCCTGCCGTAACGTAAGGCTCAACCTTGTAGCGCTGCACGTTGGCGCGCGTATCGGCACGGTTGATGGGATTCATCATGCGGAATAGCTCTCCGGCTTTATCGCCGTCCCCCAGCTCCGCAAAGGCCATCAGCGTCCAGGTTGCCGCGTGACTATATTGCCCACCGTTTTCGCGGATGCCTGGCAGATAGCCTTTGATGTAGCCGGGATCATGATCCGGGTGATCAAAAGCCGGGGTGAGCAGCAGGATCAGGCCGTCGGGGCGGCGAACGAGTTGCTGGTCGGCCGCGGCCATGGCCCGCGCTGCGCGACCGGGCTCAGCTGCGCGACTGAGAACGGCCCAGGACTGGGCAATCGCATCAATGCGGCATTCCGTGTTCTGCGCGGAGCCCAGCGGCGTGCCATCGTCGAAATACGCGCGGCGGTACCACTCCCCGTCCCAGCCATCGTGTTCTAACGCAGCCTTGAGGCTGCTGACGTGAAGGCGCCACGTTTCAGCTCGCTGATGTTCGCCGCGACCATCCGCGAGCTTTGCAAACTCCTGTAGGACGGTGTGCAGGAACCAGCCGAGCCAGACGCTTTCGCCCTTGCCGTCCTGTCCCACGCGGTTCATGCCGTCGTTCCAATCACCCGTGCCCATGAGCGGCAGGCCGTGACTGCCGACGCCTAGGCTGCGGTCTATGGCGCGCGCGCAGTGCTCGAAAACTGTAGCGCGAGTTTCCGAAACGCGCGGTTGGAAATACGATTCTTTTTGCCCTTCCGCCAGAAGCTCGCCCTCGATAAACGGGACGATTTCTTCTAGGACTGTCATGTCGCCGGTCGTCTCGATGAACTGGACGACGCTATAGGGCAGCCACAGCAGATCATCGGACATGCGCGTGCGAATGCCGCGGCCGGAAGGCGGGTGCCACCAGTGCTGGACGTCTCCTTCGGGAAATTGGTGAGCGGCCGCGCGCAGCAATTGTTCGCGAGCCACGCCGCGTTTCGCGATATTCAGAGCCATCACGTCTTGCAACTGGTCGCGGAATCCATACGCTCCGCTGACCTGGTAAAAGCCCGCGCGCGCCCAGACGCGGCAAGAAAGCGTTTGATACAAGAGCCAGCGATTCAGCAACACATCCATGCTGGGATCGGGCGTAGTAACTTTCACCGTGCTTAATAGTTCGTCCCAGCGCCGCGTGACGTCGCCCAGAACTTTGTCCAGATCCGCCGTGCGGTAGCGCAGCAGCAGGTCTCGGGCCCGTTCTTTGTTTTCCGTCTGGCCCAGAAAAAATACGACTTCTGCGCGCGCGCCCGGGCGCAACTCGATCGTGGTCTGCAGCGCGGCGCACGGGTCCAGGGCCGGACCCACTTTGCCCGACAGTGGAGTACCTCGTTCCAGCGACGCAGGATATTCCGGCCGGCCGTTGCGACCGAGAAATTCCGTGCGATCGCCGGTGCAGGAAGTTTGCTGACCGCGCAGATCGGCGAAAGCGATGCGCCCGCCGAACTCACCGTTCCAGGCACTGCGCGCGAGGATGGCTTTCGACTGGGGTTCCACCTCCGTGATGATGAAGGGCGCCGTGGCGCTGTGCGAGGTACCCAGCACCCATTCGACGTAAGCGGTTACGGAAAGGCGGCGCACACGGTCCGAATCGTTGCGCAGGGTTAGCCGCGAGATTTTGATGGGGTCTTCCACCGGCACAAACTGCAGAAGCTCCAGCGCGATGCCGCGCGAGCCGTGCAGGAAACGGCTGTAGCCCTGTCCATGACGCGCCTGATAGCTTGCGCTTTCATCTCGGATCGGCAGTGCGGTGGGAGTCCAAACCTCTCCGCTCACTTCGTCGCGGATGTAGATCGCTTCTCCCGGCGTGTCGAACACGTGATCGTTGGACCACGGTGTAAGCTGATTTTCATGGCTATTGAGAGACCAAGTGAAGCCCGAGCCCGATTCGGATACCAAGAACCCGAACCACGGATTGGCGATGACATTGACCCACGGCTCCGGCGTGCGCAGCCCTTCGTTCAATGCAATCACGTATTCGCGGCCACCATCGGCGAAGCCACCGAGGCCGTTGAAGAATTGCAGAGTCTGTTGCGGCAGGCGAGCTTCCGGGGATTTCGTGGCACGTGCCGGACGCGTGAGGGCGCGCTCAGCCGGCTCCGGGTATTGCGAGCGCACGATCTGCTCGGCGAGCGTGCCACGGCGGCTTAGCAGCACAGCACGGGCTACGGCTTGCAGTTGCGTGCGAGCCTGCGGAGTAAGCAGGTCGCCGCGCAGCAGGAAAATTTTCCCGCTCACGCCGCCAGAGTCCGGCGAAAGCCTCAGCTGGCTGCCGCGCACGAGCGCTTCGAGCGAGTCTTGCAGTTCCTGCACGTAGGACGCCGCTTTTTCGTTGATGATGACCACGTCCGCCGACAGCTGCTTCATCCGCCAGTATTCGTGCGCGCGCAACATTTGCCGGATGATGTCCACATCGTCGGGATCGTCGATGCGCGCGAGAATAATCGGCAGGTCGCCGGAGATTCCCTGCGACCACAGCGTAGAAATATCCAGCGAGGTGCGCGCCAGCACGTCGGCCGTGGGACGCAGCGATGGATCCACGTACAAAACGGCATTCGCGAGGCGCTGGAACAGGAGCGCTTCTTCGGACGTGATTCCCAGATGATGCAGCTGCACCTGCGCCTGCGTCCACGCCAGCGTGTGCGTGCGCTCAAAAGTTCGCCCGTCGCGATACTTGTCGGCCAGATCCAGGACCGCTTCGCGCGTGGCGGCGGCAATCGTGGAAAAAATCAAATGGACAGTGCCGCCGGGAGGAACGCGAACCGTGCGGCGCAGGCTCAGTATCGGGTCCAGCACGGCGCCAACCGTGTTGGAAAGCGGCCGGCCATCCATCACCGACACGGGATCGCGCAGGTCGCGCGCCCGCCCCACGAACCGCGCGCGGTCCGTTTCAAATTGCAATTCCCCAACGGTTTCGGCGTCCGTGACGAGAACGTGCGCGACCCACACGGAGGTTTCGTCGTCGGAACGCTTGCGGCGCGTGGCTACCAGCGCGCCGACGTCTGCCGCAAATTCAGTTTCGACGAACAGCTTCGCGAAAGCAGGATGCGCCACATCGGCCGCTTGCGGCGTGAGTGAAAGTTCCGCGTAGGACGTGACTTGAATATCGCGAGCGCGAACGCCGACATTGCTCAGCGAAATACGGCGGACCTCGGCGTCGTCTTCGGAGGAGACCACCACTTCCAGCGCTGTGGTGAGCGAGCGGTCGCGCCGGATAATTTCGGCATGGTCCTCGAAGAAAATGGCTTCGTATTCATCGGCTTCGATTGCCGCGGGCTGATAACCAGCCGACCACACATTTCCGGATTGTTCGTCGCGCAGGAAGATATACTGGCCCCAGTTATCGAGCGTGAGGTCTTCGCGCCAGCGGGTAATCGCCAGATCGCGCCAGCGGCTGTAGCCGGAGCCCGCGGCCGTGAGCATTACCGAATAGCGTCCATTGGACAGCAATTGCGTGCGCGGGATGGCGTCGTGCGGCGTGCTGAAGCGCCGCACGAGCGGAGGAACCAGTTCGCGCACTTTCGAAGCCGCGGAAACTTCTTCCGCGCGCGGACGGGCGACCAGCACATCGCGCGGGGTGCGTTCTTGCAACAGCAGCTCCGTCGCGCGCACGATCGGTTCGGCATGAAAACGGTCGCGCATCGCGCCGCCATTCACAATATCGGCGAGCGCGACGATGGACATGCCCTGGTGATGCGCCATGAACGCGCGGATCACCGCTACATCCTTTCCTTCGGGTAAACGGCTGCTGGTGTAATCCAGCGCCTCGTAGAATCCATAGCTGCCGGCGGCGCCCGCCCTCGCCAGCCTGATGAAATTCTGTACAGCTGCGGTTGGATCGATCATCGCTGCCAGCGCCGTAGCATACGGCGCGATCACGAGGTCCTCGCTCAGCCCGCGCTTCAGCCCCAGGCCCGGAACTCCGAAACCCGAATACTGATATGTAAAATCCATGTCGCGGGCGTTGAAGGCTGATTCCGATATTCCCCAGGGAACGCTGCGCTCCTCTCCGTATTCGATCTGGCGCGCGACGACCTGCTCGTACGTCTGGCTCAACATGCTGTTCGCGGGAGAGCGCATCACCAAGTCCGGCATCAGGTATTCAAACATCGAGCCCGACCAGGAGATCAGCGCCAAGCCGCGGCCCACCGGAGTGAGCGCGCGGCCCAGACGGAACCAATGCGAGGCCGGCACTTCTCCTTTGGCGATGGCGATGAAGCTGGCGAGACGTGCTTCCGATGCCAGCAGGTCGTAGCAATTGCCGTCCAGCGTTCCGTCTGTGCCGCGAAAGCCGATGGAGAAAAGCTTGCGCGACGTATCAAACAGAAATGTGAAGTCCATCCCGTCGAACATGCTTTGGCAAGTGTGCGCGATCGCGACCAGGCGGCGGGTAAGGGCTGAGGCATCGCGGGCGGCGCCAGTGAACGCTGTCGTAAGAGCGTCAATGCGACGCAGAATTTCGCGATTCGTTGTGGTATCAGAACCCAACCGTTCGCGCAGTGCTGCGAGTTCGCGCACGGCGTACTCGCAGCGGTCCGGAACATCCGCCAAAGCAGGCAGTTGACGAAATGAAGACTCAATGGCGACCCATTCGGGCACTTGTTCCTGCGGACGTTCCGCCATGGCCAGCACTTCGCTGGGTTCCAGACGCAGCCACGGAATCATGATGCGCGCATCGCGTGCGTAACTTTCCAGATTGGCGCGCGCGGCTTCGGCCCAGGCGCACAATTCGGAATCCGCCGGCGCGCCGAGTTCCTGCGCCAAAGCTTGAGCGATATCGGCCACCGTCTGAGCGTGTTCCTGAATCGCCAGAAAGCGCGCGGCCCACTGCCGCGCGCCGATCGGTACGGGGTCCAGCAGGACAAAAAGCGAGTCCAGCGCGTTGGCCAGTTGCTTGCGCGTTACGGTGTGCGTGCGCTGCGTATCCGCAATTTCTTCCAACGCTTCACGCAGGAGATTGAGTGAATCGGCAACTCCGGTGAACGGGCGTGCCGCGGCGAACGGTTCCTGAATGATTTCGCGGCAGCCGTTGCCCAGAACGAGCAAATTGGCGGCGAGGTTTCCGCTGTCAACGCTGGAGACGTATTTGGGATCGAGCGGCACGAGGCGATGCGTGTCGTACCAATTGTAAAGATGGCCGCGGTACAGCTCCATCTCACTCATGGTATGCAGCGTTGCTTCCAGCCGGTCTGCCACTTCTTGTGCGCCCAGCCAACCCATGTCGCGTGCCGCGAGAGTGGACAGTAGATAAAGACCAATATTGGTGGGAGATGTTCGATGGGCCACCACGGGCTTGGGATCTTCCTGAAAATTATCGGGCGGAAGGAACCGGTCTTCGGCGGTGACAAATTTCTCGAAAAACCGCCAGGTGCGGCGACAGATTGTCCGCAGAGCCTTGGTGTCTGCCGCCGACAATGGCTCGACGTCTTCGACCGGAGGTGGAATGCTGATCCAGCGCGCCACGGCGGGCGCCGCAATCCACAGCGCGGCAAACGGAATCGCCGCCCACAAAGCCTGCGGCCGCAGGACCGCCACAGCCAACAGCGCCGCAAACGCCACCAAGACGCTGGCCACCATGCGTCCGTACGAAGCCCACAGACTCAAGTCCACGGCGTGTTTGGCCTGCGCCGCAGTTACCCACTGCAGCAGATTTCGCCTCGTGAAGAGCAATCGGACCAGCGTGCGCACGATCGCGTCCGTCATCAACCATCCCTGGTACGCGATAAACGTGATGGTTAAAGCGATCTGCGATGCGCCCAGCGACAGGTCGGATAGAACGTCACGAAAATGGCTGCGTTTGGAAATGCCGCTCAGCCGCGCGTTCAATCCGACGAGAAAAGGGATCAACGCGGGAATCGCAATCGTGGCTAGAACGAAACGAGTCCACATCCAGGGCGACACTTGCGGTAACAGCCATCCCGCTACCATAAGAAGCAACATGCACGGCGCGGAAAGTGTGCGGCGCAGATTGTCAATCATCTTCCAGCGGCTGATCGCGGGAATCGAAACTTTGCGGCGTTCTTGCTTCGACAGTCCGCCGTGCCCGAAAATCCACGGCAACAGTTGCCAGTCTCCGCGGGCCCAGCGATGCTGCCGCGCGGCTGACACTTCGTAATGCGATGGAAATTCGTCGAAAAGTTCGATGTCGCTGGCCAGCGCGGCGCGCGCGAAAATTCCTTCGAACAAATCATGGCTCAGCAGGGTGTTCTCTTTAACCTTGCCCGCCATGGCGGCCTCAAAGGCATCGAGATCGTAAATTCCCTTCCCGGTGTATGACCCTTCATGGAACAGGTCCTGATAAACGTCTGAAACCGCTGCGGCGTACGGATCGATTCCACTCGGTCCGGAAAAAATTCGCTGGAACAGCGAGCCTTCGCGATCGGTGGGAAGCGAAGGCGTAACTCGAGGCTGCACGACGCCATAGCCGTCCACCACGCGGCCCAGCTCTGCGCTGAATTGCGGCCGGTTCAGCGGATGTGCCATGGTTCCGACCAAGCGCGCCGCGGTGCCACGCGAAAGGCGCGTGTCTGCGTCGAGCGTGATGACGAAGCGAATCCTGGGGATGGATTCGGGCACCTGCTCCCCGACCGGAATGAAATTTGTCTGCGTCGAGCCGCGCAGCAGCTCGTTCAGCTCGTGCAGCTTTCCCCGCTTTCGTTCCCAACCCATCCATTTCTTTTCGCGGTCATTCCAGGTGCGTTTGCGATGAAATAGAAAGAAACGCGCGCCGCCTTCGGGGGCGGGGCCGTGGGCTTTGTTCAAACCGGCGATTCCACTGGCGGCGGCCGCCAGCAGCTCATCATCTCCCGGCAGACTTTCCGTGGCGGCGTCCACCCAATCGGTGAGCAGCGCGAAGCGCAGATCGCCATCAATGTTTGCGAGGTAATGAATCTCCAGGCGCTCAACCTGTTCTTTGATCGCATCCTTCGAGATCAACAGCGTAGGAACTACGATGATGGTGCGCAGCGCCTCCGGAACGCCGTCGCGTAATTCCAGGCGCGCCAAAGTACGCGGGCCCAATAAATCGGCCACCACCCGATTGATCAGCGCTATGGCCAGATCAGAAGCAGGCACTGAAGCCAGCAGCGCAAGCAGCGCCAGAATCGGCGCGCTCAGTCCCGATTCGCGCGCATGTGCCAGCGGCAGCGCCAAAATCAGTGCCGTCATTACCGCGATCGTGCCCAAATACCCTGGAACGGCGTGTCGCACGTACAAGCGCAACACACCGCGGCGCCACGCGACGTGAAATCCGAGTTCTCGCTCGAAATCGAGCCGCCCGCGGGAAATCAGGTAGTAGCCAGGATCGGCCTTGCGCTCGTCGGGTGGATGCCCATCACTGTGAAGTTCTGCACGCGCGTGCTTCGCGCGTTGCACCGCGCGTTGCGCCACTTCGATTTCGGAGTGAGACGAGCCGCGGGAAAGATCCTCGATCGCATGGCGATAGTAATCGCGCGTCACAAAGTCCATATCTCCGAAATTGCTGCCGCTGCGCAGCACTTCGTCCACCAGGCTGACACTTTCGAAAAATCCTTCCCAATCGAAGGAGGAAGTCAGCCGCATGCTGGTGATGATGTTGCGCACCGTGACGCTCATCGCGGCCTGCTCTTGATGCTCGGCGCGCACAATCTCATCCGCGGTGGTGCCTTGCGCGGCGAGGCGTTCGTCCAGCCACACCAGGATTGGGCCGACCTTGGGATCGAGGTCGCGCAGCCGCTGAACCAATTGCACGGCGAAGGAGCGCTCGAGAGGCTTGTTCTCGAAACGGCGCAGCACGGCGGCCGGTGAGACCGCGGTCTGCCCGGCCGCACCGAGGACGCGGTCGGCGAGGATGTCGGCTTCAACACGCGCGTTGCGGCTGCGCACGATGCGCTCGGCAACGCGCCGCAGATTTTCCACGAGCACGATGCGCAGTGTGATGGCTACGGCCCAAAGCTCGCCGATCGTCAGCGGCTGCACGCGCTGGTAAGCGCTGACGAACCGGCGCAATACTTCGGGATCGAAGCGGCTGTCGTTGTGCGCCACAAACGCCCAAGCGACGCCAAAGACTCGCGGAAAGCCTTCCAGGTGCCCGGACGCAAGCTTCGGCAACTTGCGGTAGAAACCGGGAGGAAGGTCGTCGCGAATTTCGCGCAGTTGTTCTTCGACGATATAAAAATTATCTACGAACCATTCGGCCGCGGGGGTGATGGCCTGCTCGTGCTGAATGGCGCGCGCCGTGGCCCGGTAATATTCCAGCAGGACGCGCCCGTTCTCGAGCACACGAGGAATCAGCGGGCGTCCTTCCTCGGGATCGGTAACGACCAGTTGCGCAGCCGCCAGGCTTTCTGCGTGTTGCTCCAGGCGCTCGACGCTGAAAAGCTCGGCGCGAATTGTCTCCTCTGGCTCTGTGAAAATGGGCGGAGGGGGTTGGGCCAACTTAGCCATCTTCTAGCTTCAATTCTCCATTCGTGTCGTTACTGGCCGCCGGAAATCTGTGAACTGCGCATTCCGACCGGCGGAACGAAGCAGCAGATCCGGCGGCCATCGGGAGGGGCGGCCGCAAGACAGAAGCGCCAGGGCTGTACGAGATGGAATTTTACAGGACAGCGCCCACAATGGAACGATAAATCGCTGCGCATCAGGTGAAGCAAGGATTGGCGTGAAGTGAATTGCGGGCCAGATATGCAGGAAACCACCGATGTGCGTGAAGCGTGAAAACTGCGCGGCGTAATCACAAGAAGCGCAATGACGAAGCGCATTAATCAGATCGCAAGAAAGTGGTGAGCCGGGGAGGACTCGAACCTCCAACCCGCTGCTTAAGAGGCAGCTGCTCTACCATTGAGCTACCGGCCCACTGAAAAAATTGTAACACGAGTGAATACCGCACCCAACTGCCGCTGCTGATTGCAAAAAGCGCTACAGCGATTGCAACGTGGCGTTCCTGCGTGCGAAAAAATCTATTGCTGGCGGCGCAACGTCGCCGCAATTTCCTGAGCCACTTGCCGGGCGCGCACCAGGTCGCCAGGCCCCAGCGAGATGGCTGCCACGCGCGCGTGCCCACCGCCGCCGTACTTTTCGCACAGCGAAGCCAAATTTACATCCGCGGAAGCTTCCTTCCAGGGGTTGGTGCCCACCGATACTTTGGCGCGCAGCGGCGACGCGCTGACGCCCACGGAATAGAGCGCGTCGGGAAACAAAAAGTACGGGACGAATTTGTTGTAGCCCTCGAGATCCAAATCGCTGACATCGAAAAAAATCACCCCATCGCGAAAATCGGCGCGCTCGCGAAACACGTCTAGCGACTTGCGGTGGCGCTCGAGCAGCGGCCCAAGATATTTTTTCACGATGGGCAGTTCGACCATCTCGGCGAGCGACAGGTAGGCCAGGTGCGGAATTAGCTTCGGCACCAGGTCGGCTTCGGGGGCAGCTTCGATCACCAGGGCTAGCTGAGTGGCCGGTTCTGAAAGGCTGACGGCGTCCGCCGGCGAAGCGAATTGCGCCCCATCGATGATATCGCCCCAGTGGATCAGGTTGGCCAGCGGCTTGGCGTCGAAACCAAATTTTTCCGAGGCGATGGTCGCCAAGAATTTGGTGCAGGATTTAAAGGTGGGGTCGTAAAATTTTTTGCCGGAATGGTCTTGGCGGAAATGTTCGGCGTCGGCGGGCGTCAGAAACGCGCTCTGATGATGGTCGAACCACCAAGTGAGCCGCGGCGAGCTAGAATACTTGAAATCCACGATGGCGTTTTCGTCACCGTCAAACGTACCGTCCTCGAAAGGTTGCGACGCCTTGTGCGTCATTCCGGTGTAGAAGAACTCGGCAGCCGGATTGATACGCTCCTTATAAAAGCGCGTAAAAATCGCGGCGGAAGAGGCTCCGTCGAAGCACTTGTCGTGGAAGCAAACCCGAACCTTCAATTTCCTCTCCTGACCACCCCGCGGCATGGCCGCCCGCGCAGGGGAAAGCCAACAACGATGGACGTTCAGTTGGCTAATGTCAAGAGCGAACGAGGGCGAGCAACTTCGGCGGCGGCGATTCGGAATTTTGCAATTTTCCGGTGATGGGAATTAGTTAAGCCCGAGTTGCGCTGTAGAAAACCTGGCCGTGCCTGAAGGAATTATGCGCGCGGAGGGCTTCAGGACTTTCCGAAAATCTGGTCGGCCAGATCAGCGGCAAGTGGAATGCGGTATTTTTCGCCCTGGTAGGCTTTGACCATGAGCAGGATCCAGAGAACCAAGCCTACGATGGACACGAGCCAGAGGATTCCGACACCCGCAGAAAATCCCGCTAGTCCCCCGGAAATGAAGAGCATGGAAAGTACGATGCGAACGATCGTGAGGCCACCGAATACCACGATGGATTGCGCCGCGTGGAAGCGAACGAACGGGCGCTTATCCGTCAAAAAGAAAATCAGCCCGGTGATCCATCCCAGCAAGTAGCACAGCAAGCCAGCAACATTTTCGGATAGACCTGATTGCGTGCTGGCAGCGGGAGTCATGGCGGTTGCTACTCCTTCGGCCTGCGGCGCTCCGCAACTGGGGCAGAATCCCACGTTGTCGGCAACCATCGTTCCGCACTTGGTGCAATGTGGCATGACGTTCCCCTCGAAGATTTAGCGTCGCAGCGTGGCATTTGTCGCGCAGCCTAGCAAAAGCCGGCGGCAACAGCAAGCGCAATCACCGCAGATTGCTGTCGCAGAACTCAAGGAGAACTCTCGACGCACGGCGCGCTCCCAAACTTGACTGAGAAACGGCTTGGCGTACAACGTATACATTAAGAAAGAGACTCTTCAATGTCCACATCGAGACTGGAAGTTGCTGTCGAGACCATCAAGGTTGCCGATGAAGCCTGGATCGCAACCGCCCTGCTCCATCGGGGAAATCCCAAAAAGAAGGACTTCACGATCGACGAGTTCAGGGGCCGTGTGCAAAAGGAACGAATTCATCCTGTGCTCCGGCCGGGCGTCCGGGTGCACGTGCTACAGCACTGCGTTGCGAATCGACCGAAGGACCCCGCGCGCTACCGCATGCTTTTCCCCACCGCAAGGTTCACCCGCCGCCTGTTCCGCAAAGGAGATCCATTTCATCCGGACAGGAAGGGCTCAAAAATAATTCCAAACTCCCATGAGATCGCGGCCAAGTATCGTTTCTTGCTCGATTGGTGCGAAACAGACTATGCGCCGCCGAGTCGCAGAGGAGCGCGCGAAGACTCCATCTTGGAGCTGAAGGGGCTGGGCAAAGAAATCTGGAAGAACGTTGATGCCGACGCATACGTGCGCAGGCTGCGGGAAGGCTGGGAGTGAGCCGCGTTTTCTGGGACACGAATCTCTCCATCTTGATGGGGGATGCCGGGCCAAACGCCGCAGCGGTCACGCACTTGGCAGAACGCATGCTGGAACGCGGCGATATACTGTTCACTTCCGTGGTGACTCTGGGAGAACTGTTGGTTCACCCCGTGGCGCAAGGAAACAAGGCACTCTGTCACCGGTATGAGAACATCCCATCGTCCAGGACAATTCTGGTCCCGTTCGACCAAACGGCGGCCCGCTCCTACGCCAGAATTCGCCAGAACAAATCGATCAAGCCGCCCGATGCGATAGAGCTGGCCTGTGCGGCGCGAACTGGGATCGACATTTTTATAACCAAATGACGATCGCCTGCGAAACCAAGCGGTTCCAGGAATTCAATTCATCGTGTCACTGAAAAAACGCGCATATTTGAAATGGATCGTAGCTGAGGCAACCGGACCGGATTTTGCGGCGTGTGCTTCCAGTGGACCTAGCGTTTGAATCGGTTCAGCGCGGGTGATAGTGTAACCACAGGCGGAAGTGGCGGAATTGGCAGACGCGCCAGCCTTAGGAGCTGGTGGCCGAAAGGCCGTAGGGGTTCGAGTCCCTTCTTCCGCACTCTTCTTCCAAACTCTGATTTCCCTCAGGAGGAATCACTACAGTCCGATTTGCCCCAGCATTCCGCTCAAACGGGCTAGCTCTACCTCGGCTTCCAATATTTCTGGTTTCAATTTCTCTTCGAATTCGTGGCCCAGCTTACGCGCTTCTTCCCGCAGCGATTCCAATCTCTGCTTGGCGGTCGCGTGCTCGCGTTTCAATTGCGCGGCAGCTTCTTCGCTTGGCTGATTCATCCTGGCCCTCCCCGCTGGAAGTATAGCGCGTGTTCGCACGCCAACGGCAAGTTCGCCGAGCCGAATGCGCTGCGCGACGCGCAGCGCACACCAAGCGAGACTTTCTTTTCGGCCCAATCGGCGTTGACGCCAGCGCGCGGTTTCTTTATACTGGAGTTTCTGATGCGGTTGCGTTTGGCCGCACTTCCCTGCCGTCCTCCCTCTCGAACTTCGAACAGGTGAAAGGCAGATTGGAAACAGGGTGTTCCGCAATCCTTCCCCTGCAAAAAATCCCATGACCGAAACAACCTGCAAACGCGAAATCGAGCTGGAAATTCCAGCCGAGGTCGTCAGTAAAGCCAGTCAGAAAGTGGAGCGCGATCTGGCGCGCGTGGCTCGGATACCGGGCTTCCGTCCGGGCAAGGCCCCCGTGACGCTGATCCGCCGGCGCTTCGCCGAAGACATCCAGGGCGAAGTGGTGCAAACGCTCGTGCCGGAATACCTGGAAAAGGCGCTCGATGAGAAAAAGCTGGTCCCCGTAACCCGCCCCGAAGTGGACAAGGTCGAGTTCAAGGAAGGCGAGCCGCTGAAGTTCCGCGCCGTGTTTGAAGTGCTTCCAGAATTCGAGCTGGGCGAATACCAAGGCCTGGAAGTTCAAGTGGACGAAGTGGACGCGGGCGATGCCAAGGTTGACGAAGTCATCAAGGAAATGCGCGAGCGCGCCGCGACGTTCGTTCCGGTGGAAGGCCGCGCGGCGAAGGACGGCGACTACGCGCTGATGAAGCTTTCCGGCATGCCCGAGGGCGGAGGCGAGCCCGTCGAGGCCGACAACATTATGTGCCACATCGGCGCAGAAGAAACGCTCGAGAGTTTCACAGAAAATCTGCGCGGCGCGAATCCTGCCGAAACGAAGAAATTCCAGGCCAAATATCCCGATGATTATCCCGACGAGAAGCTCCAGGGCAAGACCTACGACTACACCGTGGAAGTGCAGGCGATCAAGGAAAAGAAGCTTCCCGAAGTGAATGACGAGTTCGCGGTGGAAGTGGCCAAGGAAGTAGGCGGCGTGACCACAATCGCCGAGCTGCGCAAGAAAATTCAGGACAACCTGGAAGCCGACCAGGAAGCGCGGCAGTCAGCGCAAGCGCGCGAAAAGATCCTGGAAACTCTGGTAAAGAGGCATGATTTTCCGGTTCCGGAAGCGCTCGTCGAGCATCAAATGGACGTGCGGCTGGAACGAACGGTGCGGTCACTGGCATCTCAAGGTGTGGACCCGCGCGCAGTAAATGTGGATTGGGTGTCGCTGCGGAAGGGCCAGCACGATCGCGCGGTGGACGACGTGAAGGCCGAACTGCTCATTGATCGGATTGCGGATGCGGAAAAAATCGAAGCAACCGACGAAGACGTCGCGAAGGAATTAAATGCGCTGGCGGAACACAGTGGCGAATCGGCAACGTCGCTGCGGGCTCGCTTGACAAAGCAGGGAGCGCTCGATAGGATGAAGTCGAAGTTGCGAAGCGACAAAACAATCGAGTGGCTCTACAGCAATACCCGAATCGAGAAGACAGCCAAACGTGAAGAGTAATATCTGGTTCGGGCTCCTCAGCGCGCAAAGACACTTCCAATGAAATATACAGACGACGCCACTCCGTACGCCACCACGCTCGTTCCGATGGTCGTCGAACAGACGAACCGCGGCGAGCGGGCCTATGACATTTATTCGCGGCTGCTGAAGGACCACATTATTTTCATCGGCACGCCGATTGACGATCACGTGGCGAACCTGGTGACCGCGCAGCTCTTGTTTCTCGCCTCCGAGGATCCCGAGAAAGATATTTCGGTGTACATCAATTCGCCGGGCGGCTCGATTTCCGCGGGCATGGCGATTTACGACACCATGCAGTTTGTGCGTCCGGATGTGGTTACGTATTGCATCGGCCAGTCGGCGTCGATCGCGGCCGTACTGTTGGCCTCCGGTACTCCGAAAAAGCGCTACGCGCTGCCGAATTCACGAGTGTTGATTCACCAGCCATGGATGTCCGGCCTGTCAGGCCAGGCGACGGACATTGATATTCACGCGAAAGAGATCATCCGCACACGCGAATCGCTCAATCGGCTGCTGTCCGGCCACACGGGCCAAACGTTGGAGAAGATCGAGCGAGACGTGGAACGCGATTTCATCATGACGGCCGAACAGGCGAAGGCGTACGGCATCGTGGACGAAATCATTACGAAGCACAGGTAAGTGCCGTTCCAAAGGGTTAGTAGCCAAACAGATGATTCCCTGCCGCCCGGCCGGATTCCGATTTACAATACAAGATACGTTCTTTATGGGTGTGGTGAAATCCGAAGCGAGGGAGCCTAATCAGTGAAACGGTTCACACCGGAAGAGCCGTTACGCTGTTCCTTCTGCCATAAAACGCAGGAGCAGGTGGAGAAGCTGATCAGTTCTCCATCGGAATATCCGCGCTCGTACATTTGCAACGAGTGCGTGGGCGTCTGCCAGCAGATTCTCGAAGACGAGAAGCGCGAGCAGTCGAGCCCGGCGAACCGGCGCCTTCCCCGGCCTCCCGAGATCAAGGCCTTTTTGGATGGCTACGTAATCGGCCAGGACAAGACCAAGAAGAAGCTGGCGGTCGCGGTCTACAACCATTACAAGCGCATCTTCCTGAACAAGCAGCCGGGCGACGTGGAGTTGGCGAAGTCGAATATTCTTCTGGTGGGGCCTACGGGAACGGGCAAGACGCTGATGGCGCAGACGCTCTCGCGCATGCTGGACGTGCCGTTTGCGATCGTGGACGCGACCACTCTCACCGAAGCAGGGTACGTCGGCGAAGACGTCGAGAACATCATTCTGAAGCTGTTGCAGGCCGCCGATGGTGACGTCCAAAAGGCTCAGCAAGGCATCATATACATAGACGAGATTGACAAGATCTCGAAGAAGGACGAAAACCCTTCGATTACCCGCGATGTTTCCGGCGAAGGCGTGCAACAGGCGCTGCTGAAGATTCTGGAAGGCACGGTTGCCAACGTGCCGCCGCAGGGTGGACGCAAGCACCCGCACCAGGAATTTACGCCGGTGGATACGACCAACATCCTGTTCATCTGCGGCGGGGCCTTCGTGGGGCTCGAGAAGATTATCGAACGGCGCGTGGGACATAAATCGCTGGGATTCCAGGCCGATGCGCAGGTTACGACCGCATCGCGGCGCAATATCGAAATGCTGGAGCAGGCGCAGCCTACCGATCTGATTCGTTACGGCTTGATTCCGGAATTTGTGGGACGGCTGCCGGTGGTAGGCGTGCTGAGCGATCTGGATAAATCGGCGCTGGTGCGAATTCTCACCGAACCGAAAAACGCGCTGGTGCGACAGTATCAAAGGCTCTTTGAGTTTGAAAATGTGCGCCTGCGCTTCACGGACGATGCGCTGGACACCGTGGCGGAACTGGCGCTACAGCGCAAAGTGGGCGCGCGCGGCCTGCGCATGATTCTGGAAGATCTGATGCTGGAAATGATGTACCACCTGCCGGCGCAGCGTAAGTTGCGCGACTTCGTCGTAACGGCGGACATGGTCAAGGGACGCGAAATCAATTGGAGCCTGCTGGAAAAAGCGGGCTAACGCAGGGGAGAAAAAAGGACTCGATGTTCAATCGCGAAAAAGGCGAAATCAAGCGCGTACCAATGATGCCGGTGCGGGAAATGGTTATTTTCCCGGAGATGATGCACCCCTTCATCGTGGGCCGGGAAGCGTCGGTGCGCGCGCTGGAAGATGCGCTGGCCGGCGACAAGAAGATTTTCCTGGTCACGCAGCATGATGCGTCCGTCGATGACCCCAAGCCGGAAGAAATCTACCAGGTAGGCACGCTGGCGAACATCGTGCAGAGCGTGAAGCTGCCCGACGGCAACATCAAGGTGCTGGTGGAAGGCACCGAGCGCGCCAAGATCGTGCAGATTACCAGCGACGAAGGCTTTTTCCGCGCTTCAATTCGCGTGGTCACGTCCAAGACTGAGCCTTCCCCGCAGCTGCAGCAGGCTTCCGAGCGTGTCACCGGGCTGTTCGAACAGTATGTGAAGCTCTCGCAGAGCCTGAATTACGACACCATGATCGCGGCCGTGCGCGTCGAAGATGCCGGAAAGCTTTCCGATGCGATCTCGGCGAATCTGCAAATTCCCGTGGAAGAAAAGCAGGAGCTGCTGGAGCTTTTCGAGCCGCTGGAGCGCCTGAACCGCATTGCGGACATTCTGGAAGTCGAAATTGAAAAGCTGAACGTGGATCGCTCCATCAATACGCGCGTGAAGCGCCAGATGGAACGCGCGCAGAAAGAGTACTACCTCAACGAAAAGTTGAAGGCCATTCAGAAAGAACTCGGCCGCGGCGAAGCCAACGAAATTGAGCAGCTGAAGAAAAAAATCGAAACTTCCGGCATGCCCGAAGGGCCGCAGGAAAAGGCCATGCAGGAACTGAAGCGGCTGGAAATGATGCCGCCGATGTCCGCCGAATCCACGGTATCGCGGAATTATCTGGATTGGCTGCTGGCGGTACCCTGGAAGAAGCGCTCGAAAGAGATTCGCGACATCAAGCGCGCCGAAGTGATTCTCTCCGAAGATCACTACGGCCTGGACAAAATCAAAGACCGGATTCTCGAGTATCTCGCCGTTCGCCAGCTGGTGAAGAATCCCAAGGGCTCGATTCTCTGCTTCCTTGGGCCTCCAGGGGTCGGCAAGACTTCCCTCGCGATGTCCATCGGTCGCGCCACCGGACGTAAATTCGTGCGCGTCTCCCTGGGCGGCGTGCGCGATGAGGCTGAAATTCGCGGCCATCGCCGCACCTACATCGGCGCCCTTCCCGGCCAGATCATCCAGATGATGCGCAAGGCCGGCACCACCAATCCCGTTTTTGTGCTGGACGAAGTGGACAAAATGTCCATGGATTTCCGCGGCGATCCGTCCGCCGCGTTGATGGAAGTGCTGGACCCGGAACTGAATCACGCCTTCACCGATCATTACCTCGACGTGGAATACGATCTTTCGAAAGTCATGTTCGTGTGCACCGCCAACGTGCTGCACACCATTCCGCAGCCGCTGCAGGATCGCATGGAAGTGCTGCGCATCCCGGGTTACACCGAGCACGAAAAATATCAAATCGCCACGCGCTATCTGATTCCCAAGCAGCTGGAAGCCACTGGCCTGGCGAAGAGTCAATTGAAGATCACCGACGAAGCCATCCACAGCACCATTCGCCATTACACGCGCGAGGCCGGCGTGCGCAGCCTGAATCGCGAACTGGCTAACATTTCGCGGAAAGTGGCCCGCAAAGTCGTCACGGAAGGCAAGGACGTCGCCGTGGAAGTGACTCCGGCGAACCTGAACGATTATCTCGGAATCTTGAAGTACCGCGACTTCCTCGCGGAGAAGAAGAACGAAATCGGCCTCACTACCGGCCTCGCCTGGACCGAGGTGGGCGGCGAAGTGCTCTCCACCGAAGCCACCTTGATGCAGGGCCGCGGCCGCCTGACGCTGACCGGCAAGCTCGGAGACGTGATGCAGGAGTCGGCGCAGGCCGCGATGAGCTACATTCGCTCGCGCAGCCATCTTTTCAGCCTGCCCAAGGATTTCTATCGGCACCTGGACATTCACATGCACGTGCCGGAGGGCGCGATACCGAAGGACGGCCCCTCAGCTGGTATCACCATCTGCACCTCGATTGTCAGCGCTTTGACCAAAATTCCGGTTCGCTGCGACATCGCCATGACCGGCGAAATCACCTTGCGCGGCAAGGTGCTGCCCATCGGCGGAGTGAAGGAAAAACTGCTGGCGGCGCACCGCCTCGGCCTGCGCACCATTCTTTTGCCGAAGGACAATGAAAAAGATCTGGCGGATATCCCGCCGGACATCCAGTCGCAGATGGCTATTCATTTCGTCGAATCCATGGACGACGTGCTGCAGATTGCGCTGGAGCATCCGCTGCCGATTCCCGGCCACCCACCGGTTGCAGGAGTCGAACCCGAGTTCGGCGCGGACGTCGCGCAGGACAATGAACTAACCAATTGAAACCCTCTGGTCCTTCCTCACTTTGATCAGCAGGCTTGGCCCGCGGCCAGAGGTTTCCGGTTGTCTGTAGGTTTTCCCGTATTTACGTTGCAGAAGAGTGGCAGGTTCGAATTTGCGCCCGCCCGTGATCCATTCAGAAATCAATCTGCCTGAAAACCAGGCTTGAGAAGGAACGAAATCGATGAGCATTAGCCTTGCAGAACTGAAAGACAAGAACATCACGGACCTGGCGAAAATCGCCAAGGAGCTGAACATTCCCGGCGCCTCTGGCATGCGCAAGCAGGAGTTGATCTTTCAGATCCTCCGCGCCCAGACGGAAAAGAATGGGCTGATCTTCTCCGAAGGAGTGCTGGAATGCCTGCCGGACGGATTCGGCTTCCTGCGCGCGCCCGAATACAATTACTTGCCGGGTCCAGACGACATCTACGTCTCGCCGTCGCAAATCCGCAAATTCGATCTGCGCACCGGTGACACCGTCTCGGGCCAGGTGCGCCCGCCGAAAGATGGCGAGCGTTACTTCGCGCTGATCAAGGTCGAAGCAGTCAACTTCGAAGACCCGGAAGTCGCGCGCAGCAAGATATTTTTTGACAACTTGACGCCGCTGTATCCAGCTGATCGTATCCGCCTGGAAACCACCAAGGAAAACCTCACGGGCCGAGTGCTGGACATGCTCTGTCCCATCGGCAAGGGCCAGCGCGGCCTGATCGTGGCTCCGCCGCGCACCGGAAAAACGATGATGCTGCAGTCCATCGCGAATTCCGTCACCACCAATCATCCGGAAGTCGCTTTGATCGTGCTGTTGATTGACGAGCGCCCGGAAGAAGTCACGGACATGCAGCGCACTGTGAAAGGCGAAGTTATCAGCTCGACGTTCGATGAACCGCCGCAACGGCACATTCAGGTGGCGGAAATGGTGCTGGAAAAGGCCAAGCGTCTGGTCGAGCATAAGCGCGACGTAGTCATCCTGCTGGATTCGCTCACGCGTCTGGGCCGCGCCTACAACGCCGTCACTCCGCCATCCGGCAAGGTGCTCTCCGGCGGCATTGATGCCAACGCCCTGCAACGCCCGCGCCGATTCTTTGCCGCAGCGCGCAACGTCGAGGAAGGCGGCTCGCTCACCATCATTGCTACCGCGCTGATTGATACCGGCAGCCGCATGGACGATGTGATCTTCGAAGAGTTCAAGGGCACCGGCAACATGGAAATCAATCTCGATCGCCGCCTGGTGGACAAGCGTGTGTTTCCGACCATCGACATCAACCGCTCTGGAACCCGTAAAGACGAGCTCCTGCTGCCCGCGGATGAATTGAACCGCATTTGGGTGTTGCGCAAGGTGCTGAGCCCTCTCTCAACGGTGGAAGCCATGGAGCTTCTGCTCGGACGTCTCTCAAAGACAAAAACCAACGGCGAATTCCTCGCTTCCATGTCGAGCCCGGCGTAACTGCCGTTTTTCACGGGGCGTGTGCCCCTTTCCCCCTTCCCGTAATGAAGCAGCCGCGCACAGCGGGAAGCAGAAACACGTACAACGCTTTCTTGCGCGCCAGCCGATCTTCAATTCCGCACGAGCCATGTACGGCTACGAACTGCTCTTCCGCTCCGGCCCGGAAAATCGCTACGACGGAACGGCGCCCGATTTGGCCTCCGCCTCGACCATTGACCGCATAGTACGGTTCGGAATGGACAGGCTCTGGCTCCCGGATGCCGCTCGTTTCCGAATTGTACGCGCGATTTTTTGATTCGAGATTTTGCGACCCTGCTGCCCAAAGACCGCGCGCTGCTGGGGAAAACGAGCCAGCTGGGTGACATTTTCGATTTCGTGCGCAATTACGAACGAGGCTGCTGGGAGGAAATCAGTTCGCCGGCCGCGCGCCCGGCAATCCAGGAAGATGCAATTTCCGCACTCTATATCGAAGCCGTCGAATGGGCGCGGCAGATTCTCTCCGGACACGAAGAGCCCGCAGCAACGCCGGCATAAATCACAAGACAGGTTTTACGCGGGCGGGCTTGCTGGCGATGTCGCCGCCTGCGCCATTAAACCGGCCCGGGCAACACCCAGGGGAACGCCCGCGGAACGCTCGCTACGGCCTGCTAGCCAGGTTGTGCGGAAGATTTGTCTTTAGCCAGCAGCACCACCAGTCGCGCCACCTCTTCCGGTTCCATGGCCGTGCTGTCCACCACCACGGCATCCGCAGCGCGCACCAGCGGCGAAGTGGATCGCTGCAGGTCGCGGCGGTCGCGCTCGCGAATTTCCTCGAGCGTGCGCTGCAGGTCAATGTGGTCGCCCTTTTGCTGATGCTCGCGCCAGCGGCGTTCCGCGCGCGTTTCCGGCGAAGCGGTGAGAAAAATTTTCAGTTGCGCGTCGGGAAAGACCACGCTGCCGATGTCTCGGCCTTCCATCACTACTCCACCCTGCTCGCCGGCGCGGCGCTGCTCCGCCACCAGTACCTGGCGAACACCCGGATTCACTGCAATCTTCGAAGCCGCTTGGGAAACTTCCGGCGTGCGAATCGCGGTGGTAACGTCATCGTGATCGAGAAAAACGCGCTGGGTGCCGTCTTCCGCGCGCAGGTCAATGCGCGTCGCGCGCGCCAGCGCCACCAATTCCGCGTCGTGGCCATCGAGCGTCAGATCGTTGCGCAGCGCTTTGAACGCCAGCGCGCGGTACATCGCTCCCGTATCCACGTACACGTAGCCCAGCAGCTCGGCCACGCGCCGCGCCAGCGTGCTCTTGCCCGAACCTACGGGCCCATCAATGGCAATGATAAGTGTCTTCAAGAGGTCACTCGCGGGCCGTGGTTCGGCGATGAATTCAGGCTCAAATTCGCTTGAAGGCGCGCTCAATTTCGCGCACGGAATAGCGCAGCACCACCGGCCGCCCGTGCGGGCAGCTCATCGGGTACTCGGTCTTGGCCAGCTCGCCCAGCAGCCATTCCATTTTCGCCGGGTCCAGCGGCGTATTCACCTTGATGGCCGCATGGCAGGACGTGGAAGCGGCAATCTTGGCTTGCAGCGAATCGATCGATATAGCCTGATTCTCGCGCGCGATTCCGTCCAGGATCTCGTACAACAATTTTTCGGCGTCTCCACTGTTGATGCCGGCGGGTGCGGCTTGAATCGCGACGCTGCGCGCGCCCATCAGCTCCGCCTCAAAACCGTTGGCGCGCAGTTCCTCGCCAATCTGCTCGAAAATCGCGAGCTGCCGCGGATTCAACTCGACGATCAACGGCACCAGCAAGCGCTGTCCCCCGAGTTCGCCATTGCGGCGTGCGCGCAAGTGCTGTTCGAACAACACGCGCTCGTGCGCTACGTGCTGGTCAATGATCCACAATCCTTCGCCATTCACCGCCACGATGAAGCTGCTGTTCACTTGGCCCAGAGGTTTCAGGTCCGCGATATCTTCCACGCTGGGCAGCGCGCCGGGTGTTTCGGCTACGCCGATGCCAGCGGCAGCAACGGCGGGCGCACCTGATTCCTGCGGGCCCAACGAAAAATCGCTCGCGCCGGTCGGATCGAATTGTAGCCGCTGCGAAATCGGGCGGTTGGGCGCCCCGCTCAATTCAAATCCTTCCGCCGCGCTGGCCACGTCGCCGAACGATCTCGGGATCATCGCGCGTGGAGGACCGGGAGGTACGCCCGGTATTACTCCGGGGTTCGCTGACGAAAGATAGGCCGGATCAATCGCCGCCGCCCCGGCTGCAAACGCAGTCGAGCCACCGTTCGTTGCGGCAGACAGCGTAGCGGCACCGCCGGCAGCAGTCGCTGCGCGCGCTGCGGGGAATCCAGGAATGGGCCGCGCGACCGAAAGCGCCTGGCGTAGCGCATCGCGCGTGAAATCATGCACGAACTGCGGATGGCGAAAGCGCACCTCGATTTTCGCCGGGTGGACGTTCACGTCCACTTCCTCGTACGGCATATCCAGAAAAAGCAGCACGACCGGAAAAACGCCCGGCGGCACGATGTTGCGATAGGCCTCGCTGATGGCGTGGAGCAGCAAGCGGTCGCGCACCAGCCGCCGGTTCACGAAAATGTAGATGCCGTTGCGATTGCTGCGCTGCACTTCGGGGCGCGAGGTGAACCCGCTCACACGCAGGGTAGCGGCGCGCTCTTCGGGTTCCAGCGGCGGCTCGCTGATCGCGCTGCGCACGGCCGCTTCCGTCGGCGGAATTTCCGTGAGTTCGTCCAGCGCTTGCCGGCCGAAAATCTGGTACACGCGGTCCGCCAGCTTTTCCACGGGCGAACAATTCAGGATTTCCTGCGACTGCGTCTTCAGCAGGAAGTGCCGGTCGGGATGCGCCAGCGCGTAATGCGTCACCAGCGAAGCAATATGGCCCAACTCGGTGGTTTCCGATTTCAGGAATTTGCGTCGCGCCGGAACGGCATAAAAAATATCCGCCACGCTGATCGATGTTCCCACCGGAACGCCCGCAGGCTTCACGCCGAGAAGCTTGCCACCTGCGAATTCGATGCGCGTTCCCTCCCCTTCGTCCGCGTCGCGTGTTTCCAGTAACAAACGTGAGATCGCGGCGATAGAAGGCAGTGCCTCTCCGCGAAAACCGAGCGTGGCAATCGAGAGCAAATCGTCGGCGGTGCGCAGCTTGGAAGTCGCATGGCGCTCGAAGGCCAGCAGCGCGTCGTCGTGATTCATGCCGCAGCCGTCGTCGATCACGCGGATCAGGCGCTTGCCGCCCGATTCCGTTTCGATGCGAACCGAACGCGCGCCGGCGTCCAGAGCGTTTTCAAGCAGTTCTTTCACCACGGATGCGGGCCGCTCGATTACTTCTCCTGCCGCAATTTTATTGGCGACGGTTTCCGGAAGTATGCGGATGCGGCTCATGGAGTGTGGCTCGCGGAGTGGGGATCAGCCAGTCCCGAATCCTCTGCGCCGCGTCGAAGTTCCTCACGAGCTTCGTCTTCGGTTTTCTTATCTTCCTGAGACATGCTGCGCAGAAAGATGCGCGTGCCAAACAGGCTGGCGATGAAGACGACCGCAATGAGCGAAACGCCGAACCACTCCGGAAACGAAGGCATCTGCACCATCACCAGAAAAATAAACCCGATCGTCACGCCCAATCCCAACAGCACCATGAATTGCACGCGCAAGTTAAGCTTGTGCATCCCCCGCACCAGCAGGAACACTCCCAGCACCGCTGCAATGGAAATGCCAATCAGCAAGCGATACGAAATCATGCATCCTTCTTTGCCGCCATCCCTGCCTCCGCTTGCTTGATGGCGATTCCCAGGTCATTGAGCTGGTCAGTGCCCACCGCAGACGGCGATTCGGCCATCAAATCCTGCGCCGCCGTGGTTTTCGGGAACGCGATCACCTCGCGGATGGATTTCTCGCCCGCCAGCAGCATCACCACGCGGTCGAGGCCGAGCGCGATGCCGCCGTGCGGCGGCGTGCCGTAGGTGAGTGCATCCAGAAAAAACCCGAATCGCTGGCGCGCGGTCTCTTCGCTCAGGCCCAGCGCCTGGAACATGCGCGCCTGCACATCCTGACGATGAATTCGTATGCTGCCAGAGCCCAGCTCGACGCCATTGAGCACCAGATCGTAGCCCTTCGAACGGCACTCCCACGGCGCGGTCTCGAGCTTGTCGAGATCTTCCTCGAAAATCCCGGTAAAGGGATGTTGTGCGCTCACCCAGCGCTTGTCGCTCTCGCTCCACTCAAAAAGTGCGAACCCGGTGATCCAGGCGAACTCCCATTTGGTGCGGTCGATCAGGTTGAGCTTGTCGCCCAGGTAGAGTCGGACCTGCCCTGCGACATTCAAAGAAGTATCGGTGTGCGCGATCTGCTCTTTCGCCGCGACCGCGACAATCAGGTCGCCCGCTTTCGCGCCGACTGCTTCCGCCAATTTCTTCAGTCCATCTGCGCCCAGCGTCTTTTCCAGCGGCGAACTGATTCCTTCAGCGGTCACCTTGACGGCGTAGACGCCACGCGCGCCCGCTGCCTTCGCGACTTCGCCCAGTTCGTCGAGTTGTTTTCGCGACCAGCCGGCCGCGCCGGGCGCAACCGCCGCCTGGACCTTTCCATCAAAATGAATCGTCGCGCGCGCCGGCTCGAAATGCTGCGTCACGTCCTGCAGCTCCATGCCGAAGCGCAAGTCGGGCTTGTCCGACCCGTAACGGCGCAGCGCTTCTTTGTAATCGAGATGGCGAAACGGCCCCTGAACTTTCACGCCGACCACTTCCAGCGCGCGAATCATCACGCGTTCGATCACCTCGAAAATATCTTGCTGGCGCGGAAAGGACATTTCCAAGTCCAGCTGCGTGAATTCCGGCTGACGGTCCGCGCGCAAGTCCTCGTCACGGAAGCAGCGCACGATCTGGAAATATCGGTCCATGCCCGAAATCATCAGGATCTGCTTGAAAATTTGCGGCGATTGCGGCAGCGCATAGAACTGGCCGTGGTGGACGCGGCTCGGCACCAGGTAGTCGCGCGCGCCCTCGGGCGTCGAGCGCGTCAGCATCGGCGTCTCGATCTCGAAGAAACCCATGCTATCGAGTGTCTTGCGCATCTCGAAAAGTATCCGGTGCCGCAGCTCGATGTTGCGGTGCGGCCGCGGCCGGCGCAAATCCAGGTAACGGTGCCGCAGGCGCGTCTCTTCACTCGCGGTCACTTCGTCTTCGATCTGGAATGGCGGCGTTTTGGAGTTATTCAGAATGTGCAAACGCGTGGCCACCACTTCCACTTCGCCGGATGCGATTTCAGGATTGGATTTCTGGCGCCGAATCACTTTGCCCTCGACGGCCACTACAAATTCCGAGCGCAACTCCTCCGCTTTTTTGTGTGCTTCAGGATGTAGCTCGTTGTTGAAAACGATTTGCGCCAAGCCCGCGCGGTCGCGCAAGTCAATGAAAATCAATTGACCCAGATCGCGGCGGCGATGAACCCAGCCCATCAGGATTACGTTCTTGTCCGCATCCGAAGAGCGCAGGTCGCCACAGTAGTTCGTACGTTTCAGATTGCCGAGAGCATCGAGCAAGATTGGGTTCCCTTCCGCCGGCGCGGGCTGCGCATTCCGTCCTCTTGCGAGCTTGCGTCAGCCCCGCGTGCCGCGTTTTTCGGATTCCAGATATTCTAGCAGTTCGTATTCGGAAAGCTTCCTCTGATCCGCATCGGCCAGCCGTTTCAGCGTGAACGTGCAGGAGGCGACTTCGTCGCTGCCGATGATCAACGCGTAGCGCGCGCCGAGCTTGTCCGCCAGATTGAGCGACTTCTTGAATTTCATTTCTTCGCCGGGCAGCTCGACCGAAACGCCCGACTCCCGCAGTTTTCTCGCGATAGCCAACGCTGCGGCGTAGGTTGGCTCCCCCATCCAGGCAACGAATACGTCCAAGCCCGGCAGCACGGGCAAATTGCCGGATTCCTGAATCGAAAGAATGGCACGGTCGCTGCCGATCGCGAAGCCGATCCCCTTCGTAGGTGGCCCACCGAGAAGTTCCACCAAACCATCATAACGGCCGCCTCCGCAGACGGCGTTCTGCGAGCCCAGCCCCTCAGCGATCACCTCAAACGTCGTGCGCGTGTAATAGTCCAGGCCGCGCACCAGACGCCAGTTTTCTTCGTACACAATTCCGCGCAGCTTCAACTCGTCCTTCAGCCTTGCGAAGTGCTCGCGGCAACCGGCACATAGATGATCGGAAATACGCGGCAATTTCGCGATGATCTCCTGCTCCTGCGACAATTTCGAATCGAGCACACGCAGCGGGTTCGTCTCGATGCGCCGCTGGGAGTCTGGCCCGAGCTGGTCCTTAACCTTGAGCAACTCCTGTCGCAGCAGCTCGACGTACTGTGGCCGGCAATTCTTGTCGCCGATCGAATTGAGGTAAAGCGTCGTGCGCGTCAACCCCACGTGCTTGAAAAACACTACCAGCATTTCCAGAACTTCGGCGTCGATCGCCGGCGCGTCCGACTGCCCCAATATTTCCGCGTTCAGCTGATAAAACTGCCGATAGCGCCCCTTCTGCGGTCGTTCGCGCCGAAACATCGGCCCAATGCAGTAGAGTTTCACGTTCCCTGGCAACGCCTGCAAGTTGTGCTCGATGTAAGCACGCATCGTGCTGGCCGTAGCTTCGGGACGCAGCGATACTTGTTCGCCGGTCTGCGAACTACTCGCTCCCTCTGTTGCCAAACGCTCAGAGCCATCGGGAAGACGGAAGGTGAACATTTCTTTCGAAACAATATCGGTATCGCTGCCCACGGAACGCGCAAATAAATCGGTCTGCTCGAAGATCGGCAAACGGATTTCGCGGAAATTGTAAGACTCGAATATCTCGCGCGCGGTGTGCTCGAACCAATTCCAGAGTGCCGTATCCGGTGGGAGTATGTCGCGGGTGCCTTTAATGGCGCGGAATTGTGGTTTCTCTGGCAACGCTATTTCCCTGTCTGCTTGCTTCCCTGCGTCCGCTCTTCCGCGCGATAACTTTCTTTATACTCGACATAACGCCGTGCGTACGCGTCTATCGAATCGAGATCCTCAGCACCCAATGCGCGGCGCAATTTTGCAGGCTGGCCCATCATCAGGCTGCCAGGCGGCACAACGGTGCGTTCCGGCACAAGCGTCCCAGCAGCCACAATCGACCCAGTCCCAATCACCGCACCATTTAAAATGATGCTGCCCATACCGATCAGGCAGCGCGATTCGATCGTGCAGCCATGCAGCGTAACGCTGTGGCCGACGGTAACGTCGTCACCCAGAAGCAACGGATTCGTATCGCGCATCACGTGCAAAATCGAGCCGTCCTGAACGTTCGTGCGCGCGCCGATGCGAACGTAGTGCACGTCGCCGCGAATCACAGCGCAAGGCCACACGCTGGAATCCTCGCCGATCTCGACGTCGCCAATCACTACGGCCTGCGGATCAATGTAAGCGCTGGCCGCAACCCGCGGTATTTGTCCCTTGTAGCTGCGAAGCAAGGTACCACTCCTGATTAACGATTGAGGTGCGTTTTTGTTACTCCGCGAGGCGCTGCCACAAAACCGCGAAAGATCACAATATCTGCACCACAGGAGCGCCGGCCGACGCGTTCACAACTTCCAGCCGGGCGATCACGTTGCGCGCGACCGCGTACACGCTCTTGCCACCGGGCGCGTCTTCGCCCAGCGATGCCACCGGCTTGCCGGTGTCGCCTCCGATGCGAATCTGCGGGTCAATCTCAATCTCACCGAGAAACGGGATGCCGAAATTCTTGGCCATGTGCTGGCCCTCGCCGTGGCCAAATACGTCAATGCGCCCGTTGCAATGCGGGCAATTGAAGTAGCTCATGTTTTCCACGACGCCGAGAATTTCGACGTTCACCTGACGAAACATTTCGACAGCCTTGCGCACATCGGCCAGCGCCACGATCGAAGGAGTCGTGACGACGACCGCGCCCGTAACCGATACGCTTTGGATCAGCGAAAGCTGCACGTCACCGGTCCCCGGCGGCAAATCCACGATCAAGTAATCGAGCGTGCCCCACTGCACGCTGCGCAGAAATTGCTGCATCACGCTGTGCAGCATCGGCCCGCGCCAAACCAGCGGTTTGTCGCCAGGATTCAGCAAGCCCATGGAAATCATTTTCACGCCGTACGCTTCCACGGGAATGATGGTCTTCTCATCCACCGCGCGAGGTTGTTCATTGGTGCCGAGCATTACCGGCACATTCGGCCCATACACGTCGGCATCCAGTAGACCTACCGTGAAGCCGAGGGTTTTCAGCGCAATCGCGAGATTCACCGCGACGGTGGTCTTGCCCACGCCGCCTTTGCCGCTAGCAACGGCCACAAGGTTCTTAACGCCCGCAATCGGCGCTTTTTTATCAACTGCAGGTCCTGGTCCAGGTCCGGGAGGCATATAAATCCTTTGAGTGAATTCGAACGCAACAAGACTTCCCACGTCACAAGTTCATCGCTCAAATCATAGACTGCCTAGCGCCCAGCGGCAAGGTGACCAAGATGTTTCGCCGGCGTCGCTGCAGATTCTTGCAGCTGAGTGGCGAAAGCCCTAGGATGGCGGGCAGGCCATGGGGTTGAGTCCATATCTCGCGCGGACGGCTGCAAGAAGGAGTGATGATGGTCAATGGATCCCACGCGATTTTCTGTTCCAAGGACGCCGACAAAGTTTGTGGCTTCTTCAAAGACGCGCTCAGGCTAGGCTCAGTAGACGCCGGACACGGCTGGCTGATTTTCGCGCTGCCCCCGGCCGAGTTCGCCGTGCATCCGACCGAGGGCACATCGCATTACCAGCTGTACCTAATGTGCGACGACATCCAGGCAGCCGCAAAAGATCTGCAGGCCAAGGGAGTCGAGTTCGCGCATCCCGTGAAAGAGGAACGGTGGGGTCGGGTCACCGCGATCAAGCTACCCGGCGGGGGTGAAATGGGCCTGTACGAGCCGCGCCATCCGACGGCGCTGAAACTGAATCGCTGAAGTACGCCATCACAACAGAACGCCCATCACCACTCTGCTTTGCACGAAATCGCGCAAGCGGCTACAATACCAGTTAGGGAGACGCGCGATCCTCGCAGCCGCCATACCTGCAGGTCGGGTTCCCCGTTCCTGGGAGCTTAAACGACAATTTCGCCCCATTTGTGGGCTCGCATGCGTCTAATCTGAAAATATGGATGTCGAAAAATTCATAAATGGCGTCGTAGCGCGTTTCATCGGCACCAAGCACGAACGCGACGTTAAAGAGCTGCAGCCGCTCGTCGAGGAAATCAATACGCTCGAGCCCGAGATGCGCAAGCTGTCGGACGCCGAGATCACGGCGAAGACCGCTCAGCTGAAGACAGAAGTCCAGGCACGCCTGGAAGGTCTGGAGCGCGACGACCCGGATTACAAAGCTCGACTGCAGGAAGCGCTGCAGCCCACGCTGGTGCCTGCATTTGCCCTGGTGCGCGAAGCGGGACGCCGCACGCTGGGCATGCGCCATTTCGACGTCCAGCTGATCGGCGGCGCGGTACTACACCAGGGCAAAATTTCAGAGATGAAGACGGGCGAAGGCAAGACGCTCGTCGCCACCCTGCCTGCGTATTTGAACGCGCTCACCGACAAGGGCGTGCACATCGTCACTGTGAACGATTACCTCGCGCGTCGTGACGCGGAGTGGATGGGGCCGATTTACAAAATGTTGGGGCTCTCGGTCGGCGTCATCGTTCACGATCTGGACGACGTGCAGCGCCGGGCCGCCTACGCCGCGGACATCACTTACGGCACCAACAACGAATTCGGCTTCGACTATCTGCGCGACAACATGAAGTACGATCTGACGCAGTGCGTGCAGCGCGGCCACCACTTCGCCATCGTGGACGAAGTGGACTCCATCCTGATTGACGAAGCGCGCACGCCGCTGATCATCTCCGGCCCAGCCGAAGAATCCACCGACAAGTATTACCGCATCGACAAAATCATTCCCAAGCTGATCCTGGATATTGACTACACGCTGGACGAAAAGCACCGAACCGCGACGCTCACCGAGGAGGGAGTCTCCAAGTGCGAGCAGCTGCTAAGCCTGGGCAATTTGTATGACCCCGCGCACATGGACATCATTCACCACGTGTATCAAGGGTTGCGCGCGCACACGCTCTTTCAGAAAGACGTGGATTACGTGGTGAAAGACGACGGAGTCGTGATCGTCGATGAATTCACGGGACGGCAAATGCCCGGCCGCCGCTGGTCGGATGGCCTGCACCAAGCGGTGGAAGCGAAAGAAGGCGTGAAGATCGAGCGCGAGAACCAAACCCTTGCGACGATCACCTTTCAGAATTATTTCCGCATGTACAAAAAGCTTTCAGGCATGACCGGAACCGCGGAAACCGAAGCGCCCGAATTCGACAAGATCTACAAGCTCGAGGTCGTCGCAATCCCCACGAACAAATCACTGATCCGCATCGAAAATTCCGACGTGGTGTACCGTACCGAAGCGGAAAAGTTCGAAGCCGCCGTGAACGGAATTCTGCAGGAAGACGGCACGCACGCCGGCGGCGTCCGCCAGTATTACGAACGAGGCCAGCCAGTGCTGGTGGGCAGCATCTCCATCGAAAAATCGGAAAAGATCGCGGCGCATTTGAAAAAGGCGGGCATCCCGCACCAGGTGTTGAACGCCAAGCAGCACGAGCGCGAAGCGATCATCATTTCGCAGGCAGGGGGCAACAGCACGCTTACGGTC
>Ga0210405_10000265_pt1 | contig 73058 bp, 64 predicted proteins | sample IncBWH11MmetaG_FD_155492 | JGI IMG/M metagenome (GOLD analysis project Ga0210405, IMG submission 155492) | Forest soil microbial communities from Barre Woods Harvard Forest LTER site, Petersham, Massachusetts, United States - Inc-BW-H-11-M | ecosystem: Environmental > Terrestrial > Soil >... | reverse complement strand
GCGACTCGGGGACGCAGAACCGGGTGTTCGCGCAGATCGCCGCCTTCATGGGCGACACCCGGCACCGCGGCCAGATCCTCTGGTTCCTGATCACCGCCAGGCCGGACCTGCTGCCCATCGACCTCAAGCGCCAGGGCAGGGCCGAGGAGCACATCCCGCTCTTCTACCCGGAGACCGCCGCCGAATACGACGAGATCTTCCGGGTGATGGTCAAGAAGCTGGACCTCCACACCCCGGTCGAACGTATCTCGGAGATCGCCGCCGAGCCGCAGCTGCTCGGCCTCTCCGGCTCCGACCTGGAGGCGGTGCTGGTGCGGGCGGTCCTCGAAGCCGCGGCGGCAGGCGCCGCCGAGGTGGGCGCCGAGCACCTCCGCCTGGCCTTCGCCGATTTCATCCCCTCGGTCAACTCGCTCGAGCGCGAGCTACAGGTGCTCTACGCCGTGCTGGAGTCCACCAGCCGCAGTCTGCTGCCCGCCGCCTACCGCGACCTCGACCGCGGCACCATCCAGGCGCGGGTCCACGAGATCCGGATGGAGCTCCGGATGCAGTGAGCGCCGGCCCGTGCCGGCGCCGCCGACTTACATCGCGACGATCTCGACGACGATCGAGCTGCTGACGGTGCCGCCGCCGTCCCCCGGCGTGGTGACGGTGATGGTCACCAGACCCGGCGCGGCCGCGGCGCCAGGGAAGAAGTTGGTGGTGATGGTGCCGCCGGTGTCCGTGGTCGCCACCTGGCTCTCGGAGAAGAAGCCCACGCTCTGGTGATTCGCGTCGGCGGCGGTGAAGGTGGCGACCGCGCCCGGCGTGACGCTTCCCACGTTGCGTGCCAGCTGTGCCGTCACCTGCGTCGAGACGCCGTCCTTGGCCGGCAGGCTCTGCGGCACGGCGCCGGTGATGGTGATGCGATCCGGCAAGGCGCGGGTGAACTGCACCGCCGTGTCGACGGTGAAACCGTTGATCGTCGCCGTGACGTCGGCGTTGCCGATGGTCGAGGGGCTCATCAGATGGCCCGTCGCCCGATCGTTCACGTCGACGCTCACCGGGTTGTCCACGAAGGTGCCGGCGCTCGCCTTGAAGGTGACCGTCTGACTGATCAGCTGCGGCGCGACCGTGACCGTGAACGGCGTCAGCGTCGCCCCGTCCGCCGGCAGGGCGCTGCCCGGAGTGCTGGAGAAACTGATGATGTTGCCGGGCACCACGGCGACGAACTGTATGGTGGCGGTGCGGGTGAAGCCGTTGCTGGTCGCCGTCACCTGCGCGTTGCCGATGGTGGCGGGACTCTTCAGGAACACCGTCGCCGTGTTGTCGGTGGCCACCGGCACCGTGACGTCCTGGCTGCCGGCAGGCGAGAAAGTGCCGTTGGTGGTCTTGAACTCCACCGTCCGGTTGACCAGCGCGGGCGAGACGGTGACGGTGAAGGTGCTCAGCGTGAAGCCGTCGGCAGGGGCGCTGGCCGGGTCGACGACGAAGGCGAGCTCGTTGTTCGGGGTGACCGCCACGAACTGAACGGCCAGCGTCGCCACCACGCCGGCGGCGTTTTTCACCGCGGCCGTCACCTCGGCAGCCTGGATCTGGGTCGAGCTCTGCAGCTGGATCGGGGCCTCGCCGTCGGCCGCCGCGGTGACCACCTGACCGCCGCTGGCGGCGTCCGGCGTGCCGCCGATCAAGGTGCCGGCCGAGGTGGTGAAAAGGATGTCGCGCTTGTCAGGATCGCTGTTGGCCGAGATCTTGGCCATCAGCCCCAGGCGGGAGACGCCGTCCGCGGGGAGGGTCGTCGCGCCGCCGACCGACTGCAGGCTGATGATCGCGGCGGCGTGCGGCGCGGTGAGGCTGTAATCCTTTTTGTTGTAGCACGCCCCGAGGACCAGGGCCGCGAGGACCAGGGAGAGCAGGAGAGCGGTCAGGAAAGCCGGTCGTTGGTTCCGCATGCAGGACTCACTGGCGCGGTGCGGCCGGATGACTCAAGAGGCGGCCTTGAGATTGATGGTGCAGTGGCTGATCATTCGCGAACCCGATTGGTCGGTCAGCGTCTGCCTGATGCTGAGCATGGCGCCGGTCAGCGTGCCGACCAGGATGACGCTGTCGACGAACGGCGGACTGTTGGCGGCGACCGTCCTGGTCGTGGTCATGGTCTTGTTGCCGGCGGTGTCGAAGCCGACGTCGCCGGAGGGCTCGCGCAGCTCATAGACGATCGTCGCCTGCTCGGGCGGGATGTTGGTGCTCAACGACTGGTGCAGCGTGATCGCCAACGGCAGCGCACCGCCCAGGGGGGAACTCGTCAGTTTTTTGGTGATCGATACGGCCATCTTGGAGCCTCGCTTTCCGCCGGCGGTCAAGGAGTCGAGGAGAAGAACTTCTGGCCGATGACGGCGAACGTCTTGGCGATCTTCCAATCGAACGAGAGGGACAGGTACGGGCTGGCGGCGACCTTCTCGTCGGAGATCAGCGGGTTGCTGTTTTCCTTGACGAAGAGCAGCGCTCCCGCCGCGAAGCGGATCGACTCGGTGAGGCGCAGCCCGGCGCCCACCACCAGGGAGCCGCCGCCGAACAGATCTTTTCGCGTCACCCCGTTGTCGCCGATGCCCTGCAGGGTATAGCCCAGGGTGACCGAGAAGCGACGCCCGAAGCCGCCCTTCTGGCTGAGCGGCACGTCGGGGTTCACCGGGCGGAAATAGATATTGGTGCCGGCGTAGGGCACCAGCTTCGAGACGCCCCAGGCGTAGAGGAGCCCAAGATCGGCGGTGATGAAGTAGTGCTGGAAGGTATCGGCGTTGCCGGTGGTGGTGGCGTCGGCGACGACTTCCTGGCTGGCCTTGGCCGCGATGTGTTGCGCCAAGGTGTCGAGCAAGGCTTCGCGCTGGCCGAGGGCATCCCGGAGCTGGGCGGTTGCCGTGGCCATCTGGCCGGCGGCGCCTTCCGCCAGCGTCAGCGCCCCCTGGGTCGCCGCCCGCCGACTCAGCAGCGCGTCGATCGCCTGCCGATCCTCGGCCGTCAGTTGCTGCTCCAGCGAGGTGGGATGCGGCGATGGCGCCTGCGCCAGGACCGACAGCCAGACCCGCAGCTGGTCCAAGCGGCGCACGGTGCCGGCGTAGGTCTGCTCGAGGCTGGTCAGATCGAGGCTGGCGGCGGCGCTGCTGGGGGCGTCGGGCGACGGGAGATCCGGCCCCAGGAGAACCGCCGCGGCGGCGGTCTGCTGGGCCGCGGCAAGCTCGGCGCCGCCGTCGTTCTGGAGAAAGGAGGCGATCGCCTGATCGGACTTGGCGGCCAGCGCCAGGCGCAGCAGGAGGCGTTGCAGCGGCTGGTCGACCGCGATCTGGTCCAGGGCGGCTTTCAATGCCTGGCGGCTGCGGTGGAGGTTGCCGAGGTTGTCGGCGATCGCGTCCTGGGAATCGACGACGACCTGCAGCACCTGGCGAAACGACTCGCGCACGGCGCCGCTCGCAGGCGCGCCGGGCCTGGCGTCGAGGCACGGATCGAAAAGGCTCCCGGGCGCGATCACCTGATCCGCGCCGAGCGCCTGCTTGACATCCGCGATGACGCTCTGCCGTATCTGCTCGACGGTGCCCGCCAACAGGCTGGTGCCCTTCGGCACCAGGTCGAGCGTCTTGTCGAACAGGCCCCGCGCCTGCTGCCGGATGGCGGCCATTGCGGCCGGCGTCACGGTGCTGACGAGCCGCAGCTTGAATAGGTAATAACGTTGCGCATCGAGCGCCGGGACGCTGAGCAGGAACTTGACCGGTGCGCGCTGATCGAGCAGCGGCGAGTAGGTCCAGGTGGACGGGTACGCCGGTTGCCACCCGCTGGCCTGGCGATCGGCCGTGCTCACCTGGATCTCGGGATCCCCGCAGGCCGTGGGACTCTTGGTGACCACGATGACGTTACGCGACTCCATGTACTGCAACTCGATCTGCGCCACGCCGCCCGGCACCGTGCCGGTGAAATGAAACGGCGCGTCGAAGGGGAGCACCTGCTTGACGGTGCGCGCGGCCAGGTCCAGCGGCACTTCGACGATCCCGGGGTCGAGCGCGGGGGTGCCTATGACCGCCGCCGGCGTGGGCGGCGCCGGCGGCGCCGAAGGCTGGCCTGGAACGACGGCTGGTGTGGCAGGCGCGCCGGCCGCGCCGGCGGCTCCGGCACCGCCGCCACCGGGCGGCGGGCCTTGAGCGATCGCCGGCGGGGGCGGAGCCGAGGGCTGGCCCGGAACGACCGCCGGGGCGGCCGGTGGTTGGCCCCACGCGATGTCTGGCACCGCGGCAAGCGTCGTCACGGCCGCAGCGACGAAGAAAATCCTTACGAGCACACAAACCTCCCGTAACGCGAAGGGGAGCTTCAACCCATGGCCGGCATGAATGGATTCCTTATAGCACTCAGGTGCGGAGTTGACAACCTTCGCGGCATCGCGCCCGCGGCATCGCGCCGACGCTCGCCGAACTCCCGCCGACGCCTGCCCAGAGCGCTGCGTAAGGTTTCTCGAAAGAGTGCCTTCTGGTATAGTGCGCCTCCTTCGCGAGGGTCGTGGGGTACCCTGACCATGCACCAGAGCCTGCCGTCGTTACAGTGTCCCCGCATTGCGTCCGGCCGGCGTCTTCGCGCCGCACGACTGCTCGCCGCCGCGGTGCTGGTGTGGCTGATCGGCGGTCCGGCCGCGGCGGCTCCAGCCGCCTCCGGTCCTGGTGCCTCCCGCAAACTGGTGATCCTCGGCTTCGACGGCGCCGACGCCAAGCTCACCCGGCAATGGATGGACGAGGGCAAGCTGCCCAACCTGGCGAAGCTGGCCAAGCAGGGCAGCTTCGCGCCGCTGCTGTCGACGATCCCGTCGCAGACGCCGGTGTCGTGGTCGACCTTCTCGACCGGCTTGAACCCCGGCCGCCACGGCATTTTCGACTTCCTGAAGCGCGACCCGCAGACCTACCGTCCGAGCTTCGCCGCTTTCGACGAGAAGCAGGAGCCGTTCCTGTGGGGCAAGAGCAATGGCTGGATCGTGGGGGCGATCGCCGGTGTCGCGGTCTGCCTGCTGGCGCTGCTGGCGGCGGCCCTCCTGCGGCGGCGAAGGCCGCCACGGGAGGGCCGGCGGGGAGGCGCCGTGGTGACCGTCGTCGCGGCGTTGCTGGCCGGCATCGCCGCCGGCGCGGTCGCCGGTTACGGCGCCGACCGGATGCTGCCCAAGCAGCGGCCGGTGGCCTTCAACCGGCAACGCGGCGACACCTTCTGGGCGATCCTCGGCCATGCCGGCAAGCGGGTGCGGGTGATGCGGGTGCCGGTGACCTTCCCGCCGAAACCCTACGAGGAGGGGCAGCTGCTCAGCGGGCTCGGCGTTCCCGACCTGTCGAAGCGCATCGGCAAGCCGTTCTACTTCACCTCCGAGCTGTTCTTCACCCCCAAGGGCGGCGGCGATTTCAAAGTCGAGGTGGTCGAGCTGCCCGACAACAAGGGCGTGATCGATACCGAGATCAAGGAGATTCCCAACGACCTTTTCCCCGGCCATGGCGATTTCATCTCCATCCCGATGCGGCTGAGCGTCGCCCCCGACCGCGGCAGCGTGCGCATCCAGGTTTCAGGCAACGACCTGAGCCTGAAAGCCGGTGAGTGGAGCGGCTGGGTGCGGTTCGTCTTCCCGTTCAACTCGCTGATCAAGGTGCACGGCATCGGCAGGTTCCGGGTGCTCTCGGTCAGCCCCGAGCTGCGGCTCTACCTGTCGCCGATCCAGCTCGATCCCGAGAAGCTGCCGCCCGGCCTCGCCATCACCACGCCGGCGTCCTTCGTCGACCGGCTCACCGGCCGCTTCGGGTTGTTCAAGACCATCGGCTGGCAGATCGACACCTGGTCGCTGACCGACGGCACCACCGACGAGCAGGTGTTCCTCGAGGACGTGCAGGCGACCGTCGACAAGGACCGCGAGATGCTGCGCGGCCAGCTCGCCGACGACGACTGGGACGTGCTGGTGCAGTACTTCGAGTTCACCGACCGGGTGCAGCACATGATGTTCCGGTTCCTCGACCCCAAGCATCCGCTCTACACCGCCGAGGGGGCGCGGCGCTGGGGTCCGTCGGTGCTGCAGGCCTATCAGCAAATGGATGCCATCGTCGGCGAGACGATGGCGAAGATGCCGGCGAACGCCGCGCTGATGGTGCTCTCGGACCACGGCTTCGCTTCCTTCCGGCGCGGCATGAACTACAACACCTGGCTGGCGACCACCGGTCTGATGACGCTCACCGGCGAGGACAGCAAGCGGATGAACCTCGAGGACCTGTTCGGCCAGGGCGACTTCTTCGTCAACGTCGACTGGTCGAAGACCAAGGCCTACGCGCTGGGCCTGGGGCAGATCTACATCAACCTCGCCGGCCGCGAGGGCAAGGGGATCGTGCAGCCGGGCGCGGAGTACCGGAAGGTCGAGGAAGCCATCCGCTCCGGCCTCGAGGCCTACGTCGATCCGGCCACCGGCGAGCACCCGGTGGCGCACGTCTTCACCCGCGAGGAGGCGTACGGCACCTTCGACCCCGAGCTGATCCCCGACCTCATCCCCTCCAACAACGAGGGCTACCGGGTGGGCTGGCAGGACACCCTGGGCGGCATCGGCAAGAACATCGTCGAGCCGAACGACCAGATCTGGTCGGGCGACCACTGCTCGGTGTATCCGCCGCTGGTCAAGGGGATCCTGTTCACCAACTTCAAGCTCAGTCCCGCCAGCACCGGCAGCGGCCCCGGTGGCGCCAGTGACGCCAATGGCGCCAGCGGCACCGGCGCCGCCGAAGCCAAGATGGGCGACGTCATGCCGACCATCCTGGACCTCTACGGCGTCCAGCCGACCGAGCGTCTGGACGGCAAGAGCCTGCTGCCGCCGCATCCCTGACTTGGCGCCGGCGCGCCGAGCGCCGGCTGGTCTCCCCTTCATCCCCCTCGCCCCTCGTCGCCTCTCCCCGCGCAATCTGAAGCGCGGCAGCGCCGCGGCGCCGCGCGGTGCCTTGTCCGGCCTCCGGCGGGCTTCGCAGCCGGCCCGAGGCCAGACAGGGTTGCGGCATAGAGAGCCGGCATCGCCCCTTCCTAGACTCCCCGCACGATCGCCCACGATCGCCGTTCGAGAGGGGAGGCAAACGATGCCGGGTCCACTCTTCACCATCAAGCCGCTGCAGCAGCTCCTGGCGGAAGCCGAGCAGGGCGAGGGGCGCCTGCGCCGGGTGCTCGGCCCGGTGCAGCTCACCAGCCTCGGCATCGGCGCCGTGATCGGCGCCGGCATCTTCGTCTCGACCGGCGTCATCGCCCGCCAGACGACCGGTCCGGCGCTGATGCTCTCCTACGTGGTGGCCGGTCTGGCATGCCTGTTTGCCGGCCTCTGCTACTGCGAGTTCGCCGGCATGGTGCCGGTGGCCGGATCGGCCTACACCTACGCCTATGCCACGCTTGGCGAGCTCTTCGCCTGGGTGATCGGTTGGGACCTGACGCTCGAATATGCGGTGAGCGCCGCCACCGTCGCCAACGGCTGGTCGGGATACTTCCAGAACGTGCTGGGCATCTTCGGCATCGCGCTGCCCGCCAGCGTCAACCGCCCGCTGGTGATGGCGGCGCCCACCGGCGGGCTGGCGCCGACCGGCTCGACGATCAACCTGCCGGCGCTGGCCATCGTGCTGGTGGTGACCGCCGTGCTGGTGGTCGGCATCCGCGAGAGCGCGCGGTTCAACTCCATCCTGGTCGCGATCAAGGTGTCGGCGGTGCTGTTCGTCGTCGCCGTCGGCGCCTTCTATGTCAAGACCGCGAACTGGCACCCCTTCGCGCCGTTCGGCTTCGCCGGCCTGAACCTCTTCGGCCACACCATCGGCGGCCGCACCGATGCCGCCGGCCAGCCGGTGGGCATGCTGGCGGGCGCGGCGCTGGCGTTCTTTGCCTACATCGGCTTCGATTCGGTGGCGACGCAGACGGAGGAGGCGCGGCGCCCGCAGCGCGACGTGCCGATCGCCATCCTCGGCTCGCTGCTCATCTGCACCGTGCTCTACATCGCGGTGGTGGCGGTGATCACCGGCATGGTGCGCTATACCGAGCTGGATCTGACCGCCCCGGTGGCCGACGCCTTCCGGCGCGTCGGCCTGCGCTGGGCGCAATTCGTCATCGCCCTGGCGGGGATCGCCGGCATCACCTCGGTGCTGCTGGTGACGATGCTCGGGCAGGCGCGGATCCTGCTCGCCATCGCGCGCGACGGGCTGCTGCCGGCGGGATTCTTCGCCGCCGTGCATCCGCGCTTCCAGACGCCCTGGAAGTCGACGCTGGCGACGGGCGCCTTCGTGGGAGTGCTAGCCGCCTTCCTGCCGATCGACGTCCTGCTGCTGCTGGTCAACATGGGCACCCTGCTGGCCTTCGTGCTGGTCTGCGGCGCCGTGCTGGTGATGCGCCGCACCCACCCCGGCGCCGCGCGCCCCTTCCGCGTGCCGCTGGTGCCGCTGGTGCCGCTGCTCGGTATCGGTTCGTGCGGGATGCTGATGTTCTCGCTGCCGGCGGTGAACTGGATCCGTCTCTTCGTCTGGCTCGGCATCGGCCTGCTGGTCTACTTCACCTACGGCCGGCGGCACAGTCACCTGACCGGGCGCGCCCTCGTCGTCGCGGTCGCCGGCGCGCTGCTGGCGCTTGGCGCCCAGGCGCAGGAGCTGACCTTGCCGCCGGACGGCGACAACCAGAAGGCGGTGGTGGCGCAGTGGATCGGGCCGGTGGAGGTCGCGATCACCTACCACAGCCCGAAGGTCATCTCGCCCGGTGGCGTCGACCGCCGCGGCAAGATCTGGGGGACCCTGGTGCCCTACGGCTATACCAGCCAGGGTTTCGGCACCTGCGGCGACCGGTGCCCATGGCGCGGCGGCGCCAACGAGAACACCGTCTTCACCACCTCGCATGCGGTGAAGATCGAGGGCCAGCCGCTGGCGGCGGGCTCCTACGGGCTGCACTTCCTGCCCGGCACGGAGGAGTGGACGATCCTGTTCTCGAAGAATTCCTCGTCGTGGGGGAGCTTCTTCTACCAGCAGGGGGAAGATGCGCTGCGGGTCAAGGTGAAGCCGGCGGCTCACGCCTTCAGCCCCTGGCTGGCCTATGAGTTTCCGGAACGCGCGCCGGACCACGCCACGGCGCAGCTCGCCTGGGAAGACCTGGCGGTGCCGTTCAGGATCGCCGTCGACGACGTCGACTCCCTGTATCTCGCGGCGATCCGCGAGGAGCTGCGCGGCCCGGCCGGCTTCCACAACGACAGCTGGGTGGAGGCGGCGCGGTTCTGCCTGCTGCACAAGGTCAACCTGGAAGAGGGCCTGAGCTGGGCCCGACAGGCGGTGTCCTCACCCAGCTTCGGGCGCGAGGACTTCACCACGCTGACCATGCTCGCGGCCATGCTGGAGGCGACCGGCAAGACGGTGGAGGCCGCGCACGCCCGGGAGCAGGCACTGAACCATCCGACGGCGACAGCGATCGTGCTGCACGGCTATGCGCGCGGCAAGCTGGCGCGAGGCGAGAAGGCAGGCGCCATCGAGGTCTTCCTGCTCAACGCCAGGCGCCACCCGAACCAGTGGCCGGTGCACGCCGGCCTGATGCGGGCTTACTCGGCGCAGGGCAAGTTCAAGGAGGCGCTGGCGGAGGCGAGGCTCGCCCTGGCGCAGGCGCCGGACGAGCTGAACCGGCGCGCTCTCGCCGGCATGATCGAGACGCTGAAGAGCGGCCAGGACATCAATTAGGCGAGGCCAGGACGGTGCCGGCCGGTGCGACCGCCACCAGGCTGCGCGCCTCGCCGGGATAGAGGCCGGGCACCTCGGGGCCAGGTTGACAGAGCGGGCATCTCTCGCTAGACTTAGTTCGTATGACTTAGTCCGGTGAGGAGCGATGGTCATCGTCAATATCCACGAAGCCAAGACCCAGCTCTCGAAGCTGGTGGATCAGGCTGCCAAGGGGGAGCCGTTCGTGATCGCCAGGGCAGGCAAACCGCTGGTGAAGGTGGCGGCACTGGAGGCACCCGCGGTGGCGCAGCGGCTGGGTTTCCTGGCGGGCGAGATCGCCGTTCCCGAGGACTTCGACCGCATGGGCGAAGCCGAGATCGCTGCCCTGTTCGGGACCGGGGCGTGAAGCTCCTGCTCGACACCCAGCTGCTGCTCTGGGCGGTCGGGCAGCCTGAGCGACTCTCCGCGCCGACGCGCAAGCTCCTCAACGATCCGCGAAACGAGCTGCTCTTCAGTGCCGCGAGTCTCTGGGAGATCGCCATCAAGAGCTCCTTGGGGCGCGAGGATTTCCGTGTCGATCCGCGCCTGCTTCGCCGGGGCCTGCTCGACAACGGCTACATCGAGCTGCCCGTCACCAGCCAGCACGCGGTGAGCATCGACGGTCTCCCACCTCTGCACAAGGACCCGTTCGACCGCCTGCTGCTGGCCCAGGCCCTAACCGAGGGCATCACCCTGCTCACCGGCGACACGCAACTGGCCCGCTACCCCGGGCCGGTGCGCAAAGTGTAGGCAACCGCACCGGGGCCGGAAGTCGCTTCCGTCCGAGGAGAACATAGTCATGAAGCACGTCTCGATCGGCGGACTCGACGTCTCGCGCATTGGACTCGGCACCATGTCGATGTCCGGCTACTACAACATCGGAGCAGGGAGCGACGCGGAGTCGATCCGTGCCATCCACCGGGCGCTCGACCTTGGCGTCACGCACCTCGACACAGCCGAGATCTACGGCCCCTACCACAACGAGGAGTTGGTCGGCCGAGCGATCAAGGACCGCCGCGACCAAGTCGCGTTGGCGACTAAGTTCGGCATCGTCTCGCACTCCGGTGGCGGCCCCGGTGTCCTCGACAGCAGCCCGGCGAACATCCGTGCCGCGATCGAGGGCTCCCTGCATCGCCTTGGCACTGATCACATCAATCTGTACTACCAGCACCGGGTCGACCCCAAGACCTCCATCGAGGATACCGTCAGCACTCTGGCCGAGCTGGTCGCCGAGGGCAAGGTCCGATTCATCGGCCTGTCCGAGGCCGGTCCCGCCACAATCCGCCGCGCCCACGCCGTACACCCGGTCGCCGCGTTGCAGACGGAGTACTCCCTGTGGACCCGTGATCCGGAGGCCGAGCTGTTGCCGCTGCTGCGCGAGCTGGGCATCGGCTTCGTTCCGTACTCGCCGCTCGGCCACGGCTTCCTCACCGGCGAGATCCGCTCGCCCGAGCAGCTCTCCGACGACGACTGGCGTAAGACCAACCCGCGCTTCACCGGCGAGAACTTCCAGCGGAACCTTCGCATCGTCGACGAGGTCCAGGCGGTCGCGGCCGAGGCCGGTGCAACGCCGGCACAAGTGGCTCTGGCCTGGCTCCTCGCGCAGGGCGACGACATCGCCCCGATTCCCGGCACCAAGCGGGTCGACCGCGTCGAGGAGAACACCGCGGCCGACAGCCTCGAGCTGAGCGCCGCGCAGATCGCGCGGCTGAACAACCTCGCCCCGGCTGCCGGCGAACGCCACGACGAAGGGAACATGGCCGCCATCGACCGATGACCGTGGAGATGACGGAAGCGGCACTTGCTGAGGTGAGGCAGGTGCGGTCGCCAGAACCTGCGCCTCCAGGCCGGCAATTCACCATGGGGCGCATCGGACCGCTTCAGACCACTTTTACTGCAAGAGGTCTACCACGCTTTCGCCTTGAGGTGTGGCATGCCGAGTTAAAGCGCTACGGCATGCTCCGCGGCGACAATTCGTCGGCCCGGTGAGTGAATTGGTGGAGCAGAAGGGATTCGAACCCTCGACCCCCACGTTGCGAACGTGGTGCTCTCCCAGCTGAGCTACTGCCCCACGAGAGGCGCGTATTGTACTCGCGCCGGCTCGGCGCGGCAAACCGAGGTCCACCCCTCACTGCATCGGCTGGACACAGGGTCTGTGCACACTTATTATGTGCACGGAGGAATGGAGCATGAACCTGACCCTGTCCCTGGACGAACGCCTGCTCGAGAAGGCACGCAAGGTCGCCGCCACCATGGGCAAGAGCGTCAACCAGCTCATCCGCGACCACCTCGAGCAGATCACCTCCAAGCCGCTGGTCGAGGAGGAGATCGCCGAGCTCCGGCGGCTATCCCGGGAAAGCGGCGGCAGGTCCCGCGGCTGGAAGTTCGGCCGCGACGAGATCCATGCCCGGCCGTAGCTTCCTCGACAGCAATCTGCTCGTCTATACCGACGACCGGGACGAGCCGCGCAAGCAGGAGGTCGCTCTCGCCGTGCTCGAGGAGTGCCGCCGGCGGTCGAGCGGCGTGGTGTCAAGCCAGGTGCTGCAGGAGTACTTCGCGGTCGCCACCCGCAAACTGGGGGTGGCGGCCGAGATCGCCCGCCGCAAGGTCGAGCTCTTTGCCCACTTCGACCTGGTGCTGATCGCTCTCGACGACATCCTGGCCGCGATCGACCTGCATCGCCTGTACGGCTTCTCGCTGTGGGATGCGCTGGTGGTGCGGGCGGCAAGCCGGTCGGGCTGCTCGGTGCTCTACTCGGAGGCCCTACAGCATGGGCGCCGGATCGAGGGCCTCGCGATCGTCAACCCGTTTCTCTGAGGCCGCGGCCCCCGAAGCCGCGGTTTCGGCGGCTGGCGGCGCCAGCAGCTCGGCGAGGGTGAGGCTGCCCAGCCGATGGGCACGGGCGCCGGCCAGCACCGCCACCCAGCGCTCGAGACGGTCGCGGAGGTCGTCGCCGAGGTGCTCGACGCTGCGCCGGGCTCGGTGCTCGTAAGCGTCGAAGACCTCCTCGACGCGCATCGCCGCCGGATCCCTCCCCAGGACGTAGCCGCGGCCCGGCGTCTCGCGCAGCAGGCCCCGGGCCAGCAGCGGATGCAGCGTGCGCTCGAGGTCGCGCGCCGGCAGGCTGAGGTGGCTGGCCAGCTGCTCGCTCGATGGCGGCGGCCCGGCCGCCGCCACGCGGTCCTCCTGCCGGCGCCCACCGCGGTCCTCCCGCCGGCGCCCGGCGGGCTCGTCGCCTCCGGCGACGGCCGGTCCGCCGGCGAGGAAGGCGAGGGCGGCAAGCCCCACCCAGCTGGCCGCCACCGGCGGATGGGTGTGCAGCCCGCGGCTCAGCAAGGCGAAGTGCTGCGCCGTGTAGGCGGCCTCGCTGCCCAGCAGCACGATGGTCCAGGCGAGCTCGATCGAGATCATGAACAGCAGGACGAAGGCCGAGCTGCCGTAGACGGTGCTGACACCGCGGAAGAACTCGACGTAGTAGCCGAAGGACTGGCGCAGGACCTCGAGCAGGATGGCGCCGAACAGGCCCCCGGCCAGGGCGTTGCGGAAGCGCACCCGGGTCGACGGCACCAGCCAGTAAAGCAGCGTCAGCCCGACGACGGTGGCCAGGAACGGGGTGAGATGGAGCAGCACCGAGCCGCGCACCAGCTCGCGCATCGCCGAGCGCTGGCGCAACAGGATCAGGCTCGAGAAGGTGACGCCGATCAGCAGCGGCCCCCAGAAGAGCAGCAACAGGAAGGTCAACAGCCGATAGCGAAAGGGCCGCCGGCGCGAGACGTTCCAGATCTTGTTGAAGGTCTCCTCGATGGTGGCGAAGGCGAACAGGGTGGTGGCGAACAGCGCCGCCAACCCGAAACCATGCATGGTTTCGGCCTGGTCCAGGAACTCCCGCAATTTGTCGGTGAGGCTCTTCTCCGCGTACGGCAGCACCTGGATGAAGACTTCCAGGCTCTTTTCCGGATACTGGCTGAACACCCGGGCGCCGACGAAGGACAGGGCGGCGAGCAACGGCACCAGCGACAGGATGGTGACGAATGCCAGAGCCGAGGCGGTCAGGAAGATGGAGTCCTCGTAGCCCTGCCGGACCGTGAGGGTGAAGAAGCGGCCCAGCTGGCGGTGGAACGGCGGCCGCGGCGGCGAGCGGCGAGGCTTTTCCGCCTCGCTCATGTCGGCATTGCGGTCGTCCATCATCGGCGGCTCATCGGCGGTTCATCGGCGGTCGGAGGTCGGCGCTGGCTGCGGCAGGAGAGGTCACGGAGTCTAGCCTATCGCCTCCGGCGGGCCGCGATCGCCGCGCGGGCCGGCGAAACCGCCGGTCCTTGGCACGGGGCGGCGCGGGCGCGAACGGGATGCGGCATGAAATCTGCTACAGAGAACTGGATGGGTGCCGCGCCGGCTGCGCCGCGCGGCAACTCTCACCCATTGACGTTTGGCTGGCTCAACCCTACGGAGGTAAACATGGCCGACTCAGGCTTCGGTGAAAGTGCCGAAAAGGCAGCGGAGGCGGTGGCGGAAAGCGTGGCCGCCGCTCGTGACAAGTTCTCTCGCTTGAGCGACGACGTGCAGCACCGCTACAAGCAGGTGTCCAAGGACGTACGGCGCGGCGCCGAACGGGCCGGCCGGGAGCTCCGCAAGAGCGCCGATGCCGCCCGCGACACCTATCGCGACACCGCGGACAAGGTCCAGAAGACCTACAAGCGCACCCGCTCCGAGGTCAAGCGCATGGGCCGCGACGTCGGCGAGTACGTGCGCGAGAACCCGGGCAAGGCGGTGCTGATCGCCGCCGGCGTCGGGTTCCTGCTCGGCCTGGTGATCCGCCGCCGGGACAACGACGACGACTAGAACGAAACTCTCCATCGAAGATGGGGGGTGGGGGCGGGGTACGAAAGGCGGCGCGGCGCGGTCCATCGGCGACAGCCGAGCCGCGCCGCCGATATACTGCGAGCGCTCCATATCCGCGGTGATACCAGGTAAAGCGAGGAGAGCAGGCGATGCCAGAAGGTAGATCTTGGAAGGCCGAAGGGATCGTTCACGACCTGCTCGACAGCGTGCTGCCCGAGGGGCTGGACTGGGAGCACTTGGTCCGTTCCTATCCGGCGCCGGCCCTCGCGGTGGCGGCCCTGGGCGGCTTCCTGGTGGGACGCGCCTACGGTCCCGAGATCATCGAAGCCGTCTCGAGCTTCGCCGCCGCCGAGGTGGCGAAGAACGTCGGCTGCCTGCTGGGCCAAGAGCTCGAGACCTGAGGCGGCGGGCACCCCGCGGCTGAGCTCCCGCGAGAGCTGGCCACAGGGTCCTCCCATCGCCACGGGCCGGCACCCGTCCCGCCGTGCGCGTCCTTCTCCACTGTTCCGACGTCCATTTCGGGCCGCCGCATCTCCCCCGCGTCGCGGCGGGCCTGCTGGCCCTGATCGAGGAGCAGCGCCCCGACCTGGTGGTGATCTCGGGCGACCTCACCCAGCGCGCCAAACCGGAGCAGTTCCAGCAGGCCCGCCGCTTCGTCGATCGCATCCCGGTACCGAGCCTGGTCGTTCCCGGCAACCACGACGTGCCGATGTACCGCGTCTGGGAGCGGGTCGGCCAGCCCTTCGGCGCCTACCGCTCCCATTTCAGCCCGGATCTCGAGCCGGTCTACCGTGATCGGGAGATGCTGGTGATCGGCATCAACACGGCGTTCCAATGGACCATCAAGGGCGGCCGCTTCACCGCGCGACGCCTGCGCGAAGTGGCGGCGATGCTGGCCGCGGCGCCACCGGAGCTCTGCAAGGTGGTGGTGCCGCATCACGACCTGATCCCGCCACCCACCCTCCACCGCCAACGCGTGGCGGCCCATGCGCATCGGGCAATGGCGGTGTTCGCGGCCGGCGGCGTCGACCTGGTCCTTTCCGGCCACCAGCACCAAGCCTATCTTGGCACCTCCGAGGAGTTCTATCCGCAAGGGCGGCCGCCGGTGATCGTCGTCCATTCCGGGACCACGACCTCGAGCCGCGGCCGCGGCGGCGAGCGCCACCTGAACACCTGCAACCGGATCGAGATCGACGCCCGCTCGCTGGTGGTGTCGCCCTATGCCTGGCAGCCCGGGCTGAACCGCTTCGCCGAGACCAGCCGGCACCGGTACCCGCGCCGCCAGGTATCCCCCTACACGATCGAGGACCTGGCGGCACCCCCGGGTCCCGGCGGCTGAAGAGGCGGGTGGGCACCTCCGCCCGCACCGTCGCGGCCGCTGCGTTATCATGACGACGCCCACCGGCGAGGAGATTGCGCATGGCTGACGAAACATCGAGCGACCAGGACTGGGCGGTCGCCAAAGTCGTGGAAAGCAACGAAGAGGCGATCTTCGTGGCCGGGTACCTGGACAGCAACGGCATTCCCGCTCAGGTCGAATCGCTGCACGTCGAGGAGCTGCCGGTCAATCTCGGCGGCCTTGGCGAGGTGCGGATCCAGGTGCCGACCGGGCGGCTCGACGAGGCGCAGGAGCTGCTCGCTGCCCTCGACCGGGAAGCAGCAGGAGAGCCGGGAGACCACGCCGGGTGAGCACTCTCGACAGCGGCCAGCGCGTCGGCCGCTACCGGATCGTCCGTTTCCTTGGCGCCGGGGCGATGGGCGAGGTCTACCTCGCGGAGGACCCGCACATCGAGCGCCGCCTGGCGATCAAGACGGTGCGCCTCACCGGTGGCCGGCCGCAGGACATCGAGGACCGCAGCCGGCGGCTGCTGCGCGAGGCCAGGGCCGCCGGCCGGCTGCTGCATCCCAACGTGGTTACCCTGTTCGACGCCGGCGAGGAGGACGGCCTCCTCTACCTGGCTTTCGAGTTCGTCGAGGGCAGCGACCTGGCGAGCCGGCTGGACTCGGGCGAGCCGCCGACCCTGCGCGAGGTGCTGCGCATCGTGCGCCAGGTTGCCGAGGCCCTCGATTACGCGCATCGGCAGGGCATCGTCCACCGCGACATCAAGCCCAGCAACATCCTCCTCGACGCCGCCGGCCACGTGAAGGTCGCCGACTTCGGCATCGCCAAGGTCGCGGGCCAGAACACCGAGCTCACCATGGTCGGCTCGGTGATGGGCAGCCCGCAGTACCTCTCGCCCGAGCAGATCCGCGGCGACGAGCTCGACGGCCGCAGCGACGTCTTCTCGCTCGGGGTGGTGCTCTACGAGCTGCTGTCGGGGCGGCGGCCGTTCGATGGCGAGACGATCACCACCCTGGTCTACCAGATCCTGCACAAGGACCCGGCGATCGGCGAGCTGCGGGCGGTGCCGCTGCGCCTCGACCAGCTGCTCCACCACATGCTGGCCAAGGACCGCGACGACCGCCTCGCCACGGCCGGCCTGGTGGCCGAGGAGCTGGCCGCGATCGAGCGCGAGCTCCCCGAGGCGACGCTCGCCGCGCCCGCGGCGCCCGCCCCCGAGCTGCTCGACGTCACCCGGGTGATGCCGTCGCGCTCCCTGGCGCCCGGCGGCGGCGCGGGCGGCGGCAGCGGTGCCAGTGGCAGCGGCGGCGCGGGCGGTGGCGGGATCACTCCCGTGGAGGGGATCGCCGTCGCCGGCTGGGCAGCGGCCCAGGCTGGCGCTGGCGGCGGAGCCGCTTCCCTCGCCTCTCCGGGCGGCCCGGGAGGGCCGATCGGATCTGGCGGCGCCCAAGGCCTGCGGGCTTCTCCGGCGGCCGCCGCGGGTCTCCCGCGCGTCGCCGGGGCTCCGAGCGCCCAAGGCGGCCCGGGCGGTCCAGGCGGCCAGGGCGGCGCGGTTGGACCGTCGCCCGTGCCGGTGGCGTTTGCGCCGATGGCTGCCGGCGGCGCGCCCCCGGCGGCACTGCCGATCCCGCCGGCCCCGGCCGGCCCTCCGGGCAGCGCACCGGCGGGGCAGGCCCCTCCGGGCACCGCGGCGGCGCGGCCCACCCCTCCGGGCAGCGCGGCGGCGCGGCCGGCACCGCTGCCGCCCGCCGCCGGCGCGGCGGTCGCGCGACGCTCCTCCGGTGCGCGGGTGTGGCTGGTGCTGGTGGTTCTCCTGCTGCTCTGCCTCGCGGTGGTCGGGGTGAGCGCCTTCTGGGTCTGGCAGCGCTATCTGCAGCGCGGCGGGCAGGGGATGCGCGGCCTGCTGACGTCGTTGTCGTCCTCCTCCTCGACCGCGTCGCCGACGGCGAGCCCGCCGCCGGCATCGGCGCCGACAGCACCGGTGTCCCCCGCCAGCCCTGCCAATCCCTCTCCTCTCTCCAACCTCGCGCAGCCGGCGCCGACCACCCGGACGGCCGCCGCGCCAAGCACCCTGGTCTCGCCGGCCCCCGGCGTCCCCGTCCCGCCGGCGCGGCAGGCGGCTCCGCCGGCGACGTCCGCCGGGCAGGCCGGCAGCGCCGCGCTTGGCTCATCGTCGCCGCCGCGCAACCGGCCGGCGCCGGCAACCGCCGCCGCCGGCGCCACGGGCAGTGCCGGCAGCGCAAGCGGTGCCGGCGGCCCGTCGAGCCCATCGCCAGCGGCCGGCACGGCCGCCTCATCGCCGGCCGGAGCGGGCGGTACGGCCGGCGCAGGCGCCGGCGGCAGGTCGAGCATCGCGATCTCGCGGCCTTCCCAGCCACGCACGGCAGCGGCCGAGGAGGGCGCGGCGGGCAGGGGGGCGCGCCAACCGGCAGCGTCCGCGCTCGGCGACGCCGGCGGCGGTCAGGCTGCCGCACCGGAGCGGGAAGGCGCGGCGGCGGCCGCCGCCAGCGCGCCGGCCGCCGACCGGGTGATCCGCAGCGGCCTCGAGCTGGCGTTCCGGGTGAACCCGCCGGACGCCTTCGTGCTGCTCGACGGCGCCGTCATCGGGCGAGCGGAGGACTGGAGCGGCCAGCGCGGCGGCCGCTCCTTCACCCTGCCGGGCACCGGCTCGCACCAGGTGAAGATCAAGAAGGCCGGCATGCGGGACTACCGCATCGCCATCGAGGCGGGCGACACCGGCGGCACCACGGCGGTGGTGGTGAACCTGCAGCCGCTGCCCGCGGCACAGATCGATACCGCGGACCTGCAAGCCGTCCGGGTGCGGGAGGCCATCGCCCTGCGCATCTCGCCGGAGGTCAATGCCGTGGTCCTGGTGGACGGCGTCAGCGTCGGGCCGGTGCAGAAGTTCGCCGGCCGCTTCGGACACTCCGACGAGTGGCTCACCCTGTCGAACGGCACCCACCGGGTGACGCTGATCGCTCCCGGCTACGCCCGCCGCGATCTGGCGGTGGAGGTCAACCCGGGCGCGGACAAGGCGCGCCAGAAGATCGACATCCCCCTCTCGCCCGCGACGGGGAATCCCTGAACTTGGCCCGTTCGAGCCGGTCGACCCCCGCGGGCGCGGCCGCGCCGCGGCCGGAGCCGCTGGCGGCGGCGGCTGCCGCCGCGTTCCCCGGCGGTTCCTGCCTCCCCGGGCGCCGGCAGCTCGCCCGGCTGGCCAACGGCCTCACCGTCTGCGTGCTCGAGAACCACCAGGCGCCGGTGGTGACCACGGCGCTCTGCTTCCGCGCCGGCACCCGCGACGATCCGCCGGGCCACGGCGGCGCCGCCCATTTCCTCGAGCACATGATGTTCAAGGGCGCCGCCCGCTTCGGGCCCGGCGAGATCGACCGCCGCACCCAGGCGCTGGGCGGCTCCAACAACGCCTTCACCAGCCACGAAGCCACCAGCTACTACTTCAGCTTCGCCGCCGACCGCTGGACCGAGGCGCTGGCCGTCGAGGCCGACCGCCTCACCACCCTGGCGCTCGACCCCAGGCAGGTGGCCAGCGAGCGGCAGGTGATCCTCGAAGAGATCGCCATGTACGAGAGCGAGCCCTGGGACGCGCTGGAGATCGCCGTCCAGGCGCGCCTGTTCCGCGGCCATCCCTACGGCCGGCCGGTGCTCGGCACCCGCGGCGAGCTGCGGGCCACCGGCCGCGAGGAGCTGGCCGGCTTCCAGCGCCGGTTCTACCGGCCCGACAACGCGGTGCTGGTGGTGGCCGGCGAGGCCGTCGAGGATGCCGTCCTCGCCGCCGTCGAGCGCTTCCTGGGCGGCCTGCAGCCGGGCGCGGAACCGCGCGCCGGCGAGGCGGCGCCGGTGCGCTGGCCGGACGGCATGGCGCGCTTGCGCCGCCGCAAGGGCGAGGTGGCGCGGCTGCTGCTGGCGCTGCCGGCGCCGGCGGGCGATCATCCCGACCACGCCGTGATGCGGCTGCTCGCCGCGCTGCTCGGCAGCGGCCGCACCAGCCGGCTCCACCGGGCGCTGGTGGACGACGGCCAGCTCTGCAGCTCGGTCGAGACCTCCCTGACCGAGAGCCTCGACGCCAGCCACCTGACGATCGCGGCCGAGGTGGTGCCCGGCGTCGAGCCGGCGCGGGTGGAGGGCGAGCTGCTGGGCCAGCTGGCGGCGCTGGTGGCCGCGCCGCCGTCGACCGAGGAGGTGGAGCGGGCGCGCCGGGTGGCGCTCGCCGACTGGGTGCTGCAGCACGAGCGGGTCGAGCAGCAGGCGCTGTCGCTCGCCGTGGCGCTGGCGCTGTTCGACGCCGAGCACCTGGACACGCAGATGCGGCGGCTGCTGGCGACCGGTCCCGAGGCCTTGCACGAAGCGGCGGAGCGCTACCTCCGGCCCGAGCGGGGCAGCGTGCTCGGGTGGTCGCTGCCACGCGCATGAAGCGCGTCGCGGCGGCGGTCCGGCCGGGTCTGGCGGCGCGGGTGCGCCGGGTGGAAGGCGCGCCGGTGGTCGCCGTGCGCCTCTGGCTGGATGCCGGCACGCGGGCGGAGGCCATCCCGGGCCAGGGCCTGCTGACCGGCCGCATGCTCGAGGAGGGGACGCGCCGCCGGGACTGGCGGCGCATCGCCGCCGATGCCGAGGACCGTGGCATGGACCTGTCGAGCTTCGGCGCCTTCGAGGGGCATGGTGTCAACGTCGATGCCCTGGCGCCGGACTGGGAGCTCGCGCTGGATTGGGCCGCCGAGCTGCTGCGCGAGCCGTCGTTCCCCGAGGAGCGCTGCGCCTGGCTGGGCAAGCAGGCGGCGGCGGAGCTCGAGGGGCTGGCCGATCAGCCGGACGTCAAGGCCGCCTGGGGTTTCCTGGAGCACCTGTACACGCCGCACCCGCGCTGCCGGCCGGTGCACGGCAACGTCGCCAGCCTGCTGGCCATCACCGCCGCCGATTGCGCCGACTTCCACCGCCGCGCCCTGGATGGCGGCGTCATCGCCGCCGTCGCCGGCGTCATCGACGAGGAGGCCGTCGAGCGGCGCCTGCAGAGCCTGTTCGCCGACCTGCCGGCGCGCCGCCGGCCCTTCCCGCCGCCCCCGGCCCCGGTGGGCCTGCCGGACCGGCGCCACCAGGTGACGGTCGAATCGGCGGACCAGGCTCACCTCTACATCGGGCACCTGACCGTGCCGCGGCGCCACCCGGACTACGCCGCGCTGGAGCTGCTGGCGGTGATCCTGGGCTCGGGGGCGGGCCTCACCGGCCGCATCCCGGAACGCATTCGCGAGCGCGAGGGGCTGGCCTACACCGCCTACGCCCAGACCCTTGCCGGCGCCGGCGAGGATCCCGGCCGCCTGGTTGCTTACGTCGCCACCTCACCCGACACCGCCGCCCAGGCCGAGCTCGGCGTGGCCGAGGAGATCGCCCGCCTGGTCGATCACGGCATCGACGAGCGCGAGCTCGAGGACGCCCGCTCCTATCTCCTGGGCCGCGAGCCCTTCCGCCGCGAGACCGCCCGCCGCTGGGCCGACCTGCTGCTCGAAGCCGAGCAGTACGGGCTGCCGCTCGACGACTCCCAGCGTCGCACCGCCGACCTCCGCGCTCTCGATCGCCGCACCTGCGAGGCGGCGGCCCGCAGCCACCTGCGGCCCGCGGAGCTGCGGGTCACCATCGGTCTGCCGGGCTGAGGCGCGGTTTCCCGGCACGGGCGGTTGGACGCCTCGCATGGTCACGACGCTGGCGCTGGTCGCCGTCGCCACCGCGGTCTCGCTGGCCGTCCGCCACGTCATGGGCTTCGGCTTCTCGCTCACCTTCGTGCCGCTGGCGAGCCTGTTCCTGGCGACGCGGGAGGTGGTGCTGGCCGCCATCCTGCTCGAGATCCTGCTCGGCGCCGCGCTGGCGTTCGAGCTCCGGCAGGACCTGCGGCTGCGCGAGTCGTTGCAGTTGCAGGCGGCGTCGCTGATCGGCATCGTCGCCGGGATCGGGCTGTTGCACCGCGTCTCCCAGGCCCTGCTGTTCGAGCTCTGCCTGGTGCCGATGCTGGCGGCGGCGGTGCTGCTCTGCGTGCGGCCGGAGTTCACCATCAGGCGCAGCCGCGCGAAGCTGCTGGCGGCAGGCGTGCTGAGCGGCACGCTCAACGTCTGGGCGAGCTTCAGCGGTCCACCGGTGGCCCTGTACTACCTCGCCACCGAGGCCTCCGCGCGATCGGTCAAGGGCATGCTCGCCGGCTACTTCCTGCTGCTCTACCTGTGCACCGCCGGCGCGCTGGCGATCACCGGCGACTACGGCGGCTTCACCGGCTGGCCGGTGGTGGTGGCGGCGGCGGTCACGATCGCGGCGCTGTACCCGCTCTCCAGGGCGCTGGCGCGGGCCGCCGAGCCCTGGTTCCGCAAGCTGGCGGCGTGGTTCCTGCTGCTGGTCGCGGCGGCGGCGCTGGTCAAGGCGCTCCTTACTCCCGTACCGCCTGGATGAGCACGTTGGCATAGGGGGTGCCCATGCCCATCGGGCCCGCCTTCGCGGTCAGGCCGCGGCCGGCGAGGAGGTCGATCCATTCAGCCTGGGGCCGGTAGTGGTACCCCTGCCGCCACTGGCGCCAATCGCGGCGCCAGAGCGCCGTCAGCCGCTCGCAGAGGCGGATGGACTGGAAGCGCCAGCCGGCGCCGGCGTCGGCCTCCCGCACCAGCAGGCGGCCGCCGTGGGGCAGGGCGTCGGCGACCTTCGCCAGCAGGCGCTGCTGGTCGGCGGGCGGCAGGTAGTGCAGGACGTCGATCAGCAGGATGGCGTCCACCTGCGGCAGCGCCGCGCCGAGCAGGTCGGCGGTCTCGATCGCCGCCCGCCCCAGCAGGCCCGCCCTGGCCACCCGCGCGGGATGCGGGTCCGCCTCGATGCCGAGCAGCTGCAGGTCCGGCGGCGTCGGCCAGCCGGCGGCCGTGTCGCCGTGATCGCCGCGGTCGCCGGCCGACGCCAGCAGCGCCAACGCGATGCCCCGGCCGCAGCCGAGGTCGAGCAGGCGGCCGCGGGACGGCAGCGCGCCATCGCGCAGCAGGGCGAAATAGACCGGATCGTGGCGCAGCTTGCCGCGCACGATCTCGCACTGGATCAGGCCGGCGCCGAGATAGCGGTGGGCGGTTGCCTCGATCAGCGCCTCGACCGCCGGCGGCCGCCGGCCGCGGCGCAGCAGCAGCAGCGTCAGCAACCCGCAGAGCGCCGCCAGGACGAGGCCCAGGACGGCGCTGCCCACCAGCAGGTCGAGCCACGATTTCCAGTGCCAGAAGGCGAGGTGCGCGGCATCCCAGCGCCAGCGCGAGGGAACCTGCGAGGGCCGGATGGAGAGCAGCGGCTTGCCCCGCACCAGCTTCCCCGTCTGCACCTCGAAGAACAGCAGGAAGGGCATCAGCACCGGCGTGCTGATGTGGGCGGCGAGGTAGGTCTTGATGCGGTTGACCCCGAGCATGCGGGCGAACAGCACGCAGAGCGGCAGGTGCAGGCCGTAGAGCGGCGTGCAGCCGATGAACATGCCGAGCGCCACGGCGGCAGCCTGGCGCTCGGGCGAGCCGCCTTCGACGCGCAGCTGGTAGAGCAGCTCGCGCAGCCGCTGATGCCAGCTCACGCCGCGCCGCGGGGGCGCGGCCTCCGCCGCCAGGCTCAGCTCGCCGCCTCCGCGTCGTCGCCAGCCGTGGCCGGCAGCGGCAGGGGCATCGCCCGCAGGCCGCGCGCCGCCAGCTCGTCGAGCAGCCGGGGAAGCGCCGCCAGCACCACCGGCGCGCCGCGGCGGTCGCGCGCCGCCGAGCCGTCGTGCAGCAGCAGGACGTCGCCGCCGGCGGCGCCGCGCAGCAGCCGGCACACCACCCGCCGGGCGTCGCGCGACACGGTGTCGAAGCCGCGCCGGGTCCAGGAGGCGAGGTGGAGGCCCGCCGCCGCCAGCTCGCGCTCCAGCAGCGGGTTGCGGAAACCGGCCGGCGGGCGGAAGAAGCGGGGAGGGGAGCCGCCGGCCCGCCAGAGGGCTTCCTGGGCGCGCCGCACCTCGCGGCGCAGCGCCGCGGGGGGATAGCAGGTGAAGGCGTGCGGGTGGGTGTGGGAGTGGTTCTCCACCCGATGGCCGCGCCGCACCGCCTCGGCCACCAGCTCCGGGTGCGCCTCGGCGCGGCGGCCGATGCAGAAGAAAGAGGCATGCACGCCGTAGCGTTCGAGGCAGTCGAAGACCGCCGGGGTCACCCGTGGGTCCGGGCCGTCGTCGAAGGTCAGGGCCACCTCGCCGCGGCGCGCGGCGGCAGCGGAGAGACGGGTGAGGTTGGGACCGAGCAGCCGCGACCGCGGCCAGAGGCCGGCGCCGAACAGCACCGTGTGATTGCCGACCAGGGCGGCGGCGGCCAGGGGCCAGTGATGGGGCGTCGCCGCCAGCGCCGCCGCGGCGGCCAGGTGCAGGCCCGCCGAGGCGGTGATCACCGGGGAGGGCCGCCAGGGCCGCGGCACCGGCGCCGCGATCGCGGGGTCCGGCGACGGCGCTTGGCGAGGCTCGGCGATGGCCATGTCCGGTCCTCGGTCCCGCTAGCGGCCGCGGCGGCCGGCCCGGGCGTCGCGCGCGGCTGGCGGACCGCCGCCGTCCGCCTCGCCGCAGCCGGAGCCGCAGCCGGCGTCGCCGCGCAGGGTCAGCAGCGCCGCGCGATCGAGCTTGCCGCGCGCCGTGCGCGGCAGCTCCGGCAGCAGGATCAGGCTGCGTGGGATCTTGTGGGCGGCCAGGCGCTCGCGGCACCAGGCGAGCACCGCTTCGCGGGTCAACCGCCCGGACCGGCAGGCGATCACCGCCCGCAGCACCTCGCCCCCGCGGTCGGGAACCGGCATGCCCAGCACCACCACCTCTTCGACGCCGTCGATCTCCGCCAGGACGCTTTCGACCTCCCGCGGGTGCACCTTCTTGCCCTTGATGTTGACCACGCCGTCCTGGCGCCCCAGCAGCACCAGCTCGCCCTGCCGCCAGGTGGCGAGGTCGCCGGCCACGAAGCGGCCGTCGGCCAGGCGTAGATCGGGATCGGGCACGTAGCCGATGGCCACGGCCGGCGAACGGACCACGACCGTGCCGGCGCCACTCACGCGACCGCCGCCGGCGCCGCCCGTGGTGTGCGCGACGTTCGCGGCGTGGGCGGTGTTCGGGTCGTGCGCGGTGTTCACGTCGTGCGGGTCGTGCGCGGTGTTCAGGTCATGCAGGTCATGCGCGGCATCCGCAGGGATGCCGCCGCCGGCGGTCGCGCCGCCGCACAGCAGCTGGACGGTGACGCCTTCGACCGGCGAGCCGACGGTGCCGCGCTCCGCCGCGCCGCCCTCGCGGTCGTAGCAGATGCCGCCGCATTCGCTGGCGCCGTAGAAGACGTGCACCGGCAGGCCGAAGACCTCGCGGAAGCCGGCGGCGGTGGCGGCCGCCAGCGGCGCGCCGGCGGCGATCACCAGCCGCAGGGCGCGCGGCCTGCCGGGAACCTGCGACAGCCGCAGCAGGGCGTCGAGATAGGGCGGCACGGTCGGCATCACGGTGGCGCCCAGGCGCTCGGCGGCGGCGAACGGCCCGAACATGCCGCTGTCCTCCGGCATCACCAGCGGCGTGCCGCGCACCAGCGCCGGCACCGCCAGGCTCGACAGGCCGTAGGAATGCGACATCGGGATCGCCGCCACCAGCCGGTCGTCGGCGCGCAGGCCCATGCTGCGCACCAGCGCCGCGTCGTCGGCCAGCAGCGCCGCCGCCGGGGTGGCAATGCCGCGGGGCGCTCCGGTCGAGCCCGAGGTCAGCTTGACCACCGCGATGCCCGGCAGGCAGAGGCTTAGGTCCGTCCCGGCCCCGGGCAGGCAGGTGGCTTCCCAATCGTCCAGCGCCGCCGGCCAGGAGGTCAGGCAACGCAGCAGCGCCGACGCCCCCAGCGCCTGCGCCACCCGCAGCGCCTCGGCCGGCGGCGCCTGCCCGTCGAGCAGCACGGCGGCGACGTCGCTCCGCCGCAACGCCACCAGCGCCGCCAGCAGGCCGGGGCCATTATGCGCCGAGACCGCCACCAGGGCGCCCGGCGGCAGCAGCGCCGCGGGCACGCCGGCCTCGAGGCGGCGGCGGGCCGCCAGCGCGAGGGAGTCCACGTCGGCGACGCTCGCCCGCCGGGAGCCGGACAGCACCAGGGGCGCCAGCGGCTGGCGCCTGACCAACCTCGCGAAGGCCTGCAGCAGCGGGTCTCGTGGACGGCGCCGGGAACGGGCACGTCCGTCCTCGTCCCCCCGCGGGGCCATGCGGGTCGATGCCTGAATCAAGATGTTCGTCGTCTCCGGGTCGAGGGCCGATCCTAGCATCGCGGCGCCGGCCCGCGGCGCCCGCCCTCGGCGGCCGCGTGGCGTAAGATCGCGGGATTGCCAGCGCCGAATGGTCACGGTAGCATGACGGACAGCTATCTGGGCAGCCGGGAGCCGGCCGGCACGGAGCGTGCAAGTGTGCGGAGCACCGCGGGGGCAACGCGGGGCAACGCGGGAAACGCAGGCGCGCCGGCCCGTGCACCCAGGAATCGATCTCCATGAGCAGCCTCGAAGCCGAACCACAGCCAAGGGTCAGGCCCCTGCCCGCCATCGCCGCGTCGCAGGAGACCGAGCCGGTGCCGGACGCCGCACCGAGCGCCCATGGCGCCGACCTTGCCGCCGACCTTGCGGCAGACCTTGCGGACGCCGCGCTCGGCAGGGATGGCGCCGCCGACTCCGGCAGCCCCGGCAGCCCCGACGGCGACGGCCCCGACGGCGACCCGGCCACCCACCCCGCCACCCTCGCGGCAGTCGCCGGCCGGGTGAAGCGGCTGATCGTCGAGAACCTGCATCTCGACGGCTTGCGGCCCGAGATGATCGACGAGCAGGCGCCGCTGTTCGGGGACGGCCTGGGCCTCGACTCGGTGGACGCCCTGGAGCTGGTGGTCGCGGTCGAGAAGGACTTCGGCATCAAGATCAAGAGCAACGAGATCGGACGCGACGTGTTCTCCTCGGTGGCCAGCCTGTCGCGGTTCATCGCCGGCCGGATCTGAACCCGGGCATGGCGCTGGCGGAAGCGAGCGCGGCGGCCCCCTCCGAGCGGGCCGAGCGCGACTGCCGCGTGGCGGTGAGCGGCGCCGGTGCGGTGAGCGGTTTCGGCTGGGGCGTCGAGGCGCTCTGGCAGGGGCTGCTCGCCGGCGCCACCGCCGTCCGCCCTTTCTCCCGCTTCGACCATCGCCGGCATCGCACCCACCTGGCCGCCGAGGTGCCGCCGCCGGCGGCGGCACCGGCATCGGACAGACCGTCGGACAGGCCGCGAGGGGCGGGCGGCTCGGCGCCCGGCCGCCGGTCCAGCCGCCAGCTGAGCCTGGCGGACGGATTTGCGCTGGCTGCTGCCGCCGAGGCGCTGGCGGCGGCGGCCTTGGGTGGCTCGCTCGCCACCCTGCCCGAGGGCGCGGCGGGGGTGTTTTTCGGCAGCAGCACCGGCGGCATGTGGGAGAGCGAGGGTTTCCTCGCCGACCTGTTCGGCGGCCGCCGCGCCACGCTGCATGCTCTCGCCTCGCAGCAGGTGAACGGGCCGGGAGATGCGGTGGCGCGCCGCTGCGGCATCACCGGACCGGTGCTGACCGTCTCCTCGGCCTGCGCCTCCGGCGCCCTGGCCATCGCGGCCGCGCGCGCGGCGGTGCGCGACGGCGAGGTCGAGGTGGCCCTGGCCGGCGGCGCCGACTCGCTCTGCCAGCTGACCTACGCCGGCTTCAACTCGCTGCGCTCGGTCGACGAGGTCCCCTGCCGGCCGTTCCGCGCCGGGCGCGCCGGCATGTCGGTGGGCGAAGGCGCGGCGGTGCTGGTGCTCGAACCGCTCGCCCGGGTGCTGGCGCGCGGCGCGGCGCCGCTGGCCGAGCTGGTGGGCACCGGCGGCGCCTGCGATGCCTTCCACATGACCGCTCCGGAGCCCGCAGGACGCGGGGCGGCCGCGGCGATCGCCGCCGCGCTCGCCGACGCCGGGCTGGGGCCGGAGGCCATCGACTTCGTCAACGCCCATGCCACCGGCACGACGCTCAACGACGCCGCGGAGTGGCAGGCGTTGCGGCGGATCTTCGGCGAGCGGGCGGAGCGGCTGCCGGTGACCGCCACCAAGGCCGGCGTCGGGCACCTGCTGGGCTGCTCGGGCGCCATCGAGGCCCTGGTCACGGTGCTGTCGCTGGCCCGCGGCGAGTTGCATCCAGTGCCTGCGTCCGCCGAGCCGCTCGACCAGGCCTGCCCGGCCGCGCTGGTGACCGGCCGGCCGCTGGCGCTGCCGGCGGCGCGCACGGCGCTCTCCACCAGCCTGGCGTTCGGCGGCTCCAATGCCGCGCTGATCTTCCGGCGCTGGACGGGCGCCTGACCGCGATGCCGCCGGGCCGCCGCGAGGTGGTCATCACCGCGCTCGGCACCGCCGGCGCCCATGGTTGCGGCCGCGCCGGCCTGGAACTGGCGCTGGCCGCGGGAGCGCCGCCGGCGACCACCGAGGTCGAGCGCGGCGGCGGCTATCACCGGCGCGGCGGCGCGCGCCGAGCGCTGCTGACGCCGGTCGCCGCGCTGGCGCCGTGGGTGCCGCCGGCGGAGGCCCGGCGGATGAGCCCGCCGTCGCGGCTGGCGGTGGCCGCTGCCCGCATGGCGCTCGCCGAGGCCGGGGTCGAGCCGTCGCGGCTGGCCGGGGCCGGCACGGCGGTGGTGGTGGCGACGGCCTGGGGTCCGACCTCGTTCTCCGAAGCGCTGGTGCGGCAGATCCTGCTCGACGGTCCGGAAGCGGCCTCTCCCTACCTCTTCACCGAGAGCGTCGCCAACGCTCCGGCGGCGCAGATCGCCATCGCCTGCGGCGCCCGCGGCGCCAACCTCACGCTCTGCCAGCGCGAGGCCGGCCCCCTGCTGGCGGTGGCGCGCGGCGCCGCCGAGGTGGCGGAGGGCCGCGCCGAGCGCGCGCTGGTGGGGGCGGTGGACGAGATCGCGCCGCTGCTGCATGCTCTGCTCGACCGCTTCGGCGCGCTGGCGCGGCCGGCCGCGCGGCCGGAGGACGAGGACGTCGCCGGCGAGGTCGGCCGCCCCTTCGATCGGCGCCGCTCCGGGGTGGTGGTCGCCGACGGCGCCACGGTGCTGCTGCTCGAGACCGCCGCCGCGGCAGCCGCGCGCGGCCGGCAGCCGCTGGCGCGGCTCCGCGGCTGGGGGAGCGCGTTCGATCCCTCGGCGCCGCCGACCGGTTGGGGCGATGGCGCGGCGGCGCTGGGGCGCGCCCTGCGGCGGCTGCTCGTCCGCTGCGGCGCCGCGCCGGACGCGATCGACCGCATCGCCTCCGGCGCCTCCGGATCGCGCGCCGGTGACCGGCTGGAGGCGCGGTTGCTGCGGGCGGCGTGGGGGGGCGCGGCGCTGCCGCCGGTGCTGGCGCCGAAGGGGGTGACCGGCGAGTTCGGCGGCGGCTTCCTCGCCGCCGCGGTGCTGGCCGCTGCCGGCGTCGAGGGCGTCGCCGGCGCGCCGACCGCCGGCTTCCGCGAGCTCGACCCCGAGCTCGGCGTGACGCCGCACGACGGCAGTCCGCTGCCGCCGCCGCGGGCGCTGCTGGCGTCGAGCCTGGCCGCCGGCGGCGCCGCCGCCTGGCTGGTGCTGGGCGGACCTTGAGCCCGCCGCGCCGGCCGCCAGTGGCACCCCGCGCCGCGGGTGGCGAGGTCCCGCGGGCGCGGGCCACTGGTGACGGCGTGCCGTTGCCGATACGATCGGGACGGCACTGAGCAGGCCACGACCGGGACGGCACTGAGCAGGCCACGACCGCGATGCACGACGACCATTCCACGCCGCGCAGCGGCGGCCGCGAGCGCATCGCGGTGGCCATTCCCGCCTACCAGGCGGCGCCGTCGGTGGGCGCGGTGGTGGCGGGCGCGCTGCGCCTGCTGCCGGAGGTGCTGGTGGTCGACGACGGTTCGACCGACGGCACCGCCGAGGCGGCGCGGCGCGCCGGTGCGCGGGTGATCTCGCTGCCCGAGAACCGCGGCAAAGGCGCGGCCCTGGCGACCGCCTTCCGCGACCTGTTCGGGCGCGGCTGCACGGCGGTGGTGACGCTCGACGCCGACGGCCAGCACCTGCCGGAGGAGATCCCCAAGCTGCTGGCGGGCGCGGCGGAGGCCGATCTGGTGCTGGGGGTGCGCGACCAGCTCTTCGCCCAGATGAGCCGCCTGCGGCGCACCAGCAACCGGCTGTCGTCGGCGGCGATCTCGTTCGCCGCCGGCCAGCGGCTGAGCGACGTCCAGACCGGCTTCCGCCTGTATTCCGCGCGGCTGGTGGCCGCGGTCGGCTTCCCCGAGTCGCGCTTCGAGGCCGAGAGCGCGGTGGTGGTGAGGGCGGTGCGCCGGGGCTTCCGCATCGCCACGGTGCCGGTGCGGCTCGGTTTCGCCGACGGGCGCACCACCAGTCATTACCGGCCGCTGGTGGATAGCTTGCGGATCGCCCGCGCCGTGCTCCACGCCCGCCTGCAGGCGCTGCCATGGCGACGGTCCTGGTAACCGGCGGCAGCCGCGGCATCGGCCGCGCCGTGGTCGAGGCGCTGGCCGCGGCGCCGCCGCCGGCCGGCGGCGAGCTGGCGGTGGCCTTCACCTGGCGCTCGCGCGAGGCGGCGGCGCGCGAGGTCGAGGCCGCCACCGGCGGCCGCGCCCGCGCCTTCCAGCTGGACCTTGCCGACCGCGCCCGCCCGGACGACCTGATCGCCGAGGTGGAGGCGGCGCTGGGGCCTCTCGCGGGCCTGGTCAACAACGCCGGCGAGCGCCGCGAGGCGCTGCTGGCGATGATGAGCGACGAGGACTGGGAGGCGGTGCTGGACGTCAACCTGGGCGGCCTGTTCCGCTGCTGCCGTGCGGCGCTGCGCGGCATGCTGGTGCGCCGCCGCGGCGCGATCGTCAACGTCGCCTCGCTGTCGGCGCTGCATGGCGTCGCCGGCCAGACCGCCTACGCGGCGTCCAAGGCCGGCATCCTCGGCCTCACCCGCGCCCTCGCCCGGGAGGTGGGCAAGCGGCAGGTGCGGGTCAACGCGGTGGTGCCCGGTTTCGTGCCCACCGAGCTGACCGCCGGCCTGCCCGCCGCCGCCGCCGCCGCGCTGCGCGCCGGCGAGTGCCTGCCGGGCGGCACCTCGCCCGCCGACGTCGCCGAGGCGGTGCTGTTCCTGCTGTCGGACCGCGCCGCCGCGATCACCGGCCAGACGCTGGTGGTCGACGCCGGGGCTTCGGCCTGAGCGCCGCCGCCATGCCGCGTCGCCGCATCTGCTGGTCGCGGGCGTTGTCGGCGCCCCTGGCGCGGCATCCGCGCCTGGTGCTCGCCGGCTGCCTGGCGCTGTCGTTGGCGGCGCTCGCTCCGGCGGCGCGCATCCACGTCGACTCCGACCTGTCGGCGCTGCTGCCCGGCGACGCGCCGGCGGCGGCGGACTACCGGGTCTTCCTGCGCACCTTCGGCGGTCTCGAGAAGGTGTTCGTGCTGGTGCGGTCGCCGGGCCGCCGGCTCGACGATCCGGGACCGCTCGAGGACGCCGCGGCGGCGCTTGCCGGCGAGCTGCGCGCCAGTTCCGAGGTCGCCGATGCGCGCAGCGGCCGCACCGAGGAGGACGAGCGCTTCTTCTACCGCTATCTCGCGCCGCGCCTGCCGCTGCTGGCCGCGGACCCGGGCGCCGCCGCCGGCGGCGGCGGGCTGGCGGAGCGCCTGACGCCGGCCGCCATCCACCGCCGGGTGGCGCTGATGCGCCAGAGTCTCGCCGGCCCGGCGGGCTCGGCGCTCGCGCCGCTCTACGCCAGCGACCCGCTGGGCCTCTCCGAGGGGCTGCTCGCCGCCGCGGCGGCGGCGCTGCCGATGGACCCGCTTTCCGGCGCCTTCCTGTCGCGCCGCGGCGACGCGGCGCTGGTCATGCTGACGCCGGCGCGGGCGGAGATCGATCCGGCGGGAGGCCGAGCGCTGCTGGCGCGGCTCGCCACCGCGTATGCCAAGGTGCGCGCCGGCTCGGAGGTGCCGCTCGACTTCCGGGCGGTGGGCGGCCCGATCTACGCCGCCCAGGACGAGAGCATCCTGCGCACCGACCTGGGCCGCTCCAGCTTTTCGACGGTGGGGGGCGTCGCTCTCGTGCTGCTGGCGGGTTTCGAGGGGCTGCTGCTGCCGGCCGCCATCCTGCTGGCGGTGCTGGCCGGCGGCCTGTGGGCGGCGGGGGTGGTGGGTCTGGTGATGCCGGCCGTCACCGTGGTCGGCGTGGGTTTTGCCGCCGCCCTGGTCGGCATGGGCGTGGACTACGGCATCCATGGCGGTGTCCAGTACCGCCAGCTGCGTCTGGCAGGCGAGGATCTGCCGGCGGCGCTGGCCGGGGCTTTCCGCGATACCGGTCCGGGAGTGCTCACCGCCGCGATGTCCACCGCCGCCGGCCTCGCCGCCCTGGCGCCGGCGCATTTCCGGCCGCTGCGCGAGATCGGCATGGTGCTGGCGCTGGGCGTCGTCGCCACGCTGCTGGCCACCGTCACGCTGAGCGCGGCGTTTGTCGCCGCCGCGCCGGGCGCGGTCCGGCGCCCGCCGGCGCGGCCGAAGCTGTGGGCGCGCTGGGGCGCGCCCGGCCTGGGCGCCCTGGCGCGGGTACCGGTGCGCTGGCCCCGGGCGGTGCTGGCGGCGGCGCTGGCGATGTCCGGCTTCGCCGCCTGGGGGCTGTCGCGGGCGTCGCTGTCCACCGACCTGCGCGCGCTGCGCCCGGCCGACGCCCCCTCGCTGGCAGCCGAGAAGCTGCTGGTCGAGAGCTTCTCGCTGGGCATCGACACGCTGTCGGTGGTGGTCCGCGGCCGCGACCTCGATCAGGCGCTCGACCGGGCGGCGGCGGCGGCGGGTCTGCTGCGGCAGCGGCTGGGGCCGGAGGCCGAGATCGCCACCCCCTCCGACTGGCTGGTGCAGGGCGCGCGGCGGGCGCGCCGTCTGGCGGAGCTGCGCCGGCTGCCGCTGGCGCGGGCCGCCAGCGACCTGGAACGCGAGCTGGCTGCCGCCGGCTTCCGCCTCGAGCCGTTCGCACCGGCGCTGGCGACGCTGCGCGGCCTGGCCCGCGGCGAGGACCCCGGCGCGCCACCGCCGGCCGCCTGGCCGAGCTGGATGCGCGAGCTGGTGCGGACCGGGCCCGGAGTCTGGGGCGTGCCGCCGGGGGGCGCGGCGGTGGCGGTGCACGCGCGGCTGCCGCTGGCGCGCGGCGGCGGCGCGGCGGCGCTGCCGGCCGGGCTGCCGCGGGAGCTGGCGCGCGTCGCCCCGGGCGCCGCCCTCGCCTCGGCGGCGCGGGTGGGAGCCGAGCTCAGGGAGCTGACGCTCGCCGATCTGCTGCGCTCGAGCGTCATCGCCCTGGTGCTGGTCGCGACGGTGGTGCTGGTCTCCTTCCGCGGCCATCTCGGCCGGGCGCTGCTCGCCTTCCTGCCGTTCAGCCTCGGCTGCCTCTGGACCTTCGGCACCTGGAGCGCGCTGGGCCGGCCGTTCGACCTGCTGGCGGTGTTCACCGTGCCGCTGCTGCTGGGCACCGGCATCAACCTCGGCGCCCACTCGGTCCACTGGCAGCGCCTGTATCCGCGGCGCGGCATGGCCGGGGCGGTCGAGGACATCGGCTTGGCGATGATGATGGCGACCTTCACCACCGCGCTGGGTTTCGGCAGCCTGGCCACGTCGCGGGTGCCGGGGCTGGCGCATGACGGTATCCTGGTGGCAGCCGGCATCACCGCCTGCCTGCTCGCCACCTTCCTGGTGCTGCCGGCGCTCGAGGCGCTGCGCGCGCCGGCCTTGCCGGCGGCGACCGATGCGTCGGCCATGCTGGAGACGCCGGCCATGCCGGAGACGACGCGGCGGCGCGGCGCCGGGGAGACCGCAGCACGATGAGACACACCCAGGCGTCGCCGGCCTACCCGGGAGGTGCCGGGGGCGCCACGGCCGCCGAGTCGGCGGCACCGGTGGCTCCGGCGACGGCATCGGCCGCGCCGGCGCCGCATGCGCCGGAAACCGGGTGGGCGCGCCGGCTACTCGGGCGCTTCCACGTAACCGGGGTGTTCTGGTACCGCTTTCACGGCTGGGGCGCGCGGAGCTGGCCCTCCTCGCAGATGTGGATGATCATCGCCCCGTTCACCACCTTCTTCTTCTTCACGCTGATCAAGATCCGCGGCGCTCTGGCCCACAACCTCGAGGCGGTGCTCGGGCCCTGCGGCTGGGTGCGGCGCCAGGCGCGCATCTACCGCACGATGTGGGTGTTCGCCTGGTGCCTGACCGAGCGCTACGAGCGGTTGCAGACCGCCCGGCCGTTCGCCATCCGCGCCGCGCGGGAGGAGCTGTGGTCCGAGCTCTGTGGCACGGGCGGCGGCTTCATCATGGTCACCGCCCATCTCGGCAACTGGGAGGTGGGATCGCTGCTGCCGGTCTCGGCGGAGGCGCGGGTGATCCACGTCGTGCGGGAGGCGGAGGCCGATCCGCGAGCGCAGGAGTACATCTCCGGGCTGATCGCCAAGCAGGGGAGGGGCGGTCTCTACGTGACCCATTTCGCCGAGGACCCCCAGCTGGGGATGCAGCTGCTCGATGCATTGCGCCGCGGTGAGATCGTCGCCTTGCAGGGCGACCGCCCGCGCGCCGGCGGGCGGTTTGCCGCGGTGCGGCTGTTCGGCCGCCCCTTTCCGCTGCCGGTGGGACCCGTCGCCCTGGCTCGCGCCGCCGGCGTGCCGCTGCTGCCGGTCTTCGTGTTCCGCGAGGGCCGCCGCCGTTACCGCTGCGAGATCCGTCCGCCGATCGCGGTGCCGCCGGCCGACGAGCGGCCCGACGGCGTCGACGAGGCGCTGCATCGCTTCGCCGCCGAGCTCGAGCGCGCCATCGCCAGCGAGCCGCACCAATGGTTCTGCTTCCGCCGCCTGTGGCGCTGAGCCGGCAAGCCCTGCCGCGATCGCGATCGCGCGGCGAACGAGGAGGAGATCTCCGATGAGCGTGAGCGCCGTCGTCAACCGTCGGCCGGGAAGGCTGTGGCGGGTGTTGCAGTTCCCGGTGACCCGGGCGCTGCTGGCGATCCTGGCCATCGCCGTGGTCGTCGGGGCGGTGCAGGGGGCCGCCGGGCTGCTGCACCTGTCGCAGCACGGCGCCGGGCGCCGGGCGCTCGGGCTGGTGCTCATCGCCGGGGTGTGCCTGAGCTACGCCGGCTACGTGCGGCTGATCGAGCGGCGCGCGGTGGTGGAGCTGGCGCTCCGCGACGCCCTGCCGGAGCTCGCCAAGGGCTTTCTGGTCGGCGCGGCGCTGTTCGGCGCCGTCATCCTGGCGCTGTGGGCGGCGGGCGTCTACCGTGTCACCGGCGTCAACGGCGCGGAGACGCTGATCGGGCCGCTGGTGAGCGCGCTGATCGCGGCCTTCTTCGAGGAGCTGGTGTTCCGGGGCGTGCTGTTCCGGATCGTCGAGGAGAGCCTGGGCAGCTGGCTGGCGCTGGGCATCTCGGCGCTGGCCTTCGGCCTGCTGCACGCCTTCAATCCCGGCGCCACGCTCGCCAGCGCGCTCGCCGTCGCCCTGGAGGCCGGCGTCCTGCTGGGTGCCGTCTACATGGTCAGCCGGCGGCTGTGGACCTGCATCGGCCTGCACTTTGCGTGGAACTTCGCCGAGGGGGGCGTGTTCGGGGCGAGCGTCTCGGGCGGCAAGGCGGGCGGGCTGCTGTCCGGCCGGTTCCAGGGCGCCGACCTGCTCACCGGCGGCAAGTTCGGGCCGGAGGCTTCCGTGGTGGCGGTCGTCGTCTGCCTGGCCGCCGGCATTGCCTTCGTGCAACTCGCCCGGCGCCGCGGCAATGTCGTGCGACCGTTCTGGCGGCGGAGCGAGCAAGCATCTCCCGGGATGGGATAAGGGCGGGGCGGCTGCCGCTACGAATCCGGCAGGAAGGTGCTGATGGTGCCGGTTGCCAGCGGCTGGTTGCTCGCCGCGTCCGCGATCTCCACCTCGTAGGTGGCGAGGGCGCCGGCGCTGCCGGCGGGGGCGGCGGTGACGCGCAGGGCGCGGCCGATGGGCAGGGCGGCGGGGAGACGGGCGCCGCGCACCCCCACCAGGTAGCCGATGCGCGGCGCGACGCTGACAAGGCGCGGCAGGTCTTCGCTGGCGTTGCGCGGCAGTCCTTGACTGGCGCTGCGCGGCGGTCCTTGACTGGCGCTGCGCGCCAGGGCCTCGCCGGCGCCGGCGGCCTGGGCGGCGAGCTCGAGCGCCAGGAAGCCGGGGGCTTCGCCGCCGGCGGCCAGGGGATGATCGGCAGGGATGGCGCCGGTGGCGGTGATGCCGGCGGCGCCCGCCTCCAGCACCGCCGTGAGCAGCCGGGCCGGGGGCGCGTGCGGGAGGAGCTCGGCCGGGTCCGGAAAGTCGCTGGCGGCAGCAAGGGTGCCGGGCAATTGTTTGGCTAGCGCGGCGGCGGCAAGCGTGCCGGGCAAGTGCTGGACGAGCGCGGTGGCGGCAAGCGCGGCGCCGGTCAGTTGCTGGGCGAGAGCAGCGGCGGACGGCAGCCCGCCGGTGCCGCAGCGCACCGCGCCATCGGCGGCGATCTCCCCGCCGGGTCCGCCGGCGGCGGACTGGCGCCGCACCTCGAAGCGGACGGTGCCGGCGGCGTCGATAGCCAGCACGCGCAGCTCGAGACGGTCGCCGGGGGATACCGGCTGGCGCAGCCGCAGCCGGTGGACCTCGGTAATCGCGGTGGCGGTCGGCGTTCCCAGGCCGCCGCCGCCGATCTCGCCGACCTCGCCGCGGCCGGCCAGCGCGTCAAGCACCTGGCGCAGCAGGGCGAGATGGGCGATGCCGGGCAGCAGCGGCCGGCCGGGAAAGTGGCCGGCGAAGATCGGGCTGCCTGACGGGATCAGGATCTCCGCCACCGCCAGCGCCGCTGCCGCGGATCCGCCGGGTGCCGCGTGTCCGCCGCCGGACGGGTCGGCGCCCGCGGCGGCGGGTGGCTGGAGCGGCGACTCGCCCGCGGCGGCGAGTGGCTGGAGCGGCGGCTCGCCCGCGGCGGCGGGTGGTCGGAGGGGCGCCCCGCCCGCGGCGGTTTCGAGCCGCAGCAGGCGGAAGCCGGCGCCGGGCTCAGAGCCGGAAGTCGAAGGGGATGACATGGAAGACCTTGATCGGTTTGCCGTTGCGGGTGGCGGGCCGGAACCGCCAACGGCGGACCGCCGCCACCGCCGCCTCGTCGAAGCCGTGGCCCAGGCCGCGCAGCACCTCGATGGCGCCCACCCTGCCGCGCTCGTCGACCTCGACCTTGAGCACCACCAGGCCCTGCAGCCCGGCCCGCTGCGCCGCCTCGGGATAGACCGGCACCACCCTGCTGCTCTCGATGACCCGCGGGCCGACGACCTCGCCGCCTGCCGCGACCGGCAGATCCGCCGCGCCGGGCAGCGCGCCATCGCCGGCCGTGCCGGGCGGCGAGACGGCGGCGGCGTCCGGAGCGGGTGCAGGGGGCTGGGCGGGGACGGTCGAGGGTTGCACCAGCCGGTCGAGCATGGCCTGGCGCTCGCGCTCCGCCTGGCGCTCGGCGGGCGTGGGCGCCCTGGCGGGCGCGTCCGCCGCGCCCCGGATCGCCGCCTCCAGGAACAGCACGTCGATCGGCTGCTCGCCGTCGCCGGGCGCGGGGCCGCGCGCCGCGGCGAGCGCCAGGGCGCCGATCGCCGCGAGGTGCAGCAGCGCCGAGGCGGCGAGCGGCCAAGCGCTCCGCCGCCAGGTGCCCGGGCGTAGCGTCGAATCCTCGAACATCCTTGCGCGTCCGGCGGCAGCATAGCGCCGCCGCGGACGCCGAGGTGAGGGGAATGCGGCCCAGGCCTAGCGCACCTCGAACTGCACGGTGAGGTCGAAGTAGACCTTGACTGGCCGGCCGTCGAGCAGCGCCGGGGTGAACTTCCACTGGCTGACCGCCTTGACGGCCTCTTCGTCGAGCCCGAAGCGCATGGTCTTCAGCAGGTGCACGTCGATGACGTTGCCGCGCTCGTCGATGGTGGCCTGCAGCACCACGACGCCCTGCAGGCGGGCCTGGCGCGCCTGCTCGGTGTAGTGAGGCTGCACCTTGGTGCCCGGCACGATCTGTGGCGGCCGGATCCTGCCGCCGACCGGCAGCGGACGATCGTCGTCGCCGCCCGGCCCCCAGCTGCCGCTGCGGGTGCCGTGGCTGTCGCCGCCGGGACCGCTGGTCTCCGGGCCGGGCGCGGCCGGCGTCGCCGGGTCGGCGAGCGCGGGATCGAGCTGCTTGCTCGGCTCGTGCGGCGGCGCCTTGGGGTCGGGCTGGGTGAGCGGCGGCGTCGCCGGCACGGCGGGAGTCGCCGGCGCGATCGACTGCGGCCTGGGCGACGCGGCCTGACGGCGCACCGCGGGCGGTGTCCGCGGGGATGGCGGTGGCGGCAGCGGTGGCAGCGGCAGCTGGACCTCGAAGACGGCGGCCACCGGCGGCTCGGCCACTGCCGCCACCCGCCAGGTCTCGAAGCCGGCCAGCGTCGCCAGCGCCAGGCCGTGCAGCACCACCGAGGAGGTCAGGATCCAGGCCCGCCGGCGTTCGGCAGGCCGGCGGTCGTCCGGCGGGTTCATCCATGGGCTCGTGAACATGACGTTCTCCTTTGCCGTCTAGATGCTTGGACTGCGGGCGGTCTCGGGGAGTTCCCGCTCTGCCGGGACCTGCCGTATCGTCCCAGGGTGCCGCCGCCGCGGCACTTGAGATGCATGGGGTCGCCCCGCCCGCCGGCGGCGGCCCGCCACGTCGAACCGACCGGAGGATGCCGATGGACCTGAAGACCACGCCCCTGACCCGCACCGCGGTCGCTCCCGCGGCCTCTTCCGTGTCCCTGTCCTGGCAGAGCCTGGTCGAGCTGGGGCGGACGCGCGCCGCGGATCTCGGCGACCAGCCGCTGTACACCTTCCTGCCAGATCGCAGCGGCGAGGATGCCGTCCACCTCAGCTTTTCCGGCCTGGACCTGCGGGCGCGGGCGATCGCCGCGGCGTTGCAGCGGCTGGGTGCCGCCGGCCAGCGGGCGCTGCTGCTCTATCCCCCCGGCCTCGAGTTCGTGGCCGCCTTCTTCGGCTGCCTCTACGCCGGCGTCGCCGCCGTGCCCGCCTATCCCCCGCGCTCGGCGCGCACGCTGCCGCGCCTTCTGGAGATCGCACGCGACGCCCGACCCGCGGTCGCCCTGACCACTTCCGAGCTCAAGGCGGCAATCGGCGGCCTGGCGGCGCAGGTGCCGGACCTCTCGGCGCTCCGCCTGGTGGCGACCAACGAGGTGCCGGCCGAGGAGGCCGACGGCTGGAGCGATCCCGGCGTCTCCGGCTCGACCCTGGCCTTCCTGCAGTACACCTCCGGCTCGACGGCGGCGCCCAAGGGCGTCATGGTCACCCATCGCAACCTGCTGCACAACGAGGAGATGATCCGCCAGGCGTTCGGGCAGACGGCGGACTCGGTGATCGTGGGCTGGCTGCCGCTGTACCACGACATGGGCTTGATCGGTAACGTCATGCAGCCGCTCTACCTGGGGGCGCGCTGCGTGCTGATGTCGCCGATCGCCTTTCTGCAAAGCCCGAAGCGGTGGCTGGCGGCGATCTCGCGCTATCGCGCCACCACCAGCGGCGGTCCCAACTTCGCCTACGACCTCTGCGTGCGCAAGATCTCGGCGGCCGACCGCGCCGACCTCGATCTCGCCAGCTGGGACACCGCCTTCAACGGCGCCGAGCCGGTGCGGGCCGAGACCATGTCGCGTTTCGCCGACGCCTTCGGCGGCTGCGGCTTCGCTGCCGGCGCCTTCTTCCCCTGCTACGGCCTGGCGGAGGCGACGCTGTTCGTGGCCGGCGGCGCGGGGTCGGGCGCGGTCCGCGGCGCGCCGCGAATCGCCACCTTCGACGGCGCCAGCCTCGAGGCCGGCGAGGCGAGGGCGCTGCCGGCGGGAGACCCGACCGGGCGCACCCTGGTGTCGTGCGGCCGCTCGTGGCTCGACCAGGAGCTCGCCATCGTCGATCCCGCTACCCTCGAGCGCTGCGGCCCCGGCCGGATCGGCGAGGTGTGGGTGCGCGGCCCGAGCATGGCGCAGGGCTACTGGCACCGTCCGCAGGAGACGGCCGAGACCTTCGACGGCCGCATCGCGGCAGGGGTGGATGGGGCGGCAGAGGACGAGGCGGCGCCGTTCATGCGCACCGGCGATCTGGGCTTCCTCGACGACGGCGAGCTGTTCGTGACCGGCAGGCTCAAGGACCTGATCATCATCCGCGGCCGCAACCTCTATCCCCAGGACATCGAGCTGACGGTCGAGCGCAGCCATCCGGCGCTGCGCCCGGGGTGCGGCGCCGCCTTCTCGGTCGAGATCGGCGACGAGGAACGGCTGGTGGTGGTGCACGAGCACGAACGCCTGGCGAGCGATTCGCCCCTGGATGCGGACAGCGTCGAGGCGATCGCCGAGGCGATCCGCCGCGCGGTGGCCGAGCAGCACGAGGCGCAGGTGCAGCAGGTGGTGCTGCTGCGCGCCGGCAGCATTCCCAAGACCTCGAGCGGCAAGATCCAGCGGCGCGCCTGCCGCGCGGCGCTGCTCGGCGGCAGGTTGGACGTGCTGGGCGCGAGCACCCTGGGAGGCCCCGCGCCGGCGCGTTGAGCGGCCAGCGGCCAGCACCGGGTATGACGACGAACCGTGCGGAAGGTCAGGCGCCGCCGGCGGGTCCGGCGGCCGCGCCGGGTCCAGGTGCCGCCGGCTCGTAGCGTCCGCGGCGGATCTGCTGACGCAGGCCGCTGAAGACGTAGGGCATGGTTGCGGCGGTGCCGCGGTGCACCGCCCAGGCCGGCAGCCCGCCTCCCGGATCGGTGTAGAGCAGACAGGTGCCGAGCGTCTTGCCGTGGCCGTAAGGCACCAGCACCCACCAGCCGTGGTGATCCGCGACGTTGCCGGTCCCCGGCAGGTAGCGCCACCAGGCCAGCCACGCCGCGGCGGCTCCGGGCTCCGGAACGCGGCTCCTGGCGGCGATCTCGTAGTGCCGTTGGCCGAGCGGGAAGGGCAGCACCAGCGACTGGAAGCTGACCACCGAGCCGTCGGCCTGGGGACGCGCATCCGAGCGCTTCACGAACGGCACCCACTCCTGATAGTGAGCGAAGTCGGCCACGGCCGCGAACACCCGCTGCGGCGGCGCATCGAAGACGCCTCGGCCCACCTCCTCGGCCAAGGCGCGCTGGCCGGCCTGCCGGGAGGCGAGCAGCACCTCGCCGGCGGCGAGCCGCGCGGCCTCCGCGGCAGTGGGCGGCAGCGGCGCCGGCGGCGGCGGTCCCGCCGGGTCGGTTGCCGCGGGCGCCGGCCTGGGCACGACGCCCATGGCGCCCGCGGGCATCGCCGTTACCGCGGGAGCGGAGACCGGCGCGAGTGCGGCCAGGAGCGACAGCAGCAGGGGGAGCCGGCTCATTCGGCATAGTCTAGTGTGCGGTTCGCCGACCCATGTATTTCCGCAGTCTGGGGGCGGCTTCCAGGGAGGGTGGACATGGCAGAGCGTGACGGAGGCACCGGCGCCGCCGGCAAGCAGGCCGGCGCCGAGCGGCTGACCAGCAAGAGCGTCTTCGCGGGGCGCCGCATCGAGGTGCGGGTCGACCGCGTCAGGCTGCCCAATGGCAGCGAGCTCGACTTCGAGATGATCCATCACCCCGGCGCCGCCGCCATCGTGCCGCTGCTCGGCTCGGGCGAGGTGCTGATGCTGCGCCAGTACCGCTATGCGACCGGCGGCTGGCTGCTGGAGGTCCCCGCGGGCACCCGCGACGGGGATGAGCCGCCGGAGCTGTGTGCCGCGCGCGAGCTGCGGGAGGAAACCGGCTATCGGGCGGCAACGTTGCAGCCGCTGGGCTGGATCTGGACCACGCCGGGGTTCACCGACGAGCGGATCTGGCTCTACCTGGCGACCGATCTGGTGGGCGGCGACCAGGCGCTGGAAAGCGACGAGGTGCTGACCCTCGAGCGCTTGCCGCTCGACCGGGCGGTGGCAATGGCGGCCGGCGGCGAGATCGTGGATGCCAAGTCGGTGGCGGCCCTGTTGCGGGCCGCCGCCTGGCTCGGGCGGAGGCACGGGGTTGCCTGAAACGCCACCAAGGAGATCGCCGCTGCGGATTCGGCCGCGGGCCTTTCTCTGGGTCGCCCTGGGCCTCTGCCTCCTGGTCGGCATTGGCATCGCGACCCTGGACTGGCTCGGCGAGAGACGTGCAGGTCACCAGCGTGCTCGACTTGCCGACGACGAAAAGGCGCTCGCCATCGAGTCAGGGATCCAGCGCATCGAGTCCTGTGCGCCGCCTGACGCCTCGAGCACCGACAACCGCTGGCCTCTCTACCTGCGCGCGGCGGCGATGCTCGAGATCCCCGGGCCCAAGAGCCCAAGCGAGGCGAGCTGGCTCCCCATCAACGAGCTCCTCGCCGCCGTTGGGCTCAGGCAAAGGGTCGCAGAGGCCAGAGCCCTGCTCGCCGCGAATCAGGAGGCGCTCAGGGTCTTCGAAGCCGCGGCCGAGCTCCCGGCGGCGAACCTTGGCATCGACTACACGCACGGTCTTGGATGGCAGGCACCCGACCTCGACGATCAGCTCAGCCTCGCGAAGCTCGAAGCCCTCTCGGGACGATTGGGGCTGGTGGAGGGATCTCCAGCGACCGCGGCGCGCGCGATGAGAGCTCTCCGGGCTCAAGCCGAGACGTTGCGGCAGGAGCCTCTCCTGGTCGCGCTGCTGATCGCCCGATCGATCGAGATTCGCCAGCTCTGGCTCTTCCACGCCCTCGTCGAAGATCCTGCGGCCGACGAGGACTCGCTCGTATCGGCCCGCGCCCAGGTCGCGCATGATGACTTGGCGGTCCGAATACGACGGATTTTGGCATGCGAGTACCTCGGTTACGAAGTGTTCGAGGAGGAACCATCCCAACGAGAGCAGGCACCCTTCCGAAGCGGCCCTTTGAGTCAGTGGTACCGAAGCGTACGTCTCGACGTCCACCACGCGCTCCTCTCCTTGGCGCTGGCCGCGGCGCGCGAAAGCCACGTGCCATATGCCGTGCTACGCAAGCGACCCCCGCTCGCGGTCTCAGCGGAGACCGCGATGGGTGAGCGCAGCGCGCACTTGTTGGAATGGGATTGGAGGAGGGACATCGCCAAGGTTGACGCCCTGGTGAGCCTGCGCGACCTCGCGAATGCAGCCGCGGACATGCGTCTCCTCGGTCTGCACAGGGGCGCCTACGACGTCGGGAGTTTCAAACCGCCCTCAGATCGGGTATCGGGAACCGTGGCAACGGCGCAGGCCCGGCCAGATGGCAGCTTCATCATCGAGCTCACGGCCGACTTGGCTTGGCAGGAGGCCGGGATGTCCAAGACCGCGCGTTCACTGACCCACTGGCGACTGCCACCGCCTTAGCGCCCGGCCGCCCCGGCCGCCGCCAAACCAGCGCCCGGAGCGCCTGGTTCGTGGCGCGAAGCGGCCCGCCGGGCGCCGCCCGCGGGAGCCGCTCGCTCCGTGTGCAGGCGGGTCAAGGTTCCTCGCGGGTGAACAGGTACTCCTGGATCCCGTGGCGCATCAGGAAGGAACGGTCGAGGCGGAAGCCGCGCAACAGCTCGGCGAGCTCGGCGGGCGCAAATCGCGGACAGGGACGCTGGGAAGACGTCCTGGACTCGTAGGCCAGGTGCTCCTGGTCGAGGATGCGGAAACGCATCGGCTCGGCCGGGATCTGCTTGAGGATCGAGATCAGGGCGAACAGCTGCGCGCCAGGGCGGCAGAAACGGGCCAGCTGGCGGGCCAGCGCCGCCACCTCGCGCCGCTCGAGGTAGTTGATCAGGTCCCAGGTCAGCACCGCGTCGAAGCGCGTCTCCTCCGGGAACGTCAGCAGCTCGGCGAAATGGCCCGCGAGCCCCGGTTCGTCGGATTCGCCACCCTCGCGGAAAGGGCGCGGATCCCAGGTCTCCCGCGCCTCGCGCACGGCGGCGCGGTCGATGGTGGCGACGGTGGCGGCGCCGGGCGCCGGCAACCCGATGGTCTCGGCCTGCAGCGGCACGACCGCCGGGTAGAGATCCTGGATGTAGAGCTTGCAACCGAAACGCGACAGGAACTCGACGTTGCCACCGACCACCGGTCCGAGGTCCAGGATGTGCAGCCGCTGGCCGGCCGTCAGGCCGCCGATCAGCGACGCCAGACCCAGCGAGCGATGGGACTCCGGACCGCCGGCGGTGGCTGCCGGCAGTGCCGGCAGCGCCGGCACCGCCGGCTGCTCCGGATGCTGGCGCTCCGGGCGCGGCTGGCGCGGTCCGGCGCCGCGTGAGGAGAACCAGCTCATCCTGCGCCGCCCGCCGGGCCGATCAGCTCGCGGGGGAGCGTCCGCTCGCCGCCGGCGTGGCGGTGTTGGCGCTGCTGCTGGCCGCATGCGCGGCGGGGAGATGCTGCTGCGGGCCACCGCCTGCCGCCGCGGGGCTCGCCAGCCCTGTCGGCGCCGCGGACGGGGCCGCCGCCGCCGCACCCTGACCGCCCGGCGGCGCGGCGGCCGGCTTCGCGGTCTCCTTGGATTCCATGTCGATGCTGCCGCGGAAGCGGGAGCCGTCCTCGAGCATCACCCGCGGCGCCGCAATGTTGCCGCGCACCGCGCCGGACTGCCGCAGGATCGCCTGCTGCTGGGCAAAGAGGTTGCCATCCACCTCGCCCTCGACCACCACGGTGTTGCCGAACACGTCGGCACGCACGCGGCCGTTCTTGCCGATCGTCACGTTGTGCTGCTTGAGGTCGATCTTGCCTTCGACCCGGCCTTCGATGACCAGGTCCTCGTCGCCGCTGAGATCGCCCTTGATGAAGATGGAGGGTCCGATGGTGGCGGTGGCACGGTCGGCGCGCCTGGCCTCCACGGGCGCCGCGACCTGGCGGGGTGGCACAGGCGCCGGCTCCGGGTGGGACGGATTGTCGTCGGGCTTCTTCCAAACCATGCGCTCTCCTTCGCAGAGGATTGGTTTTGCAGGTTACGGAGGTGGTTCGGCGAAGTCAAGAGCTGTATGGCTCTTTTTCTATCGCTTCGAATACTAGCCTGCGGACGTCCCCGCCGGACCGCCCACCAGGCGTGCGTCGAGAGTGATCTCGGTGCCGGCCAGCGCCTTGGACACCGGACAGCCCTCCTTGGCCTGGCGCGCCTGCTGCTGGAAGGCGTCGTCGTCGATCCCCGGCACGTCCGCTTCGGCGCGCAGGTCGATGCGGCTGATCCGCGGCCCGTCAGCGCCGGTTTCCAGGTGCACCGCGGCGCTGACCGCGACCCGCCGCGGGACGTGGCCGGAACGGTCGAGCGCCGCCGAGAGCGCCATCGCGAAACAACCGGCATGGGCGGCGCCAATCAGCTCCTCGGGATTGCTGCCCTGTCCATCCGCGAAACGGGAGGCGAACGAGTAGGGTCCCGACCAGGCGCCGCTGCCCAGCGACACCTTGCCGTGGCCCCCCTTGAGACCGCCCTCCCAAACTGCATCTGCCTTGCGCACCGGCATCATGGCTCTCCTTTCGAATCGAGTGGGTCAGGTTCCTGCGGCGGGCGACGGGAAAGGATGTCGAGGCGCGTCCCGGCAACCGGAACTTTCCCCTGCCGGCCGCGTTTCGGATCTGGGGAGCCGGGCTGCCAGGGACCGCGTACGCATCGCCCGGGGATCGTAGCATCACCATGGGGAGGAGCATGACCGAGCGGCAAGCCGGCGGGGAGAGCCAGATGATCCTGGGCGGCGACGTCGGCGGCACCAAGGTCAATCTCGGGCTGTTCGAGCTCGGCGCCGGCAACCCGCGGTTGGTGTCCGCGGCCAGCTTTGCCAGCCGGGATTTCGCCGGCCTCGGAGAGGTCGCTGGAGCTTTCCTGCGCCAGCCGGCGCCGCTGGCCGCCGCCGCCGGCCGGCCGCTGGCCGCCGCCTGCTTCGGGGTGGCCGGACCGGTGATCGACAATCGCGCCAGCACTCCCAACCTGGCCTGGGAGATCGATGGCCGGGCGCTCGCCGAGGAGCTGGGGACGCCCGACGCGCGACTGATCAACGACCTGGTCGCCACGGCGGCAGGCCTGCCGATGCTGGCCGCCGGCGAGCTGGCGCCGCTGCAGACCGGCGTCGCCGAGCCGGGAGGCACGGCGGGGCCGGGCGGCCGGGGCGCCGGGAGCGGGACGGGCAACCAGGTGCTGATCGCCGCCGGCACCGGCCTGGGCATGGCGCTGCTGCCGGTCGTCGGCGGCGAGCGGGTGGTGGTCCCCTCCGAGGGCGGACATGCCGACTACGCACCGCGCAACGAGGACGAGACGGCGCTGCTGCTTTACCTGCGCCGCCGCTTCGGCGAGCACGTCAGCGCCGAGCGGGTGATCTCGGGGCCGGGGCTGGGATGGATCTACGAGCATCTGCGCGACGCCGGCTATGCCCCGGAGAGCCCTACGGTGCGCGCGGTGCTCGCGGCTGGGGACCCGGCGCGGGCGATCGCGGCGGCGGCGCTCGCCGGCGGCGACCGGCTGTGCGACCGGGCGCTCGACATGTTCGTCGCCGCCTACGGCGCCGCTGCCGGCAACCTGGCATTGATCGGAACGGCGGTCGGCGGCGTCTATATAGGTGGAGGGATCGCTCCCAAGATCCTGCCCCGGCTGGCCGGCGGCCTCTTCGTCCGCGCCTTCCGGGACAAGGGGCGCTTCGCGGGCTACCTCGAGAGCATCCCGATTCAGGTGGTGCTCAACGACCGTGCCGCGATGCTGGGGGCGGCGCGCTGCGCCGCGGCGATGGTGACGGCCGCGGCCGCGATGCCGGTGCCCGTGCGGTAGGCCGGCTGGTCCGCCCGCCAGGACCCTTCGTCGCCAGCGCGACGGGGCAGGGGAAGGTGTGGGAGAGGTGTGCCGTTTTGGCGGTCGCGTCGGAGTGGCACGCCATTGGTGTGCGCGGGCCGCTCGCCGGCGGCCGCCGTCCGAGGGCTTCTCCCTTGGCAGCAGACCTGCCGCCACCGCGGCTGGCCCTGGCATCGCCAATGCATGAGCCGTGGCTCGGGACGGAGAATCACCTCCGATCGTTTTCTGACAAAGGAGCGCTCGATGCGCAAGACGTTCATTCTCACCCTGGTGCTCTGTGTGTTCGCCGCCATCGCGTACGCGCAGACCGGCGCCACGACCGGCACGACCTCCACCACCACCACGACCGCGACCTCGACCGGCGGCGGCACCACCACCACCACCACCAAGCACAAGGCCGTCCACAAGCCGAGCGTCAAGGGCACCATCGCCTCGGTCGACGCGACCGCCAAGAGCTTCGTGGTCCACCCGGCGAAGGGCTCCGACGTGACCGTCAAGGTCAACGACAAGACCAAGTACATTCCCAAGGCCAAGACCTGGGACGACGTCAAGGCCGACGCCAAGGTCACCGTCTCCTATCACAACGACGGCACCGACAACTGGGCGCTCTCGGTTCACTTCTGGCCCGAGAAGGCCGCTCCCGCCGCCAAGACGACCGGCCGGTAAGCACCCCTTTCAAGCTTCAGCGTTCCTGACGGCGGGGAGGAGCGAGAGATCGCTCCTCCCCTTCGTGTATTCAGCGGCTCCCACCTGCGCGGCCAGACGGGCCACGGCGGCTTCCAAGGCCTGCCGGCGGCGGCGGGTTGGCTGCACGCCGGGTTCCCAGCTCACCGCACGGATCTCCAGGCGGCCCTCGGCGCGGTGGAGCTTGGGATCGAGCCTTCCCACCAGGCGTTCTCCTTCGAGCAGCGGCATCACGTAGTAGCCGTGGCGGCGTTGCGCGGGCGGCACGAACCCCTCGAAGCGGAAATCGAAGCGGAACAGGCGCAAGGCCCGCCGGCGGTCGCGCAGGATCGGGTCGAACGGGCAGAGCAGCCGGATCCTGGTGGCGGCGGTGGGCTCGAGCCGCGCCCGGTCCTGCCAGTCGGGGACGGCAAAAGCTGCACGCGGCGCCGACCCGTCGTCGGCTTCGACTTCGACGGCCTCGATCTCGCCGCGGGCCGCGGTGGCCGCGCACCAGGCCCGCGCGGCCGCGCCCGGGACCGCCTTCCAGAAGGCGGCGATCTCCTCCGGCGTCGCCGCCCCAAGCCGCTCGAGCGCTGTCCGGCACGCCCATTCCAGGTGCTGGTCGGGAGCGGGGCGGGGCGCGGCGAGGGCCTCCGGCGGCAGCACCCGCTCCGCCAGGTCGTAGAGCTTGTGGAAGCCGCGCCTGCCGGCGACGGCCACTTCGCCGGTCCACCAGAGGTACTCGAGCGCCGCTTTCTGCGGCGACCATCCCCACCAGGAGGTCCCGGCCGGGCCGCGCCCCTGCTCCGCGGCAAGGTCGCGCGCCAGGAGCGGCCCGCCACGTGCGAGCTGCGCGCGCACTCGCGCGATCACCGCCGCCGGCTTCTCGCCCATCCGCTCGCGCCACCAGGGCCGCCGCGGCAGCTCGCGGCGGTAGCGCTCGAAGCGGGCGTGCCAGTGCGGGAACCAGACCGTCGGGATGGCGGACGCGTCGTGGGTCCAGTGCTCGAACAGCCGGCGCCGCCGCTCGAGCAAGCCGTGGAACAGGGTGCTGCGGTAGCCGCGCAGGCGTGGAGCCAGGATGAGGTGGTGCGCCCGCTCGACGACGTTGATGGAGTCGATCTGGACGTAGCCGAGCCGCAGCACCAAGTCATGGACGCTCTCGGAGGTCGCGCGCTCGGGGACCTGTAGCAGGCCTTGCGCGCCGAGCAGCAGGCGGCGCGCCTGGGCGGCGGACACCCGGGGCAGGTGGGAAGGCGCGCGGGCCATGCGGGTACGAGCTTAGAACGAAAGTACTCGTCGGCGAACCGCTCGCGGCGCCGAAGCGCTCGCCAGCCCGCTCGTCCGGCCGGCGTCGCCGGCCGGTCCGCGGGGCGATGCTAGGCGGCGACCTGGAAGCTGAGGCGGGGGTTCTTGCGGGCTCGTTGCAGGTAGGCCGCGATGTCGCGCACCAGGGTGGGTGTGACCAGGTCGTCGGCGGCCGCCTGGTGAAAGGCGACCAGCGCGGCAACCGCCTGCCGGTGGATGTCCAGGTTCAGGAAGAAAGGCAGCGTGCCCTCGGCGAGGCCGCGGATCTCGCTCCGCTTCCCCTGCTCGAGATAGATGGTGGCGAGGTCCAGCATCACCAGCGCCGCTTCGTAGCCGAGGCCGCCGGTCATGCATCGCTGCAGCAGGCTGCCGAGCCGGTGCTCCGCTTCCAGCCGCCGGCCGGCGCGGTTGGCGATGCGTCCCTCGAGCCATTCGAGCCGGAGCTCGCTCCATGCATCCCCGCCGCCGACGTGCAGGCTCTGCCGGCAGCTTTCGAGCTGATGCTGAGCTTGTTCGCACTGCCCGCACTCGTTGAGCGACCAGGCCAGCTCGTGCCTCGCCGCCATCTCGAGCGGCGGTTCGATCTCCCGCTCGAGCAGCGTCAGGCCTTGCGGGATCAGCTCGACGGCCTGTTGCGGCTGGCCGGAGCAACCAAGGTAGATCCCGCGGCGGATCAGGGCGCAGCCCTTGCGATGGAGGTCCTTGATGTCATCGTAGATCTCGATGACGGTTTCGAGCAGGTCGGCCGCTTCCTCGAACCACCCCTGGTCGCAGAGCAGCGATGCCTTGAGGTCGAGCAGCCGTGCCTCCTCCAGCGGGTCGGCCGAACCGTCTTCGGCGAGGGATTCGGCGAATGCCAGCGCCTGCTCCGCCCCGGCGAGGTCCGCGCCCAGACGGCGGGCGTTGCCCAGGTAGGCCCAGGCTCGCGCCATCATGTCGTGCACCACCGCCGAGCCGTAATAGCGGACGTCGAGATGGTCGGCCACCGCGATGCCGAGCCCCGCAAAGTCGGCCGCGGCGACGCTGTCGCAGCCGCCGGCGTCGCAGCTCCGGTCGAGCAGCAGATCGCAAAGCGCCAGGGTCTGGAACCGGCGGCTGGCGTGCACCAGGGCGCCACGCTCCGCCGCCGGCCGCTGCAGCAGCTCGCCGAGCAGGCGCGGCGCCGCGGCGCGCTCGGAGTCGATCATGGCGAGCCGTTGCTCGAGCTTGGCGAAGATGCGGTCGAAGGCGGCGATCTCGTTGACCTCGGTGGTTTCAGGGGTCTCGAGCGCTTCAGGGGTGCCGCTGGTCCCGGCGGCCCCGGCGGCCCCGGTGGTTGCGGGCATCGCGCCGGCTTCAGGAGCGTCGGCGCCGGCGGTGGCGCCGGCCGGCGTGGCGGCGGCGTTGGCCAGGCCCCTGCGGTCCTTGACGTTGCCGGCGAGATCCAGCTTGGGGCCGACCATGGGGCGGGCCAGCCAGGGTGCGGTGCTCGTACGCTCCGCCTGATGCCCCGGCGGTCCGGCGGGTCCGGCGGCCGGCCCACAGGCGAGCGCCGCGCGCCGGGACGGATCGAAGAGCGGCAGGGGAGTGCCCGTCTTGGCCGGCGACGGCAGGGTAGCCAGCGGCCGGCCGAGCTGCGACGGCGGCGCGGTGGTCGCCCCGGAGGTCACCGTCGCGGCCGGCAGCTCGGAAAGGCGTGGCAGCAGCGCATCCACGGTGCGCTGGCAGATCGCGCAGTTCGAGCGCAGGTGCTCCAGGATCCAGCGCTCGGTCTCGGCCAGAACCTCGCCGCGGACGAAGCACTCCAAGGCGTCCCGGTCAGGATGGTACTCAACCAAAGTACTGCCCTCCCTTCAGTGCTGCAAGCGAAAACTGCCAAATCCAGGAAGCCCCCCCAAGACTTCCTGTCGGAGCCATCCCAGCCCCTCAAGAGTTATAGTTGCTTTAAGGGCAAAAAAAGTGACAGTGGCGCGGAAAAAACACCGAAATCGTTGCATCGAGATGTCGATCCGGTCTCGGCAGGCCATTCCGGCAGGGTAACCGGCTTCCAGAACACCCCCCGGTGGTGTGCTCTTTTGCCGCATTGCGGCGAGATCTGGCGCGGTGCGGCAACCGAAATGGGGACACCCACCTGAAAAGGCGAAGGGGACCGGTTTCCCGGTCCCCTTGGAGTAGGGCGCGCGGCCCTGGGCCGCGGTCGCGTGGGAGGGTGGTGCCGCGGTGCGGATATCCGCCTTGGGGTTCCCGTCCGAGGGCGGACGCTCCTCGGTGGAGCCCCGGTAGGGTGGGCCGCGGACGCTGAGCGCCGCGGCCCAGGGGTAGTTATACACGAATGAGCACGTTTATGGAATAGCAATTTCACCAGAAGCGGTGGCTGGTGTCCCGTCAACGGCGCGAGCGGGGCGCGAACGCGGCGAACGGGGCGCGAACGCGGGGAGGGATGCGAACGCGGGGAGGGATGCGAAGGCGGCGAGCGGAGGCGAAGGCGGCGAGCGGGCTCGGATGTGGCGGGCTGGCGCGAACGCGGCGAGCGGGGCGCCGGAGCCTGATACATTCGGAGGCGTGAGCCGCGGCGCGCGATCCAGCACCGAGCCGGCGCGGCCGGCGCTCGCCGCCGGCGGCCGGCGCCGGAGCGTGCGGCGGTGAGCCGGCCGGTAGCCTCGGAGGCGCCCGCGCCGTCGCCTCGCGCTGCAAGGCTGCGCCGCTGGCGGGAGTGGGCGGGCTCGCTCGAGTTCGCGCTGGCCCGGCGGTTTGGCCTCGCGACCCGCGAGGAGCGCGTCTTCTTCGTGCTGATCGGCGTGGTCGGCGTGATCGGCGGCCTGCTGGGAATGGCCACCGAGGCGTTGATCCAGGCCGTGCAGGCCCTGCTCTGGGGGTCGCGCGGCGATCTGGGGGTGGCGGTGGCGCCGGCGGTGCCGCTGTGGGTGGCGATCGCCGCTCCCGCCGTCGGCGGCGTGCTGGTGGGCCTGATCATCTGGCTCGGGCGCAAGCCGGTCGGCGGCGAAGGCATGGCGATGCTGATCGAGGCGGTGGCGCTGTCCGGCGGCAAGATCCCGCGCGGCCCGGTGGCGATCGACGCGCTGGCCTCGATCGTCACCGTCGGCAGCGGCGGCTCGCTGGGCCGGGAAGGTCCGATGATCCGGCTGGGCGCGATGCTGTCGTCCTGGCTGGGACAGCGCCTGGGGCTGCCGCCGCACCGGCTCAAGATCCTGGTGGGCTGCGGCGCCGCCGCCGGTCTGGCCGCCACCTACAACATCCCGTTCGGCGGCGCGCTGTTCGCCATGGAGGTCATCCTGGGCAACTTCGCCCTCGAGATCTTCGGCCCGATCGTCGCCTCGTCGGTGATCGCGACGGTGATCGCCCGCTCGGTGGTCGGCAACGCGCCGCTCTACGAAGCGCACGGCTACACCCTCACGCAGGGCTGGGAGCTGGTGCCGTATGCCGGGCTGGGGATCGTCGGCGCCCTGGTGTCGCTGTTCTTCGTGTCGGTGGTGCGGAATGGGCGCCAGCTGTTCAAGCGCCTCACTTTCATCCCGCGGCCGCTGGGGCCGCTGGTCGGCATGCCGCTGCTCGGGTTGCTGGGCTTCTTCGTCCCTCTGGTCCTCGGGCGCGGCTATGGCACCATCAACCTGGCGCTCACCGAGAAGTTCCACGTGGTGGCGCCGTTCTGGCTGCCGCATCGGTTCGGCGGCGAGCTCTTCATCCTGATGCTGCTCGGTCTGGCGCTGGCCAAGTTGCTGGCGACCACCCTGACCTCCGCCTGCGGCGGCTCGGGCGGGATGTTCACGCCGTCGCTGTGCTTCGGCGCGCTGATCGGCAGCGCCTATGGCTACTCGGCGCACCTGCTCTGGCCGCACCTCACCTCCGAGCACTACGGGGCTTACGCCGCGGTGGGCATGGCGGCGGTGATGGCGGGCACCAGCCACGCGCCGATCAGCGCCATCCTCATCCTCTTCGAGTTCACCCAGAACTACGACCTCATCCTGCCGGTGATGCTGGCGGCGATCATCGCCAGCCTGCTCGCCAAGCGGCTGCGGCGCTATTCGATCTACACCGAGCCGCTGCGCGGTCGCGGCATCGAGCTGCCCTGGCGGATGGAGGAGGCGGTGCTCGCCGGTCTCAAGGCGGCGGACCTGGCGCGGCCGGACCCGGAGGTGCTGCATCCGGGCGACCACTACCGCAAGGTTGTCGAGACCTTCCTGTCGGGCCGGCGGCAGCGGCTGTTCGTGGTCGGCGAGGACCGGCGCCTGCTCGGCGCCATCTCGCTGCACGACATCAAGCACGTGCTCGAGCACCCGGAGGCGCTGACCGCGGTGGTGGCGCACGACCTGATGGTGCCGGTGGACACGGTGGTGACCAAGGACGAGCGCCTGCACCGGGCGACGCAGCTGTTTGCCCAGAGCGACTACGAGCGCCTGCCGGTGGTCGACGACGAGGGCCGGTTGCTCGGCGTGCTGGCCAAGCGCGACCTGATGGCGGTCTACGCGCAGGAGGTCCTGGGCAGGCCGGCGTTGCTCGCCACCTTCGTCTCGAGCCACGACTCGGGCACCAGCCGCCAGTACGTCGAGCTGCCGCCCGACTTCGCCCTGCGCATGGTGCCGGTCCCCGAAGAGCTGGTGGGGCGCAGTCTCGCCGAGGCGCGGCTGCCGCAGACCCTCGGCGCGCGCATCATCGAGATCAAGCGCCAGGGCCGGCACGGCGAAGAGCCGGTGATCCCCGATGCCGCCACCGTCTTGCAGAGCGGCGATCTGCTGGTCCTGATCGGCCCGACCGTCCAGGTCGAGCACCTGGCCGAGGGCGGGGCCGCCGTGCTCGACGAGGCCCTCGCCCACCGCCAGATCGATTAGCGGCCCCGAGCGTGAAAGAAACGGCATGACAGAAGAGGACAGGGAGGTGAACGGAGACGGCGGAGGAAACGACGGCGCCGGCACGGCAGAACCGCAGGCGAAAGCGCCGGCCGACGGTGGCGACATGGAGGCGTCCGAGCGCCGGTGGCTGCTGGCCCGCCTCGCCACCCCGCCCGGCCTGTGTGCCGCCTGCGCCCACCTGCGGCTGCTGGCCTCGCCGCGCAGCGTCTTCGTGCGCTGCGGCATGGCGGCGACCGATCCGGCCTTCCCGCGCTACCCGGCGTTGCCCGTCACTCGGTGTGCCGGATACACGGGCACGAGCGCGGACCGCTCCGGATCACTCTGAAGCGAGGTAATTGTGCTATCGTTGATAGCATGGCAAAGCCGACGCAGGGAAGCCAACTGGTGGTACGCAATCTCGAAGCCAAGGTCGTCCGCGCCCTCAAGGTGCGAGCCGCACGCCATGGGCGCTCTGCAGAGGCAGAGCATCGAGAGATCCTCCGGCAGGCCCTGCTGCCGGAGGCAAACCGCAAATCGTTGAAGGATCACCTTCTCGCCATGCCAGACGTTGGCGACGATGCCGATTTCGAGCGCATCGTGGACCACGGGCGGAAGGTGGACCTTTGAGATTCCTCCTCGACACCAACGTGATATCCGAGCTGCGTAAGAAGACGCGGTGCGATCCCGGCGTGGCCGCATGGTTTGCGCGCGCCCAACCCGAGGATGTCTATTTGAGCGTGATGACTCTGGGAGAGCTTCGCAAGGGGATCGAGAGCGTCCGGCGCCGCGATCCCCTCAGGGCCGAGACCCTTAGCGCGTGGCTCGATGAATTGGTAGCGGTCTACGCCGATCGCCTTCTGCCAGTTGACCAGGATACCGCTGATGAATGGGGCCGTTTCGGCATCCCTGATCCTTTGCCCGTGGTCGATGGTCTTCTAGCGGCCACCGCCAAGGTCAATGGTTTGGTCCTGGTCACTCGCAACACCAAGGATGTCCAGCGAGCCAACATCGATTGCCTCAATCCCTTTGGGCACCCATGACTTCTGGTCCCGTGGCAGGCTTGGGTATCATCGGCCGGTGACCGGCCTTGCCCGCTACTGCCGCTTCCTGCTCGCCTACAACCTGGCGGTCATCGTCTGGGGCGCCTACGTGCGCGCCAGCGGTTCGGGGGCTGGATGCGGCAGCCACTGGCCGTCGTGCAACGGCGAGGCGGTGCCGCTGGCGCCTTCGGCCGCGACCCTGGTCGAGTACTCCCACCGGCTGAGCAGCGGCCTGGTGGTGGTGCTGGTCGCCTTCCTGGTCGCGTGGACCATCCGCGTGCGGCCGCCAGGCCACCGGCTGCGGCGCGCCGCCGTCCTCTCCCTCGTCTTCACGCTCACCGAAGCCGGGGTCGGGGCCGGCCTGGTGCTCTTCAAGCTGGTCGCCCATGACGAATCGCTGGCCCGCGCTTTCGCCATCAGCGCCCACCTGCTGAACACCCTGCTGCTGCTCGCCGCGCTAACCCTGGCCGCCCAGGCCGCCGGCGCTTTTCGCTCGGCGGCGGCCGGCGCTGCTTCGGTGGCTGCGGCTGCCGGTACTGCGACCCGATTTCCGGAGCCGGAGGGTGCCGTGGGCGGATTGCCAGATGCGGCCACGCCGCCAGACCTAGGGAACGGGTTACCGGCAGCCGCTTCGCCCGACGCTACGGCGCCCCTGCGTGCCGGCAGCTCAAGCGAGAGCGGCCGATGGACCGGCTGGGCATTGACCCTGGGTCTCGCCGGCACCATGGCCCTCGCCGTCACCGGTGCCGTCGCGGCGCTGGGCGATACCCTCTTCCCCGCCCCCTCGTTGCAGCAGGGTCTGGCCCAGGATCTGTCGTCGGCGTCGCACCTGCTGCTGCGACTGCGCAGCATCCACCCGCTGCTGGCCATCGTCGTCGGCATCTACCTGCTCTACCTCTGCCGGGAGGCAATGACAGGCGGCGGCCAGGCGCGGTGCTGGGGCGTCCGCCTGCGCTTCCTGTTGCTCGGCCAGGGGGCGCTCGGTCTGCTCAACATTGCGCTGCTGGCGCCGGTCTGGCTGCAGCTCACCCACCTGCTGGTGGCCGATCTGGTCTGGATCGCTCTAGTCCTCCTAGCCGTAGAGACCCTTGAAGACAATGCGGCGGCGGCCACCTCAGCTTCCCCTATGCCAGCGAGAGCCCCGGCTGAGATGCCTAGGAAAGCCGGCCCGTCATCCCCGCCTGAGAATATTCTTGATTCGGTGGAAGATTCCGGATATCCTGAGTTGAATGGAGCCCAAAGGTTCCGTCATCGCGAGCCGTCGGAGGCAGAAAAAGCTGAGTCAGGAAGAGCTTGCTCAGCTAGCGGGTCTCTCCCAGGCAACTATCTCTCGAGTGGAGAATGGTGAGGGTTCTTCCAACCTGCAAATCATTGCGAAAATTGCTCGTGTATTGGACATTCCAGTTCGAGAGATTGCAGAAGTGTCTACGCTCTTGGACTGGTCTTCCATGGAGAGCTTCTACGCCATTTGCTCTAATCCTTTTTGCAAAAGAAATACAATACAGCTGGAAGAAGGAGAACCGTCGGTCTCTTGGGATTCGGGCCAGTTCTACCAAATGACCCTGTGGAACGAAGTCAACTTTTGTCCGAGCTGCGGAAAGGATCTCGTTAAAGAGTGCCCTGGCTGCGGGAAGATCCTTGAAGAAAGAGGTCCCCAGTTTTGTATCAGATGCGGTAATCCGATCCATAGTCGGCCGACATCAGAGGAATGGACCAGAATCCGCGCTCAGCTGGGGGTGGATGACGATATCCCGTTCTAAGGGAATGGTCTGAGGCAGCTGGTTCTTTTTTGGCGATGGAGGGAGGAGGACAGCCAGATTCAAGAGATGGCGCACCTCCTGCTCGAGGCTCCAAACCTAGAGCAGTACCCTTCTCAAGGTCTGGTGGGATCGGACTCCAAACCCGGTTCCAGCTCCTCCCCCTCCCTCGCATTCAGTATAGAGCACCCCGGATGCTCCGGCCCAAGGCCACTGCTGGTCGGCGAAGGCCTCGCTGGGAGCTCCCAATGCTGCCAACCCACAGGGCGAAGCACCCAACGCTTCGGCTACACTGTCGGGCGCCATGCCCAGACGCCACGACCTGCGCTCCATCCTCGTGCTCGGCTCGGGGCCCATCGTCATCGGCCAGGCCTGCGAGTTCGACTATTCCGGCACCCAGGCCTGCCGGGCGCTGCGCCGCGAGGGCTACCGGGTGGTGCTGGTGAACTCCAACCCGGCCACCATCATGACCGACCCCGACCTCTCCGACGCCACCTACGTCGAGCCGCTGGTACCCGAGGTGGTGGAGAAGATCATGGAGCGCGAGCGGCCGGATGCGCTGCTGCCCACCGTCGGCGGCCAGACCGCCATCAACCTCGCCATCGCCCTGGCCGAGCGCGGCACGCTCGAACGCCTCGGCGTCGAGGTGCTGGGGGCCGGGATCGCGGCGCTGCGCCTGGGCGAGGACCGCCAGCTGTTCAAGCAGGCCATGGAGGAGGTGGGGCTCGAGGTGCCGCGCAGCGGTTACGCCACCAGCCTCGAGGAGGCGCGGCAGATCGCCGCCGGCCTCGGCTATCCGCTGATCGTGCGGCCCAGCTTCACCCTCGGTGGCGAGGGCGGCGGCACCGCCTACAACCGCGACGAGCTCGACGAGGTGGTGGCGACGGCGATCGCGGCCAGCCCGGCAGGCAGCGTGCTGGTCGAGCAGTCGGTGCTCGGCTGGAAGGAGTTCGAGCTGGAGGTGATGCGCGACACCGCCGACAACGCCATCGTCGTCTGCTCGGTGGAGAACGTCGACGCGATGGGGGTGCACACCGGCGACTCGATCACCGTCGCACCGCAGCAGACGCTCTCCGACCGCGAATACCAGGAGATGCGCGACGACGCCTTCAAGGTGATCCGGCGGATCGGCGTGGCGACCGGCGGCTCCAACATCCAGTTCGCCGTCGATCCCGCGTCCGGCAGGCGGCTGGTGATCGAGATGAACCCGCGGGTGTCGCGCAGCTCCGCCCTGGCGTCGAAGGCGACCGGCTTCCCGATCGCCAAGATCGCGGCGCTGCTGGCGGTCGGCTACACCCTCGACGAGGTCGCCAACGACATCACCGGCAAGACCTACGCCGCTTTCGAGCCGACGCTCGACTACACGGTGGTCAAGATCCCGCGCTGGGCGTTCGAGAAGTTTCCCGACACGCCGACCACCCTGGGCACGGCGATGAAGTCGGTGGGCGAGGTGATGGCCATCGGCGCCACCTTCGGCGAGGCGCTGATGAAAGGCCTCTCGTCGCTCGAGCTGGACGGCAGCCTGGCGGCGCGCGAGCGGCGCATGGGGGACCCGGTGCGCCTGCGCCAACGCCTGGCGGTCCCCAACTGGGAGCGGCTGTTCGCGGTGTTCGCCGCCCTGCGCCAGGGGTGGAGCCCGGAGGAGGTGGCGCTGGTGTCGCACATCGACCCTTGGTTCCTGCGCGAGATCGCCGCCATCGTCGAGCTGGAGGCCGAGGTCGCCTGCTGGGACCTCGCCTCGGTGCCGACGCCGCTGCTGCGCCGCGCCAAGAGCCTCGGGCTGACCGACGCCCGGCTCGCCGGCCTGCTGCATGCCGACGAGCCGGCGGTGGCGGAGGCGCGGGCCAGCCGCGGGGTGCACCGCATCTACCGCCGGGTCGACACCTGCGCCGCGGAGTTCCCCGCCACGACCCCCTACCTGTACTCCACCTTCGGCGATCCCGCCGACGACGAGAGCGAGCCCAGCTCCCGCGACAAGGTGGTGATCCTGGGCTCCGGACCCAACCGCATCGGCCAGGGGATCGAGTTCGACTACTGCTGCGTCCACGCCGCCCTGGCCCTGCGCCAGGCCGGCTACGAGACGGTGATGGTCAACTGCAACCCGGAGACGGTGTCGACCGATTACGACACCTCCGATCGCCTCTACTTCGAGCCGTTGACGCTCGAGCACGTGCTGGCGGTGATCGAGCGCGAGCAGCCGCGCGGCGTCATCATCCAGCTGGGCGGTCAAACGCCGCTCAAGCTGGCTCACGGCCTGGAGGCCGCCGGCGCGCCGCTCTGGGGCACCCCGCCGGAGGCCATCGACCTCGCCGAGGACCGGCAGCGCTTCGGCCGGCTGCTTGCCGAGGAGGGCATCCTGCAGCCCGAGAACGGCACCGCCTCCTCGCTGCCGGAAGCGATCGAGGTGGCGCGCCGCATCGGCTTTCCGGTGCTGGTGCGGCCGAGCTACGTGCTGGGCGGCCGCGCCATGGCGATCTGCTACGACACGCCGACGCTCGAGCACTACATGCGCGAGGCGGCCGAGGTCTCGCCGGGCCATCCGGTGCTGCTGGACCGCTTCCTCGAGGACGCCTTCGAGGTGGACCTCGACATGATCGCCGACCGCGAGCAGGCGGTGGTGGCCGGCATCCTCCAGCACATCGAGGAGGCGGGCATCCACTCCGGCGACTCGGCGGCGGTGCTGCCTCCCTACAAGATCTCGGCAGCCGATCAGGACGCGATGCGCGGCATCGCGCGCCGGCTGGCGCTGCGCCTGGGCGTCGTCGGGCTGATGAACGTGCAGTTCGCGCTGAAGGACGGCCGCATCTACGTCCTGGAGGTCAACCCGCGGGCGTCGCGCACGGTGCCGTTCATCGCCAAGGCGGTGGGCGTGCCGCTGGTGGCGGTGGCGGTGCGAGTGATGGCCGGCGAGAGCCTGGCCGCCATCGGTTTCGTCGCCGAGCCGCGGGTGCCGGGAGTGTTCGTGAAGGCGCCGGTCTTTCCCTTCCGCCGCTTCCCGGGCGTCGATCCGGTGCTGGGCCCGGAGATGAAGTCCACCGGCGAGGTGATGGGCGCCAGCTCGGCTTTCGGCAACGCCTTCGCCAAGGCCTGGCTGGGAGCCGGCCACAAGCTGCCGCTGGCCGGCGCCACGTTCCTGTCGGTGCACGACCAGGACAAGCCGGCGCTGCTGCCGGTCGCCCGGCGCTTTGCGGAGCTGGGCTTCGAGCTGGTGGCGACCGCCGGCACCGCCGCCTTCCTGCGCGCCCACGGCCTCACCGTCCGGCTGGCGCTCAAGGTGCACGAGGCGCGCCCGCACATCGGCGACCAGCTGATCAACGGCGAGATCGCGCTGGTCGTCAACACGCCGCTGGGGCGGGCGTCGCACGAGGACGACGCGGTCATCCGCCGCACCGCGCTGCGCTACGACGTGCCCTGCATCACCACGCTTTCAGGCGCCATGGCCGCGGCCGAGGGCATCGCCGCCCTGCGCCGCGACGGGCTGGCGGTGGGCTCGCTGCAGGAGATCTACGCCGCCGCCGCGGCGGCCGACGCGGTGCCGGCGGTTTAAGCAGCACTGCCCCGAAGAGGGGGGTGAGGGGGCGCCCCCTAAGGATAATACCCGCGGGCAGTTCGCGCCTTGAGGTTGGGCTGGCGCATCTTGACCTCGATCTGGCGATAGCCGCCGGCGCCCGCCGCGACTCCCGACTGGAAGGCGAGCAGGTAGCGGCTGCGCAGCTCCTGCTCGATCTCGGAATAGACCCCGGCCAGCTCGGCCGCCCTGCTGACGTAGAACACCTTGCCACCGGTCGCCTCGCCCAGGCGGCTGAGCTTGCCGCGGATGCCGACCTGGTGCCGCGGGATGTTGAGGCCGATGGTGTAGATCGCGACGCCGCTGCGCTTGGCGTATTCGAGCGCCTCGTCGTAGGTGAGCTGGCTGGTGTTGTCGTCGCCGTCCGACAGCAGCACCAGGGCGCGCTGGCCGCGGGTGCCGCGGAAGTAGAACAGGCTCTGCACCAGCGCGTCGTGGATCGAGGTGGAGCCGTCCGCCTGCAGCTTCTCGAGCGAGCGGGCGGCGGCCCGCGGATCGTCGGTGAGCGGCATGCGCAGCACCGGGCGGTCCGAGAAGGTGAGGGTGAAGCAGCGGTCGCCGGGGCGCACCATGCGTTCGAGGAAGCCGCCGGCGGCGCGCTGCGCTTCGCCCAGCGAGCTGGCCATCGAGCCCGAGGTGTCGATGAGAATGCCCAGGGTGAGCGGCAGGTTCTCGACCAGCTCGAACTTCTCCAGCTTCTGCGGCTGACCGCTCTCGAGCACCTCGAAATCGCCGGCGGTGAGGCCGCGCACCAGCTGGCCGGCGCCGTCGAGGACCGTGGTGTAGAGCTCGACCACGTTGACCGCCAGGTTCTCGACGTAGTCGGGCGAGCGCAGGAAGCGGACGTCCTCGGCCCTTGTGCCGTCGTCGAGCTGGGCGGCGACGGTCAGGTAGACGGTGTCGCCCTCCGCCGGCACGTCGATGGTCGCGGCCCAGGGCGGCTGGGTGACCTTGGCCACCAGCTGGTCGTTGAGCCGGAACTCGACGAGCTCGACGCGCCGCTCCGACGGCACCGTGATCTCGACGGTCGCCGCGGTCTTGCCGACCGCCCGCGAACCGCGGGCCGGCTGCTGGATGGCCACCGCCAGACCGCCGCGCGGCTGGTTCAGCACCAGGCGGTCGGAGGCGATCAACTTGCCGTGGATGTCGTAGCCGTCGGCGTTGACCACCTGCTCGGTCGGCAGCCGCTTGAGGCGCAGCTCGACGCTGTAGGGCGGAGTGTTGCGCGCGTACTGCGGCTTGTTGTCGACCGAGAACACCACCTTGGTGATCCGCGTGCCGGTGACCAGCGCCTGCGCCCGCCAGAGCCCAAACACCACGTCGTCTTCGGGCGGTTCCAGCGCCACGGTGTCAGGCGGCAGCTTCTCAAGCTGCTGGCCGGCGAGGCGCTGGCGCTGCGCTTCCTGGCCCTCCGGCAGGCTGGCCACCACCGCCGCCGGCGGCGGCGTGATCGGCTGCGCCGGCACGACGAAGCCGCGGGCCACGTGCGCTTCCGCACCGTTGCCGTCGTCCCTGATCTTCAGGCGAAGGACGAAGGGCCGCCGGGGCCGCAGGGGACAGTCGAGCGCGATGGTCACCGGCTGGCCGGCGGCGGGTGGCTGCAGGCGATAGCGGAAGCGGAAGCTCTCGAAGATGTGTCCGGCGTTCTCGACCGCGCCCTCGACGGTGATGCCGACCACCTGCTTGGTGGCGGCGGCGTTGGCCTCAGGGGTGGCAGTTGGGGTGGCCGCGGGCTCGGCGCTGCCGGCGCCCGGCGAAGCTGGCGAGGCCGTCGCACCCTTGGTGCCCTGGGGTGCCGGCGCTTTCGGCGTCGCGCCGCCGCCAGGGGCGGGCTCGCTCTCGGCGCCGGGGCCCTGCTCGACGATCCGGCCGTTGGCGATCACCTGCGCGACCGCCCTGATGATGATGCGCTGGCCCTCCCACTCGGGGAATTGCAGCTCGAGCTTGGGCACCGCCAGCAGCGCCTGCTGGTTGGCGCCCGGCGTTGCGGCCGCCTGCCGCGCCCAGCGTGCGAGGTCGCCGGGCGGGTCGAGCAGCTTCTCGCCGTCGTCGCCGTCCGGGCGCTGGGCATAGGCGTGGCGGACCTTCTCGGAGCCCTCGCCGCCGCGGCCGCCGTTGAGGCCGCCGATGCCGGTGACCTTGTCGATCAGCGTCGCCTGCTTGCACAGCCGCAGGTCGAAGCGTTTGCCGCCGCCGATGCCGTGATGCTCCTCCCACTGCTCGAGCCAGTTCTCCATCTCGCCTTCGTAGAGGACGCGCTTGCCGTCCGGCTCCGTCCAGGCGCGGAAGGGTTCGTCGGGCTCGGGCCGGTAGACCACGATGCTGCCGGAGCGGCTTGCCGCTTCGGTGCCGCTCTTGTAGGTCCACACCTCGATGGGCTTGAAGGTGGTGCCGCAATCGAGGATCGTGCGCTCGGCCGGCGTGCCGTCGAGAAACAGCAGCTGCGCCCGCACGTCGGCGGGCGACACGAACTTGGCGGCGGCGAGGCGCTGGCGGCGCTCGATGGCTTCCCGCAGCGCGCTCGCCGGCGTGGTGCCGTTCGGGGCGCGCGACAGGAACTCGTCGATCCAGCGCTGCCGCGCGCCGACGTCCATGTGGAGGAGGGCGGTGCGCTGGAAGTCGGTCAGCAGCAGCTGCGGGCCGTCCTGGAAGAAGGCGCGCTGCGGCTCCGGCCACTGCACCGGATCCTCCGGCGGCGGCGGGGGCGGCGGCACCACCGCGGGCGGCTGCCCGGCGGGGGCGGCAGGCGCACCGGCGGGCAATGCCGCAACCGCCGGCTGCGCGGGAACCGGCTGCACGGCCGGCGACAGGGCAAGCGCGGCGCCGCTCGGCCGGCGCGCCGGCAAGGCCTGAGAGGGAAGGAGCAGGAGCGCCGCGAGCAGCGGCAGGGCGGACTTCGATCGTGATCTCACGGCCGCGAGTATTGCATGGCGGGTGCCACGCCGGCGGCGGCGTGACTGGCAAGGCGGCGCGGCAGGAGCGGCGGCACGGGAACGGCGGCGCGGCAGGATCGGCGGCGCGGCTTTGGCGCCGGCGTGGCAAGCGGTAGTATGGGATCGAGACGTCATGCCGCGACATCAACGAAACGCCCCGATCCGCACCTGGGAAGCCGGGGATTCGGTCCAGGGCTACGCGCTGCTCACCAAGAAGGAGCTGCGCCAGGACCGCAACGGCAAGAGCTATCTCGACATGGAGCTCGCCGACGCCAGCGCTTCGATCGTCGCCAAGGTGTGGGCCGACAGCCCGGCCCTGAACGGCCAGTTCGATCTGCACCGCTTCATCGCCTTCCGCGGCACGGTCAAGAGCTATCGCGACCAGTTGCAGCTCACCATCGACGACTGCCGCGAGGCGACCGACGACGATCGCCGCCTCGGCTTCGACGAAGCGCTGCTCGTCCCGTCCACGCGCGAGGACATCGACGATCTGTGGATGAGACTCCGCACGCTGCTCGAAACCGAGGTGGAGCGCCCGGCGCTGCGCCGGCTGGCCGCCGAGACGCTGGCCGCCTACGGGACGGAGCTGCGCGAGCATCCGGCCGCCAAATCGATTCATCACGCCTACCGCGGCGGTTTGCTGGAGCACGTGGTCTCGATGGCCGAGATGGCGGCGGCGGTCTGCAACCACTACCGCGACCTGGACCGCGACCTGATGCTGCTGGGCGTGCTCTTCCACGACCTCGGCAAGCTCCGCGAGCTGGGGGCGATGCCCGCCAACGACTACACACTCGAAGGGCGGTTGATCGGGCACGTGGTGCTCGGCCGCGACCTGCTGCGCGAGCGCTGCGCCGCCATCCCCGACTTCCCCGAAGACCTGCGGCTGCTGCTCGAGCACCTGGTGCTGTCGCACCAGGGCAAGAAGGAGTTCAGCTCGCCGGTGGAGCCGATGACGCTCGAGGCGGTGGCGCTGCACTTCATCGACGATCTCGACGCCAAGCTCAACCAGCTGCGCATCGCCCGCGAGACCTCGCCGGGCATGCTCTACCACCGCGGTATGGCGCGCTACCTCTACCTGCCGGCGCCGGACGGGCCGCCGCCGCCCGAAGCTCTCGAAGGCGCCGGTCCGCCGGAGGCCGCCGCGCCCGAGCAGCCGGGTCTCTTCGGCGAGGAGGCCCTGCCGCCGGCCGCCGCGCCGCCAGCCGCCGCCGCGCCTGCCCCTACCGGTCCCACCTGACGCCAGCGGCTTGACCGGCCGCCGCCCGCCGGCAGGCAGCCAAGAGCCTACGGCGCGGGCGTCGGCGTCGGTGGAGCCGTGCCCATCCTGACGGCCGCGGGCGTTCTCGTATCGCGTCAGCGCCAAGCCCCGAGCCGGCGGCGTGGAGGTCTCGGGATCGACTCCGCTCTTGCCGCAATCCGTTCTTGCCGCAATCTCTTGACAGCGAACCTTACAGTCAGTAGCATCAGCGCAAGATTTATTGGCAAGCCATCAAGATCGACTGACCAGCCATCAGGAGGGAGACGGCGATGAAGCGATGGACCCTGGCGTCGTCAGCTTTGCTCGCCGGCGGCCTGCTCTACGCGGGAGCGTCCATCGGCGATCCTGCCCCCCAGAGTGCCCAGCAGAGATTCCCCACGCCCCCCAAGGCGGCTGTCGGCGTTGCCGACCTTCGCGGCACCTGGGCGGGCACCTATTCCTCGAACCTGGTTGCTCCAACCAGCGTCTCGCTGATCTTCCAGCAGCTGGGGGCGACCGTCACCGGCACCTACCTCTCCGCCAACGGAGCCCAGGGCGTGATGTTTGGTACCGCCTCGCCCCACCAGGCCGAGCTGACGGCCCAGCAAACGACCCCAAGCTGCCCGGGCTCGTTCTCGATGCCCGTGCAGGTCCAGGGCACCACCATGACCTGGAAATTCGTCGGCAAGGATTGCCTGGGCGACGAGAACGGAGCCGGCAAGGCGGCGCGACAATCCCGTCGCTGAAGGATTTGCGCCAGGGCGAAAGCGTCGGCGTCGAAGGAGGAAGCTATGCACGAGCGACCTGTAGCAGCGGGAGATTCCTTCCAGCCGGGCAAACTGTCGGGCAGCTCCGGGCTGGCCAAGGCTTTCCCCGCGCTGGACGATCCCAGCTACCTGCCGGCGTCGGCGGATCTGCAGAGCCGGCCCGACGACGAGATCGTGGGCGTCTTTCACCGCGGGCACGCCCGCGCCCTGCCCACCTGGGTGGCCAGGCACTACCACATCGTGAACGACAGGTGGCAGGACGGGGAGCGCCTGCTCATCGACACCTGAGACGCTTGCAGCTGCGGGGCGAGTTTCGTCCCGGTCGCGGGAAACGCGCAGTTCTCATTCGACATCATGGGCCTGTACAACGGCTCCATGATCATGAAAGATCGCGAGACCGGCAATCTCTGGTCCTGCTACAACGGGGTAGCGCTCTACGGGCCCTTGCGCGGCGAGGCCCTGCCGCGCATCCCTGCCTTTTTGTGCCAGCTCAGCGAATGGCTCGAGGAGCACCCGGACTCCGATGTCCTGCAGTGGATCCCGCAGCCGCGTCATACCGACGGTCGGCACGGTCACGGCTCCTGGTTCGACTTTGCCGGCCTCGGCTCCCATCCCCATGCGGCGGCAACCATGCTCGCGGAGCGCTCCGACGACCGCCTGCCCGCGAGCGAGCTCGTCCTGGGAATCGCGCGGCCGCGCGGCTCGATCGCGTTTCCCTTGACCGAGATCCACCGTCTGGGTTGCCTGATCCACGAGCGCCTCGAGGACGAGCCGATCGTGGTCTGGTCGCGTTCGCCCGCCAGCGCCTGGATGGGAGCCTTCCGGCGCCAGCTCGATGGCGAGGTGCTCGAGTTCGAGGTCGCCGAGCAAGGGTTCAGGGACACCGGCAGCGGTAGCCTGTGGACCGTCGAGGGCCGCGCCGTCGCCGGTCGGCACGCTGGAAAGTCCCTGCAGCCCCTTGATTTCGTGTCCGTCAAATGGCCCGCGTGGTCGGGCTTTTATCCTGATACCAAGGTCTACAAGAGCAGCGCTCCGGCGCGGATTCGCGTCGACCCGGGGCACTTCGAACCCTTGTTCACCGCCCTGCGCGCGGCCGGTTTCGAGGTCGCGGTGCAAGGTGAGCTGCTGCCGAGCTCACTGCCTCCCGGCGTGTCGCGTGGGCTGGTGACGCGCATCGGCGGCGACCCCTTCCACGCCCTGCATTTCGCGACGGCGGGCGATGCCAGCGACTACGCCGCCTCGCGCCTGCTCATCCCGCGCGACCTCATGATCAGCTTCTTTCCTGGCGAGACGAGCAGCGACCTGCGGCGGCACGCCGCCGTGGCCGGCCCTGTCGTGCTCGAGTCTTTCCCTGATCGGCAGTACGCGGACGCCGCATCGCTCGTGCGGCTGGCCGAGGACGAGATCCACTGGTCGCCAGTGCTCGGCGACCCGAAATTCAAGCAGGCGCTGGCGGCGGCGCCCGCTCCCCCCGCCGCCGGCGGGACTCCGACCTTCGCCGATCTCCTCGCCGGCGTGGAACGGGCTGGTTACGCTGTCCGGCGCGTCAAGCCGATGCTGCGCCAGTGGCTGCGCGCCACCGCCGTCAGCGGTTGCTCCGCCGAGATCCAGGGCGACCGCTTCCTGATTTACAAGTTCCCTGATCAAGAGCGCGCTCTGGCGTATCGGGAGCAACGCCATCACACGGTGCAAGCCGGCGTTTTCGTCCTGCGCTCCGATCCGCCGGACCAGTATCAGGTGGCGAGCGAGCAGACCGTCGAGCGCCCGATCGCCAGCGTCCACTGGTCGCCGCTGCTCGAGGATGAAAAATTCGTCGAGAGCCTCGGGGCGCCGCGGTAGCGGCTGGTGCTGCGGTGACGGCATCGGGCGTGTATCCGCGAGATTTCCTGTACCACTCGGGACATGAGTGGGTCGCCGTCACCGGCGACGTGTGCACCGTCGGCATCACGGAGTTTGCCCAGAGCGAGCTCGAGGAGATCGTCTTCGTGGAGCTGCCGGAGGTCGGAGCGCGCCTTGGTGCCGGCGACGTGATCGGCAGCGTCGAGTCGATCAAGGCCGTCGCCGAGCTCTACACGCCGATCGGCGGCGAGGTCCTGGAGGTCAACGAAGAGCTCAAGAGCTGGCCGGCGTTTCTCAACGAAGATCCCCACGGCAAGGGCTGGATGATCAAGCTCCGCCCTTCCCGGCAGGAGGATCTCGACCGGTTGATGAGCGCCGACGCCTATGAACGACACATCCGCCCCGAGTCCTGACAGTGGATCCGGAGACGGTTCGCGAGCTCACCGGCATCACCCGCGGCTTTTACGACGGCTCGGCCTTGGGGTTCGGCGCCACCCGAGAGCTGGCCTGGCCCGGATGGAACCGGGTGCTCGACCTCGTCGCCCCGGCCTTCGCCGGTCGTCCGGTCGTCTCCGTCCTCGACGTGGGGTGCGGCAACGGCCGCCTGGTCCGCTGCCTGCAGCGCTCGCTGCGGCAGCCGTTCACCTATTTCGGGTTCGATAGCAGTCCGGCACTGATCGCACGGGCTCAGGAGAGAGTGCGCGGCCTTGCAGGGAGCCGCTGCGCCGTCTGGGACATGGTCGACGGCGGTTTGCCGCCGGCGGTGGCCGGCGTCCAGTTCGATCTGATCACGGCCTTCGGGGTGCTCCATCACCTGCCGGGTTACGCCCGGCGCCGGCTGCTGCTCGAAACGCTCTGCCGGGCCACCTCGCCGCACGGCGCCGTCGCGGCATCGACCTGGCGCATCACCTCGCAGGAGCGCTTCCGCGAGCGGCTCTTGTCCTGGGAGGACTACAACCGGGCACATCCCAAGGCCATCGATCTCTCCCAGCTCGAACCGGGCGATCATCTCGTGGCCAGGGCGGGCCAGGCGCCGCGCTACTGCCATCTGATCGATCTTGCCGAGGAGGCGCTGCTCATGAGCGAGCTTCCCCTGGCATGGACGGCCGTGTTCACCGCTGACGGGTGCGCCGGTCACCTGAACCGCTACTTCATCCTGCAGCGCCTCGCCGCCAGCTCAACCTCTCCGGAAGGCCCGGACCGAGATTGAGCTCTGCGACCGGTCTTGCGCCGACTCTCAGCGCCGGCGCGCGCCCGCCGCCGCCGTCGATACCGCCGGCAGGTCGCGATAGGCGAAGGTCAGCTCGACCGCCTGGTGCGGCTTGCCGTCCACCTCGACGTAGGGATAGACGAAGTAGTTGAGCGGCGCCCCCTGCTGCGGCGGCGCGAGCACCAGGTCGCGCCCGGCCGAGAACTGCACCCGGTCCTCGTCCAGGGCGCCGAAGAAATAGTCCTTCTTCTCCGGATGCTTGCGCGCCTCGGAGGCGTCCACCGGCACCCAGCCGTGGCCGGCGAGGTAGAACTCCGACCAGCAGTGATAGCCGGCGATCTTGCCCGCGCCGCGGTCCGGCGGGATGGGGAAGCCGATCTCGAACTTCGCCGGGATCCCCACCGCCCTGGCCAGACCGGTGAACAGCGCATGGAAGTCGGTGCAATTGCCGCGCTGCGCATCGCAGGCCCAGTAGATGTCGCCCTGGCCCCAGCCGGTGCCCTGCTTGTCGTAGCTCATCGTCGCCACCACGTAGTCGTAGATCGCCCGCGCCTTCTCGAGGTCGGTGCGCTTGCCCGCCGTCACGCTCTGCGCCAGGGTGCGGATGCGCTCGTCGTTGGGCACCAGGCGGTCGGGCCGCAGCCAGTGCGCCACCGCCGGTTGCAGCGGCCCCTGCCAGTGCGCCTGCGCCGCGGCGAAAGGCCGGCTCACCCACTCGGTGCGGGTCACCCGCACCGTCATCGCCACGGTGATCGCCGAGCGGTCGGGATGCTCGGCCGCGAGGTGGAGCACGCTGTTGCCGAGCAGCGGCTCCCTGCGGACCTCGGTCGGGTAAGGAGCGGCGACGCCGGCCACCTCCACCTGCTGGTTGGCATCGCTGGTCGGGTAGGGGACCCAGATCTCGACTCGCGCCGCTCCGGCGGGAAGGTCGCGCACCACCGCCTCGTAGGTCAGCTCGAACGTCCGCGCCCGCGGCGCGGCGGCCGCATCGCCGGCGCCGGCGACGCGGGCAGCGCCGACCGCCAGGACTGCCGCCGTCAGGAGCGCCGCCGATATCGGTCTGGGACTCGATCTGGACATGATCGCCCTCCTGGTCGCCGGCGAGGGTATCGCATCGGGCGCGGCGCGGGTATACCGCGGCCCCGTCTCGCGAGCGACCGGTTTGCCGGGCTCTCGGCCCGCGCTATCCTCTTCCTGTTGCCGGGGGGTGCCGGCGATAGGAAGCGAGGCGACAGGACCATGTGCAGGAACATCCGAACGCTGTTCAATTTCGAGCCGCCGGCCACCGACGCGGAGATCCGTGACGCGTCGCTACAGTTCGTGCGCAAGCTAAGCGGCTTCACCGCGCCATCGAAGGCGAACGAGGCGGCGTTCCAGCGCGCGGTGGAGGAAGTGTTCCAGGTTTCCCGGCGGCTCATCGACTCGCTGGTGACCGGCACCCCCGCTCGCGACCGGGCCGTGGAGGCGGCCAAGGCCAGGGCGCGGAATGCAGAGCGGTTCGGACGCCCGGCGGTGAACCACCGATGACGACCGGCAAGAGCCTGGCGGCGCTGTTCCGGCGGGACCTCTCACGACTCGTGCAGCAGCTCGCAGGTTTTCCCGACGGCGAGGCGGTCTGGGCGACGCCTCCCGGAGTCACCAACTCCGCCGGCAACCTGGCGCTCCATATCGAAGGCAACCTGCGGGAGTACATCGGGCGCCAACTCGGCGGCCTGCCCTATGACCGGAACCGTCCGCTGGAGTTCACGCTGACCGGACTGCCGCGAGCGGAGCTCGTCTCCCGCCTTGCAGACGTGAGCACGGCGATCCCGCCGATCGTCGAAAGCCTTTCTCAGGACCGGCTGGAGGCCGAGTATCCCGAGGTGGTGCTGAATACGCCCATGTCGGTCCAGCAGTTCCTGATGCACCTCTATGGGCACCTGAATTGGCATCGCGGTCAGATCGATTATCTCCGCCGCATCCTGGCGAGCCCTTGACGGACGGCAATGTCTCAGATTTCCACTTCGCCTTCGAGGTAGAAGACACAGGAGCCTTCCAGCTCGACGCGATCGGCGCCCGCCAGCCGGCACAGCACCTCGCCGCCTCGCGGCGACGCCTGCCAGGCGCGCAGCTCCCGCTTGCCCAGCCGCTTGGCCCAATAGAGGGCCAGCATGCAGTGGGCGCCGCCGGTCACCGGATCCTCGTCGATTCCCTTGGCAGGCGCAAAATAGCGGCTGACGAAATCGTAGACACCGTCGCCGGGCGCGGTCACGATGACCCCGCCACGGTCCAGCCGAGCGATCGCGGCGAAGTCGGGGGCAAGCTCGCGCACGGTCCGCGCGTTCGCGAACACGGCGGTGTAATTGAACGCGTCGGCATGCACCTCGACGGGTTCGACGCCGAGCGCGCCGGCGAGCGCGGCCGGCGGGCGAACCGGCTCGACAGGCCTGCCCGGGAAGTCCATGACGTAGGCCGTATCCTTGCGTTGGACCGTCAGCGGGCCGCTCGCGGAATGGAACACCACCCGCGTGCGCCGCGGTTGCAGACGCTCCATGACCACCGCGGCGCTGGCCAGCGTCGCATGGCCGCAGAGCGGCACCTCGGTGGCGGGGGTGAACCAGCGTATGCGATAGTCGCCGCCGTCCGGAACCAGGAATGCCGTCTCGGCCAGGTTGTTCTCGGCGGCGATCGATTGCATCGTTACATCCGGCGGGAAGCCGGCCATCGGCATCACGGCGGCCGGGTTGCCCGAGAACCTGCGGGTGGTGAAGGAATCGAGCTGGAAGATTGGCGTGCGCATGTCGGGACCTCCGAAGTTGCTCAGCCCGCGCTTACCAGTGCATTTGGTAGAGCATCCAGTAGACCACCACCCCCGTCACCGAGACGTAGAGCCAGATCGGCAGGGTCCAACGGGCGATCTGACGGTGGCGCTGGAAGCGCTCGCGGAACGCGCGCACCACGGTAATGGCCGCTAGCACTGGTACCGCGGCGGCGAGCAAAGTGTGACTTATCAGGATTGTAAAGTAAAGAGAGCGCGCCGCGCCGGTGCCGGGAAAATGTACCGATCCAACATGCGCGTGATAGATCAGGTACGAGGTCAGAAACAGCGTCGAACAAACCAGTGCCGCCAGCATCACGTTGCGGTGCGCCACCCGTCGCCGGTTGCGGATCAGCACGAAGCCTGTCAGCAGGAGCAGTGCCGACAGCGCATTGAGCGTGGCGTTGACGGCCGGCAGGTCATGGATGCGGAGCATGGGCGGATTCTATGTCGTATCGCCGGTCGCGCTCCATCGCGCGCAGACAGCTATGCACCGTCGGCGGTGCATGGCGGCGATGCACGGACGGCCGCCTCGGTCTCCCCGCAGCGATAGCTCGGCGAGGCGACCGCTCGCGGCCTCACCGGGTACGGACCTCAGCGCGCGCCGGCCAGCGCTCGGGCGTCGGCCGCGAGGCGGCGCAGCGCCTCCGGCTCCAGCGCCTGATAGGTGCCGCGAATCTCGCCGTCGGCGTCGACCAGGGCGAAGCGCGTGCTGTGCATGATGGCTTCGGCGGCGGCGCCGCCGGCCGTGGCGTCGCCACTGGCGCTGCTGGCGCCGCCGCCCGTCCCCGGCTCGAGCGCCAGCTTGAAGGCTTGCCGCGACAGGTTCCGGATCTGCTCCTGGCCGCCGGTCAGGAAGAGCCAGCGCCGGCTGGCGGCAAAGGAGCGCGCGTAGCGCTCCAGCACCGCCGGCGTGTCGTGGACCGGATCGACGGTGAAGGAGACCAGCCGGATGCCGGCGGGCGGCAGCGTGCGATCGAGACCGGCCAGGCGCGCGGAAAGCAGCGGACAGGACGAGCCGCAGCGGGTGAAGACGAAGTCGGCGATCCACGGCGTGCCCGCCAGGTCGGTGGCGTGGATCACCCGGCCGTCGCGGTTGGTGAGCGCGAAGGCCGGAACCCTGCCCAGGTCCGGCAGTGCCGCTTCCAACTCGCGGCTCTCCTGTCGCGCTCGCCGCAGCTGGAGCTCATGGACCGCGGCGACCGCCACACCGGCCAGGGCGGCCAGCAGCAGGCCCCAGAGCAACGGCCGCAGCCACCTTCCGCGGGTGATCACGAAGCGATGGGCTAGTGCAGCGCCGCGGGGAGCGTCAGCCGATCGAGCAGCAGCACCGCCAGCACCGCCGGCAGATAGAGCAGCGAGGCGAGCATCAGCCGGCGAGCGCCCGGCGTCGAGCGCCGGCGGGCGAACGCCAGGCCGAAGCCGAGGTAGGCGAGGCCGAGCGCCAGGGCGCCGCCGAAGTAGAGCCGCCCGGCCAGGCCGAGCAGCGACGGCAGCAGGCTGACCGGCACCAGGGCGGCGCCGTAGAGCACGCTCTGGCGGGCGGTCCAGGTGCCGCCGGGATCGATCACCGGCAGCATCGGGAAGCCGCCGCGGGCATAGTCGTCGCGGCAGAGCCAGGCGATGGCGAGGAAGTGCGGCATCTGCCAGAAGAAGAGGATGCCGAACAGCACCCAGGCGGCCAGGTCGATCTCGCCGCGCACCGCGCACCAGCCCATCATTGGAGGCAGGGCGCCCGGCACCGCTCCCACCACCGTGGCGAGCGAGCTGACCTTCTTGAGCGGGGTGTAGACGAAGACGTAACCCGCCAGCGCCGCGGCGCCGAGGGCCGCGGTAAGGGCGTTGGCCGCCAGCGCCAGTTCGAGCAGCCCGGCGATCCCCAGCGCCACCCCGAACAGAAGGGCAAGGTCGGGGTCGAGCCGTCGGGCGGGCAGCGGCCGCGCGGCGGTGCGCCGCATCAGGGCATCCGAGCTGCGCTCCCAGAACTGGTTGAGCACCGAGGCGCCGGCCGCCACCAGGCAGGTGCCCAGGAGGGTCGCGGCCAGCCGCCAGGACAACGCCGGGCCGCCGGCCAGCAGGAAGCCGAGGGCGGTGGTCAGCGCCACCATCAGGGTGATGCCCGGCTTGGTCATCTCCAGGAAGTCGGCAAGCGCCAGCGGGCCGTAGGCAGTGGGCGCGGCCGCGGTCGCGCCGGAGGCGCCGGTACCGGTACCGGTGCCAGGAGCAGGCGCAGAGGAGGCGCCCCTGGTGGCGGCCGGCAATGCGGGTGCTGCCGAGGTCGCGAGTGTGGATGAGCGGAGGAGCGTGGCCATTGTCGGCAAACGAGCGCGGGAGCGAGATCGCTCGCGCGAGTCTAGCATCCCGCGGTCGAGCAGGGTCCAGCCTGCGGCCGCCGTCGCCGCGTGCTCGGGCGTGCCTACACCAGTCCCGACACCTTCTCGAGGTCGATGTTGCCCCCCGAGACGAG
>Ga0210405_10000264_pt1 | contig 73166 bp, 55 predicted proteins | sample IncBWH11MmetaG_FD_155492 | JGI IMG/M metagenome (GOLD analysis project Ga0210405, IMG submission 155492) | Forest soil microbial communities from Barre Woods Harvard Forest LTER site, Petersham, Massachusetts, United States - Inc-BW-H-11-M | ecosystem: Environmental > Terrestrial > Soil >... | reverse complement strand
AGAGCAGCTCGCGCCGCTCCGCCGTTAACGATGCGCTCAGCGGAATGGGAAGGGTGGTACTCATAACCAAATTAGCGTAGCACACTGCCTGCACCGCGCCATCAGCCTCCTGTTGGGCAAGTGGGGCCGCGCCGTAGCGTTTCGGTACGCGGTTGAAGCGTAGGCAGAATTTTGGAGGCCCCCTGGACCACCGCCTTTTTCACGCCGCACCCGGTAAGCGCGTTTGCGTTAACCAGGACTTTGGAGACTATGATCCACACCTATGGGGTGTGAAATTTTGAACAGTCAACGTTCCTTGGTTGCTTAGGCTTGACGAGACAAGTTTAGCCCAGCGGCGGTTTGTCTGGACTCTGCAGCCGTACTTCTTTGCCGCTTCATCGAGTAAAGCGCCGAATCTGCTTGGCACAAGAGGCTCTGGATGGATTCCCCACTTATGGGATAGACGGCAACTCCGAAGCTCACGGAAAGCCTTGGTCCTTTGCCGTCATTGGCAACGCTCTCGAAGATACGTCGTGCCACGAGGTTGGCCGCCTCCGTGTCAGTCTCCGGTAAGACAACAGCAAACTCGTCCCCGCCGAAACGCGCAGGAGTATCAATATCCCGGCAACACGAGCACAAAGCGTCGGCCAGCCGGCAAAGCGCTTGGCTCCCGATCATATGTCCATAGCGGTCGTTGATTCGTTTCAATCCGTCCAGATCAAAGAACAGCATGGCGAACTCCCGGTTCGTGCGCTTGCTGCGCCTGATTTCTGAATCAAGCACATCCACAAAGCGGCGATAGTTGGCCAGACCGGTCAGAGAATCGCTGGCTGCTTGCCGACGGAGGTGATCCTCCAACTCTCGCTGCCTGGTGACGTCTTCGGCGATGACCTCGTAGGCTTCCAACTCCCCCAGTTCGCTGAGGACTTCTCGTCCGCTGAGCCGGACCTTCAGGGTCGCATCGTCCTTCCGCTTCCATTCTATTTCGATGGGATCGACGAGAGCATCCGCGCCGGGTTGACCCAGCAATTGTGCCCGTCTGCCCGAGTCTTGAATAATGTCGTACATAAGGCCTAACGCCAAGAGTTCCTCTCTTGACTCATAGGCGAGCATTCTCATCATCGCATCGTTCACTTCCAAAAACTTGCCGTCGACACTGCAGCGGCAAATTCCGTAGCTTAGATTTCCTGCCAGTGCGCGGTAACGTGCTTGCGAATGCCGCAGTTCCTTTTCGGCGCGATCGCGTTGATCTCGCAACATTTTCTCCGCGAGAGCCCGATGAACGGCTACCGGTAGATGGCCAACGCTCTCCATTTCAATACAATCCGCAGCACCTTTCAGGATGAACTCCGCAGCGGTTTCGCGTTTCATGCCGTGGACTAAAAAGATGAGGGGGATGTCCTTCTTCATCTGGCCCAGGAGGTCCAGCACCTCCGTTTCTTTCCAGTTTGTGCTGGGGTACTCGGCCACAATAAGGTCAAACAGCTGCGAACGGAGTCGCCCGGCGAACTGCTCGGGAGTCACAACCACATCTGAGCTAACCGTGAATCGCACCCTCTTGAGTTCAAACAAGCAGCGCTCAACGTCTGCTACTGAACGATGAACAAAGAGGATTCGCACGAAATTCTGTCTGGCCCAAGGTGCGTCGCGGGCAGAAGCTCGTTCCAATTCCTCAAGGTTGGGTTCAGATTTGTAAGACATAGCCAGCCTCGCACGAAGATTATCGAGAGAGGTCCTACGTGTCTGTTCTATTTTAGACGCTTAGTACTAGTGAAGTACCAGCTGACCGTTAACTGACACGACACATTTCCGGCCTACCCAATCCGAAACAATGACGAAGTCGAGGGATTAGAAAAGGAGATGACTGAACGCCCACGGCTGCACCTCTGAGCAGCAAATCGGAGCACAGTTGATTCGCGTATTCGACTGACCGCTAGGCTAAATCCCAAGTCGCATTACCGGAATATAAAGTTTTACTTGATGTCCGGTAACGGCGTTAATCAGGCATTGGGAGAACTGTTTCCGGGTGCTGGCTATTTGCTTTAATCCACTTGTCGAGAAGGCGATCCCATGGACGTTCCGCATTCGAGAGCTGTTCTTAGAAAACCACCAGCGTTACAGATCGCTCTTCCGACTATCGCCCCACTCGTTGTTGCTGTCTTCGGTACTGAGGTCACGATGGTCATAGGTCCCTTCGTTCTGGTGGGATGGTGCGTTGTATTACTCGGTTTCGCTGCCTGGCACAATCAGGTCTTATTCGGTCGTCTAAGGACATTTCTACCGTTCTTGGCTGCCGTAGTCACTATTCTATTGATCTGGGTTTGGCAGAGGCAGGCGTTCACTGTGCTTGTTCCTAAGGCAGGTCTTACATACGGGCACTTCCTCACACCAAATGGGGCGCACGTTCGATTCTGGGTTCTTGTGTGTCCATTCTGGGCTGGTTTGGCATGCCTGTCTGTTTGTTTCATCGTTGCATTAATTTTATGGTGGCGAGCTAGCGCCCGCGGTTCGTTGGCGTGCATGGTTCCGTGGTGGCTTTCAGCGTTTGTCATTTTCGCGCTCCCCTCTGTGTACCTCGACGGTCAGCGAAACGCCTCCATTTTCATCTAGCAAATGTGTAGAAGTTCACACAAGGGATGGCCAACTCTGATAAGCCCTAACTGCGTCTTCGACGCGTCGCTAGTGCCAGGAACTTGTCCAAGACGATTTATTGATTTGAAAGGACTTATCAACAAGTTCCTGGAGAGTCGCGTTATCGGAAACTGACCTACTGCCCCTACTGGATGCGGTTGCAATTCCGCAAGTCCGCTCGCGCGTGAGAAGCTGGGCTAGAACTTGGTGACTTCGGCGAAATGAAAATCGCGGACTTTCATGGCGGGGACGACCATTTCGAAGGCTTCTTCGCCAGTGGCGCGAATGGCGGGGCCGAGGAGCTCGACGTTGTTAAGCATTTCGATCAGCGACTGGTTGAAACGAAAGTTGCGGACTGCGGCGGTGACGTGCCCCTTCTCAACCAGGAAGAGGCCGTCGCGGGTCATGCCGGTCATGACTTTTTCGTAGGGGTCGACTTCACGGATATACCACAGCCGGGTTACCAGGAGACCGCGATCGGTGGAAGCGATCATTTTTTCCAGGGAAGAATCGCCGCCGGTGAAGACGAGATTCATGGGCGCTTCGCCGTATTCGTTGGGGAGAGCGAAGCCATGGCCGGTGGGAGTTTTTCGCGCGGCTTTGGCGGTGGCCCGCGAGTAGACGAGATTCTTAGGGATGCCGCGATCGACCAGCAAGAGGCGCTGGCGCGGCAAGCCCTCACCGTCGAACGGCGCGCCCTGTTGTAGCGGATGGTAAACGTCATCGGCGATGCTGATGTTCTTTCCAAAGAGCTGCTTGCCCATGCGGTCATTCAGGCAAGAGCGCTTGTCTAGCAGAGCGGTGGCCGCAAAGTCGTAGAAGAGGAACCCCACAAGATCGAGGACGGCGGCGGGCTCGAGGATGACCGTGTACCGGCCCGGTGGCAATTCGCGCGCGTTCGCAGCCATGTGGGCCTTCTCGCTGGCGCGGGCGGCGAGCTTCTGGGTATCAAAGGCGCGGAAATCGGCGAAATTGGCTTTGGCCCAGCTCGCGGCGGGAGCTTCCTGCATGGTGATGGAAAATTCCGCGTGCGTTTCGCGATAGGCGGCGAATAAACGGCGCGAATTGCCGAGCGCGGACTGGCTCTGACCGCTTGCGAAGATGCCTGCGGCAACCTGGCCATTCTTGATAGCGAGGTCGCAGGCCGCGCGAACGGCGCGGGCGCGCTCCTCGGCGCTGAGAGCGGCGCTCTGCTTCACGAAGCGATTAACGCTGCGGTACCGCTGCTTTCCGGGCATCGGAAGAATCCGGGGATCTTTCGGCTGGCTATGGGCTAGAGAGAGAGTGGCTTCGATCGTGGCTCGGAGCGAATCTTCCTCCATGCGATTGGTTGTGGCCCGCGCCGTCCGGCCATCCACAACGGTACGAATCGAGACTGTCAAACCCTGCTCGGCGACGTTCTGATGAATGCCGTTGTTGGCGAAGCGCGTCAGATTGTCCGCGACTTCGTCTATATGGACTTCTGTTTCTTCGGCTCCTGTGGAGCGGGCCAGACGAAGGACGGTGTCGACGATACGGCGAAGCTCGCACTCGGAGAGAAGCTCCGGAGCGGGGGCGATATTTCTGGAAGATTTTTTCACTGCTTTGGCCGGCGGTTTCATTGGTTCGAGAATGCCGTTCCGATGCGCACGTTTCGAAAGCGCGCGGGTGACGCGCCGTGACCGGTGCCCATCGTCTGCATGGGCTGGCCTTTCCCGCAGTTGGGCGTGCCCCAGAGCGTCCAGTGATCGAGCTTGCAGATGGCGTCGCAAGAGTTCCAGAACTCCGTGGTGATGCCGCTGTAACTGGGATTCTTGAGCATGCGGACTTTTTTTCCGCCCTTGATTTCCCAGCCGATTTCGGTGGAAAACTGGAACTGGTAGCGGCGGTCATCGATGGACCAGGAGCGATTCGTTTCCATGAGGATGCCGTCCTGGGTGTCGGAGATCAATTCGTCGAAGTCCCAAGTTCCGGGCAGCAGGCTGACGTTGGTCATTCGAATCATGGGCAAGCGGTTCCAGTTCTCCGCCCGCATCGTTCCGGAAGAACGGTTCAAGCCGACGAGATGCGCCGTTTCACGATTGGAAAGATACCCGCGGAATTGGCCGTCCTTGATGATGTCGGCGCACTGAGCGGGGACGCCTTCATCATCGTAAGCAAACGTGCCGAGCCCGGGCCCGTGATCGAGCCGCGCGTCGGCGACAACGTTCACAATGTTGGAAGCATATTTGAGATGATTCAGCTGATCGAGCGTCAAAAAGCTAGTGCCTGCAAAATTGGCTTCCTGGCCGAGAACGCGGTCCAGCTCGATGGGGTGTCCGATGGATTCGTGAATTTGCAGCCCGAGCTGGCTGCCGCCCAGAATCAGCGTTCCTACTTTTTCCGGGCATTGCGAGGCGGAGTGCAGCGCCGCGGCTTCTTCCGCGATGATCGGTGCGTTTCGCATCAAATCGAGTGATTCTATGAGTTCATAGCCTTGCAACGCGTGCTGGCCGCCGAAACTATTGGGATAGGAGCGCTTCTGGATTTCTTCGCCCTGAAACGAGGTGGCGGCGATTCCGCAACCAGAAATCACTTTTCGCTGGTGGATTCGCGAGCCGATGCTGGAGGCAAACCAGGAATCGATCTTACGAAACTGCATGTCTGTTTCGGTCAGCGTAACGCCCTTGACCCTGCGCATTTCTTCGTCGGCGGCGAGCAATAGAGTGAGCTGTGTTTCGAGAGGGATTTCAAACGGGTCCTTTCGAAAGGGGCTCTGCCAGCTATCGACGTAGGCCTCTTCCGGAGCCATTACAACTTCTGTGCGTTTTGCGAGCGCCGAGGCTTTCGCGATGGAAACGGCTTGGGCAGCGCAAGCAGCGACGCCTTCGCGCGTCAGACGATCAGTGGAGGCAAACCCCCAAGCGCCATTCGCCAGGACGCGAATCCCGATGCCGAGCGATTCGCTCTGAGCCAGGGTGCCAATCTGGCCGTTTTTTGTCGTCAGGTCGCGCTGGCGCAAATGCATCACGCGCACGTCGCCGTAGGTGGCGCCGCGCAGGCGGGCTGTTTCAAGGGCGATGGTGCAGTGATCCCACATGGGTGCCGGTTAGATTTAAAGAAAATATCAAAAAATGGGCTTGGGCGCAGATTAAAGATGCCAGTCCCTATAATCGATACAGCGCCGGCGGCAGGAAAAGCGGCGGCGAGCCGCCGCACTCCAAATTAGGTGCCTTCTTGCCAGGAGGCGAGGTAATGTTCCTGTTCGGGCGTGAGCTTGTCCAGCCGGTGGCCCATGGTCTCGAGTTTGAGACGCGCGATTTCCTTGTCCAGGTTTTCCGGGACGACGTATACCTGGGGATTGAGGTTCTTGTAATTCGCGCGCAGATATTCGGCGGATAGGGCCTGGTTGGCGAAGCTCATGTCCATCACCGAAGCGGGATGGCCTTCGGCAGTGGCGAGGTTCACGAGTCGCCCTTCCCCGAGTAGATAGACCTTGCGGCCGTCCTTCAATTTGTACTCGTCGACGAGCGGACGAACTTCTCGCTTCGCGCCGGACATTTTCTCGAGCGCGGGGATGTCGATCTCGACGTTAAAATGACCGGAGTTGCAAACAATCGCTCCGCCCTTCATGTGTTCGAAATGCTCGGCGCGGATGACGCTCTTGTTGCCGGTCACGGTGATGAAAATGTCGCCTTGCTTCACCGCGTCGGCCATTGGCATTACCCGGAAGCCGTCCATGACGGCTTCAATGCCCTTCACTGGATCAATTTCCGTGATGATGACGTCCGCACCCAGACCCTTGGCGCGCATAGCCACGCCGCGTCCGCACCAGCCATAGCCGGCGATGACGACCTTGAGTCCCGCGATAAGCACGTTGGTGGCGCGAATCACGCCGTCAATGGTGGATTGCCCGGTGCCGTAACGATTGTCGAAGAAGTGCTTGGTCATCGCGTCGTTCACCGCGATGATCGGATATTTCAGCGTGCCGTCCTTGGCCATGGCGCGCAGGCGAATCACGCCGGTGGTGGTTTCTTCGGTGCCGGCAATCACTTCCGGAACGAGATCGGTGCGCTTGGTCAAAAGCATGGTAACGAGGTCTGCGCCGTCGTCCATGGTGAATTGGGGCTTGTGCTCCAGGGCGGCGCGCAGGTGAGAATAGTAGGTCTCATTGTCCTCGCCTTTGATGGCGTAGGTGGGAATGTTGTAGTCGCGGTTCAGCGATGCGGCGACTTCATCCTGTGTGGAAAGCGGGTTCGAAGCGCACAGCACGGCATCGGCGCCGCCGTCGCGCAGAGCGATCATCAGGTTCGCGGTTTCGCTGGTGACATGCAGACAAGCGGAAACGCGCAGGCCCTTCAGCGGCTGATCCTTGATGAATCGCTTGCGGATCGATTCGAGTACGGGCATCTGTTGCCCGGCCCACTCGATCTTGCGCTTGCCGGCATCGGCGAGCCCGATATCTTTCATATCACCCTTTTTCAATTCAGCGGTAGCCAATGTCGTGCTCCTCAACTTTAGATTTCAATTCCGAATGGAGTAACTGGAAACACTCCGTTTGCGGCCCGGGGGAACTCGAACCTGTACCCATCCACTTTCGAGTGTTAGCGTCGCGCTCCGGCTTCCATGGTCGCCGCGGCGCCGAGTCCGGCAGCCTTGCGAAGCGCATCCGCGCGGTCCGTGCGCTCCCAGGTGAACCCGGAGCCGCTTCGACCGAAATGGCCGTACGCCGCGGTCGGCTTGTAGATGGGGCGGCGCAAGTCGAGCGCTTCGATGATGCTCTTAGGAGTCAAAGAGAAGATTTCACGGATAAGAGCGATGATTTTTTCTTCCGGCACGGTGGCGCTTCCAAAGGTATCGGCCATGACGGAAACCGGCTCGGCTACGCCGATGGCGTACGCCAATTGCACTTCGGTCTTGCTCGCCAGGCCTGCGGCCACGATGTTCTTCGCGATGTAGCGCGCCATGTAGCAGGCAGAGCGATCCACCTTCGAAGGATCCTTGCCAGAAAAGGCTCCGCCGCCATGGCGGCTATAACCGCCATAGGTGTCAACAATGATCTTGCGCCCAGTCAATCCGGCATCGCCCATCGGCCCGCCAATCACAAAGCGGCCCGTAGGGTTGATGTGGTACTTGGTCTTTGCGTCCAGCATGGACGCGGGGATGATCGGCTTGATGACGTGCTCGGTAACGGCGTCGCGAAGGTCCGAGTTGGAGACCGAATCGCTGTGCTGCGTTGAGATGACCACGCAGTCCACGCGCGCGGGGCGCCCATTGCGGTATTCGATCGTGACCTGGGACTTCCCATCGGGCCGGAGAAAATCAACTTTTTTGGATTTGCGAATCTCGGCGAGGCGTTGCGTGAGGCGGTGGGCGAGTTGGATGGGCATGGGCATCAGCTCATCGGTTTCATCGCAGGCAAACCCGAACATGAGGCCCTGATCGCCCGCTCCGCCGGTATCCACGCCCATGGCGATATCCGGCGACTGACGCTTCACGGTGCACATGACGGCGCAGGTGTCCGCGTCGTAGCCATACTTCGCACGGTCATAGCCGACCCCGCGAATCGTATTGCGCACGAGATCGTCATAATCAACGTGCGCGCTGGTGGTAATTTCACCCGCGACAACGGCTACGCCGGTAGTGATGAGGGTTTCGCAGGCGACGCGGCCTTTCGGGTCATGTCTCATGACCTCGTCAAGAACGGCGTCAGAAATCTGATCGGCAATCTTGTCCGGGTGACCTTCGGTGACGGACTCCGAGGTGAAAAGAAAGTTGCGCAGGGCTTCGCTCAAAACAAGTTCTCCTTCGTAATTTGCGGCAGGCGCACCGGAGCGGCTTCCGCGGTTCATTCGTGTTGGCTAATCCTTATAAAATTACCATCCGCGGGAGTAAGAATCAACGTATTGATTCCAAATAGCTTACAGGCCGATTAAACGGTCGGATTCCCGCCGCGAACGGTTCCTGGCTGCATCCATTGGCAGAACTTAGGCTAGCTCCGCGTCGTCGTCCGGCTGGGCCTCGAGCTTCCCCTTGATCTTCTTGGCCATCAAGTAAGAACGGATAAAAGGGTCCAAATCGCCGTCCATGACGCGATCCACATCGCCGACTTCAAACTTTGTGCGGTGGTCCTTGATCAGGCGATATGGCTGCATAACGTAGGAGCGGATTTGACTGCCGAAGGAGATGTCCAGCTTGCTCTCGTCGAGCTTGTCGGTATGCGCCTGGCGCTTTTTAACTTCTTCATCATACAAGCGGGATCGGAGCATCTTCATGGCCATCTCACGATTTTTGCCCTGGCTGCGCTGGGCTTGGCACGCGACGACGATGTTGGTGGGAATGTGCGTGATGCGGACGGCGGTTTCTACCTTGTTCACGTTTTGGCCGCCTTTGCCGCCGGAACGAAACGTGTCCACGCGCAGGTCTTCGGGGCGGATGTTGATTTCGATGCGGTCGTCAATTTCGGGAATGACGAAGACGGAAGCGAAGGAAGTGTGACGGCGCGCGGCCTGATCGAAGGGAGAGATTCGAACGAGGCGATGAACTCCGGTTTCGCCGGCGAGCAGGCCGTAGGCATTTTCGCCGGAAAATTGGACGGTGGCGGACTTAATGCCGGCTTCTTCGCCAGGAGTCTCGTCGAGAAGTTCGGCGGCCATGCCCTTGCGTTCTGCCCAACGCAGATACATGCGAAGAAGGATAGAGGCCCAATCCTGGGATTCGGTGCCACCCGCGCCGGGCTTGATGGTCATGATAGCGTTGAGGTGATCGGTCCCGCCGGAGAGAAGCGTTTTTGTTTCGAGCTCCGAGATGTAGGTATCAGCGGCGTTGAGTTCCTTGTCGAGTTCTTTGAGCAAATCGTTTTTTTGCTCGACGTTGGTATCTTCCCGGGCGAGGTGGATGTACGTTTCGATGTCGCTGGAAATAGAGGTGAGTTTTTCGTCCGCGGCAATCTGCTCTTCGGCGCGTTTTCGCTCGCGGAGAACGCTCTGTGCCGCTTCCTGATCGTTCCAGAAGTTGGAATCGGCGACGCGCGCTTCGAGACCTTTCAGTCGCTCGCGGTACTGCGGGACGTCAAAGATAGCTCCGCACAAGATGGATGCGCTGCTTGAGGCCTTCGTAGCGATGCTGAAGATCTTCGAGGATCATACTCGATCTGGAAATTCGCGCACCGGAATGCGGGCGCTACTTTGCCTTTCGAAAAGTGTTCGCAACTAGAATAACGGAAACCAGCGCGCAGAGCCAGGCGAACCAGTCTCCGAAGCGCGTGTAGATGGTCTCGTCCGTTCGAAAGCCATAGGGAAGATCCGCATAAGCACGAACATCCGGCGGAAGTGGGGCATAAATCCGGCCGTAGGGATCGATGGATACAGTGAAGCCATTGTTGGTCGTTCGAATGATCCAGCGGCGGTTCTCCACGGCGCGAACGCGCGCCATGTGAAGATGCTGCTCGGCGGCAGCAGAGCGGCCAAACCAGCCGTCATTTGAAATGTTGATCAAGAGCTGCGCGCCATTCGCGGCGAATTGCCGGACTTCGCCGGGATAAATGGCTTCATAGCAAATGAACACGCCAAAGGTATTACCTCCCGGCAATCGCCCCACGACGTACCTGTTTCCTTTATGAAAGCCGCCGACTTCATCGGAAACACTGGTCACCACGTGATGAATCAGCGGAAACGGTTCGTACTCTCCGAACGGAACCAAGTGAATCTTGTCGTACACGAAAACGCGTTGTCCCTGCGCGTCAAACAGCAATGCGCTGTTGTATGGCGCCAGGTTGCCATGTGGCACTTTGTCTGCCGCGTCTACCGACGGCTTCCATTCAATCGCTCCCGCAAGGAACGGATGATTGAATTGGATGGCAAGCAAGGAAGCAATCTTTGCGAAGCGCAAATCCTGGAACGAGAACGGCGCGGGGGCTTCCGGCCAGACAAGCAGGTCTGGCTGAACAGCGACAGGAGTAAGGCTGAGCCGTTCGATTTCTTCCAGGTCCGACGTATGGGCCTGAAACCAGTCCGCTCCGTACGACTGCACCTCCGGAAAATTGAGTTGAACGGCACGCGCCAAATGATGCGCCGGTGCTTCGGGCAGCATTCGCGGTCCAAGAAAGATGACGATGAAAAGGATGGCTGCAACTGCACCGGCAATGGCCACCCGCCGGTGCCAGGTGAAGGAATCAGAAGCGGCCGTCCATGCCAGGAGCGCATTGAAAGCCGCTACTAGAAAAGAGAGTCCATAGATCCCTGCGACAGTACTCACCTGAACGAGACCTGGATTTACCGCCGCCGGATAGCCGAGCAGATTCCATGGAAAACTGATTTCGGGCAGATACGCGCGAGCGAGCTCACTTGTCACCCATAGGAAAGGCGCAGCGATGCACGCCAGCTCAATGCTTCGGCGAGAGATACGATTCACCCCCCAGCCGAAAGTCCCGATCAAAATGCCCCAGACGCTTGCGATCAATAGCAAGACGCCCCAACCCCCGACTGTCGAAAGGCCCCCGTGAACCGAAAGAACCGTGGCGATCCACGGCACGGAAGTAAAGACAAAAAAGATTGCGTGAAGAAATCCACCGAGGAATGCCACGCGCGGACGTGCCCCAACCAAAGTAATAATTAGAATTCCAACGCAGGTCCACGAGTAGATGCTTAGATAGAGTCCCGTGAAGGAAAGCGACAGCGCCGCGCCAGAAGCGGCCGCGATCATGATGCGCAAGGCTGACAGGGTTTCTGTACCCGGCTGCGGACGAAGATGTGTGCGCCAGCTTCCCGCAGCCATCAGTGTTTCACGATGGCTTTAAATCCGGCGCCCTCTAGGCCTTTTCTGGCGGCTTCGGCGGCTTTCTGATCAACGTAGGGACCGACTTGTACGTGATAATACTTGTCGGTGCGCGGCGAGAGAACGAAAGTGGGGAAATTTTTCTTTTGCAGCCGAGTGGCAAGATCAACTGCGTCGGCTTCTTTTGTGAGTGCCGCCACCTGCAACGTGTATTGGCCTGCAGGTATGGACGATGAACTCGAGGGTTTTGATGGGCTGGCGGCGGTCTTGCTTGACGCCGACGTTCGCGCGACCGCAGGCGTGGGATTCGGAGTCACCGGAGCCGGGGTCCCCACGGGCTTCAACTCGTCATGGGACCTCTTAGCGTTGCCCGCGTTGTAAAACTCCCAATCGGGATTCGGCTTCGCAGTTTGGTCCGTGCTCGTTTCGGAGGGCGCGGGCTTATTCGTCCGCTTTGGCGCGGGTTCCGAATGGCCAGACGCGGATCCTTCCGGTTTCGAACGCGGGTCCAGCGCTGCGCGCACTTGCCCGTCATACTGGCTGCGCCCCATCACGTACCCGAGCGTAAAGAATACACCCGAAAACAGCAGCATCAGCATGAACAAGCCGATGACATGCCGGCTTTCGAGCACACGCTCTCCTGCGCCTCCTCGTTTTCCCCCAGAAGCCATTCTTACTTTTGCGGTCCCCCTAAATTCTTAGTCCACTGATTAATGATATCGATAGGCAGGGGAAACACAATCGTTGTGTTCTTCTCGACACCTATCTCGGTCAAAGTCTGCAGGTAACGGAGCTGGATGGCGGAGGGCTGAGTCTCAAGAACTTTCGCGGCGTCGGCTAGCTTTTGCGAAGCTTCGAACTCACCTTCGGCGTGAATGATCTTGGCGCGACGCTCGCGTTCAGCTTCCGCCTGCTTGGCGATGGCGCGCTGCATCTGCTCGGGGATGTCGACCTGTTTCACTTCGACTTTGGAAACCTTGATGCCCCAAGGTTCGGTGTCCGTATCCAGAATGATCTGAAGTTTGGCGTTGACCTTGTCGCGTTGCGAAAGGATTTCATCGAGTTCGAATTGGCCGACGACGCTGCGGATGGTTGTCTGCGCCAGTTGCGAAGTTGCGTACGTATAATTCTGCACCTGCGAGAGCGCCTGGTTGGCGTCCACCACGCGAAAATAACAAACCGCGTTCACTTTCACGGAAACGTTATCTCGCGTAATGATATCTTGCGGCGGTACATCCAAGGTCTCAATCCGCAGCGGAATCCGGTAGAGCGTTTCGATCGGCCAAAACACCAGGTTTAGACCAGCAGTCTTCGCTTCGGGTAACAACCGGCCCAGCCGCAGCACCACTCCACGCTCCCACTCTTTGATGATGTACAGCGAGTTCCAGAACCAGATCAATCCCAGGCCAGCAATTAGCGCTATCCCAACAAAACCGATTTCCATTTTCCCCTCCTAAATGATCGCAAAGCCTTATTTCGTTGCCGCCACAACCGCATCCGCCGGCTCAACGTATAGTTTCAGCCCCTCGACTCGCAAGATCCGAACAGCTTTGCCTTCCGCCACGGGCTGCGCAGACTCCGCCTGCCACAGCTCGCCGTGCACCCGAATCATTCCTTCAGCACCTGCCGTTAGCCCCGCGAGCGCAACGCCCTGTTCCCCGATCAACTCTTCCTTACCCGTCACGGATTTCCATCTCCGGGAACGAAGAACCAGGCGCATCAGAAAGACGGTGAGCAGTGCAAATGGCAAGGTCGCTGCAAGCGCCACGCCGACGCTCACTCCTCCTGATGTGAGTGGCGAGCGGATAAGAAAGATCGCGCCCAGAAACATCGAGACCACTCCTCCAAGCGCCAGAACTCCGTGACTTGGCATTTTCGCTTCCAGGATGAAAAAAGCCAGCGCCAGCAGAATCAACAGCAGCCCCGCGAGATTCACAGGAAGAAATTGCATGGCATATAGCGCGAGGATCAGGCAGATCCCGCCAATCACTCCCGGCGCAATCACTCCCGGGTGCGTGAACTCCGTGTACAGGCCAAGCACGCCAAGAATCAGCAGCACGAAGAAAACGTCCGGCTGCACGATGCGCGCCAGAAACTTTTGCCGGCTGGAAAGCTCAAACCGCGCGCGCGTCGGATTCTTGAGCGCCAGTGTTATTTTCGTTCCGTCGAAGCGGGTTATCGACCGACCGTCGAGTTGGCGCAGCAAATCGTCGGTCGAACTCGCAATAAGGTCGATCATCTTTCCATTCAGCGCTTCTTTTTCCGTAAACGCCGTGGATTCCGTGATGGCCTTCTCCGCCAGCACAGGATTGCGTCCGCGCGTTTCCGTAAAGCTGCGCAGAAAGGCCATGGCGTCCTGGTTGATCTTCTTGCGCAGCACATCGTCAATTTGCGGAACGTATCCGCCGATCGAGAGCACCGGAGAAGCGGCGCCTGCGTGCGTCCCGGGCGCCATCGCGGCGATATCCGCGGAGAGCAGAATGTAGAACCCTGCGGAAGCACCACGTGCTCCCGTGGGCGAAACGTAAACCGCGACCGGCACGGGCGACGCAAGAATGTGCTGAATCATGTCCTTCATCGAATCGCTCAATCCGCCCGGCGTGTCCATGGTGATCAACACCAGGGACGCGTGCCGCCGCGCCGCATCCGCAAGGCCTTCGTCGATATACGTCGCCAATATCGGCTCAACTTCACTATCGAGGCTGAGTTCCTGAACGAAGGGGCCGCCCGGATGTTCGTCAGCCGTCGCGGCAGGAAGCAATACAGAGATTGTGGCAGCGAGCATGATGCCGAGAAGCGAGAGCGATGCAAGCCACCGAAATCGCCGAGACTCCGAGACACGTCGAATCAAGTACAGCCAACCGGTCATCGTGCACCTCCACCGGGTTTCTTCTGGTTTGCGTTGGACTTCTGCAGGTGTTCAAGAAGCTGTTTCGCTTCCGCGTAATTCGGAGCCAGCTTCAGCGCGTGCTCCACTTCCGTGCGCGCAAGATCCGGTTTTTTCTGTTCCAAGTAAATTTTCGCCAGCATCGTTCGCACCACAGCGGAATCCCGCGCCTGCAGCGAGCCTTGCAGCTCCTTCACTGCATCATCCAGTTTTCCCTGCCGGCGATCGATTTCTCCCAATCCTTGATGTGCCACGGCATTGTGCGGGTCACTGGCAAGGGCGGCGCGAAATTCTTTTTCCGCGGCATCCCCGTGTCCCGCGGATAGTTCCTGCCGCGCGCGCCGAATGTGCGCCGCTGGGGTGTCCGCGGCGTCGCTGGAGGCGGCCACCGCCGAACCAGCTTCGGGGGACTCCAGCCCCGCGCGGAGAGCGGTCACATCCAGCTCGGTCTTGATCCGAATCAGCTTAAACACAAACTCGTTCTTCGCATCCAGATGAATCGCCGGCAGGCCATTGGGGCCAAACGCCTCGATCGCCGTCTCGCGCTCCTGTTCCGCCTCGGATTTATTCCCCGCTTTTTCCAGGGACAAGATCAGCATGGCCCGGTCTTCCGGATTGTCCGGCTCGCGTTCCACGGACTCGCGAAAGGATCTCGCCGCAGCCGCTGCGTCATTGGCTTGCAGTGCCAATAAACCCGAATTAAATGTGTAGTCATCCTCGTCAGGATCGAGCTCCGCAGCGCGGGCGAGATCCGCCTGCGCAGCGGGAACTTTCCCCTGGCGCGCCAGCGCGACGGCAATGTTATTCAGGATTTCCGGCAGGTCCGCGCCGGCAACCAGGTTGTTCCGCAATGCTTCCTGCAGCGAAGTAAACACTTCCTCGGCGCGATCCGGTTGGCCGAGCAGCAGGCGGCAGACACCCGTCGCGAAAACCGCTTCCGCGTAGCGGTCATGCTTCTTCGGCACTTTGGCGTACCACGGCAGCGCCGAATCGCAGTCTCGCCGTGCAAAGTAGGCTTCCGCGAGCGCAAAATCGGGGTCCGGCCATTCCGGCTCGAGCCTCGCCGCTTCCCGCAACTCACGCAACCGCGCATCATCTTCCGTGGCCAGCAACCCACGGATGTAGTGCTCGAAAGCGTCGAGGCGCAGCGGCCGCTGGCGTTTTGTCAATTCGGCGAGGCTCAATGGGTAGCGCGGATCGGTCGTTGAGAGCACCCGCCACACCAGCCGCATGTTCAAATCCATGAACGTATCGAGAGCGCCGGTCTCGCGGAGCGGTGCAAGCAGGGACGTGGGATTCACTTTGAGTACGCGCGCTTCGACTGTGAGCGATGAACCGTTTGAAGTGTATTTCCCAAAAACCACAAAATCCGCATCGAGATCTTCCGCGGCATGAAGCATCGTCGCGCGGCTCAACTTGGACGTGTGCGGAAGGCCATAGCGCTCGAGTTCCGCAATGCGCCCCGTATGTGAATACACCTGCTCCCCCGCTGCGGACAGCCTCTGGATGCTCAATTCTTCGAGGCCCTCGCCCAGCCAGTCCAACCTCGACGACGAACCTGCGTTCTCGAACGGAAATACCAGGTACACGCCTTGCTGATAACTGGATGTCGCCGCGATGCGGTTCCTCGGTGCAGGTTGCTGTGCAATGACGGATGGAGTTCCAACAGCAACGAAGCCGGAGAGCAGGATTAGGCAACGCGCGCGGAAGAAATGGCGGCCCATGTCACTAGCATTGTAACAGACGCAAGCACACCTTTCGCGCTCAGACAGGCACTGCGCTTGTAAATTAAAGAATACTCGGAAGATTAGGGTTGATGGGTATCTGGCGGCTTCGGAGCAAGAATCTCCTGGATTCCCGGCTCCTTGAGCACCGCGGCGAAAGCCGGATCGGATTTTGCTGCCGCGAGCTGGGTATAACCTTCGTCCTTCGCCTTGCGGAGATAGATCATGCAGCGTTCCAGGTTACCGGCTTCGGCGAAAGACTTCGCCAGCAGGTAGTAAAACCGTCCGCGGTCATTTACGGAACGATCCTGCAACAGCGACCCGCTCCTCGAACTGTTGTGCTCGAACAGCTGCGGATCCAATGCCAGCGCCTGGCGGAAAGAGGAGATGGCCTCCTCATATTTCTTGTCGCCGAAATAGGCGTAAGCCAGATTGCTGTACAACACGGCCATGTCGTTGCGGATGTTCAGCGCCTTTTGATAGGCCTTGATGGCTTTGCCGTAGCGTTTGCGCTGATACCAGATCGTGCCGATATTATTCTGCGCATCCGCGTATGTAGGATCGACTTTCGAGGCGCGCTCGTAGCACTTGAGGGCTAGAGCAAGGGCAGCCTGCTGGTGCAGCGAAATCCCCAGCTTGTTCAGGTACACAGGATTCTTCGGATTCTGATCGGACAGTTTCTTGTAAACCAGCGTCGCATCCCGGTAGTCCTTGCGGACCATGTAGAGATCGGCGAGCTGTTCATCCGTCAGCTCCGGCCGCACGACGATGACGGCAGGGTCCGCCGGCGATTGCGCTTGTGACTGCGGCTGGGATTGCCCCATTCGCGGAGCAACCTCTGTACTGGGATTTTCAAAGAGCGACTGTCCTGCGGAGGGCATCGAAAGACTAAAGAGGAGGATACTTGCTGGAAACGCCATTCGAATACAGGTCATGGCGGGTCTCCCTTCTCCGGCTTTGGCTTGGCCTTGTCGGGTTCCTTCTTCTTGTCCCCAAAGATACCAAATATCTTCTGTAAAGGGTTCTTTTTCTTTTCGCCAGTCTGCGCAGCAGTATCGGGGGAACCCTGGCCCGTGGCATTGGGTGGGCGATTCGGGTCGTAGGGGGTGATTGGCTGCCCATTCTCGTCTGTTTGCGCGGTCTTGGACTGGCCTCCGAATATGTGGGAAAGGACTGAGCCGGTCGAAGTAACGAGGCTGTGACCGCCGTGGAGCTCGCACATTTGCGTAGGCGCTGAACCGGCGACGTAGACTTCCTCGCGGGTCGTCGGACAGTTGGGGGTCGCGAGCTGGAGCGATTCCGGGTCGATGATCACCGACTGCACGCCTTCCGGCATGGTGAAATCTTTTACATCCTTGTATTGAGCCAAGGCCGTGGCGCGAATCATGAAGTCCGCAAAGATTGGCGCTGCCACCGCGCCGCCAGGCAGCCCCAGGTCGCGATTGTCGTCAAACCCGATCCAGATTACGCAGAGCAGGTTGGATGTGAACCCCGCAAACCAGCCATCACGCGAGGTGCCCGTTTTTCCTGCGGCCGGCAGAGTGAAACCGCGCGTTCGAACTCCCGCCCCGGTGCCTCGATTCAGCACGTCCTTCAGCAGGCTATCGACGAGAAAAGCAACGCGAGGATCGAGAGCCTGGCGTGTCTGCGGCGTGAATTTTTCGACCTCAGACCCTTGCGCATCAGTCACGCTCCGCAGAAACTGCGGCTCGGCGCGGGTGCCTACGTTTGCAAAAGTGGTGTAGCCCGCGGCGACATCGATCGGTGTCATTTCGTAGGCGCCTAGAGCCACGGCAGGCGTCGGCTGGATATTCATTCCCAGCCCCATCTTTCGCGCAACCTGCACAACGCGGCCATATCCAATCAGTTCAGCGACTTTGACGGTGGCTACATTGAGCGAGTTCGTCAGCGCATCCCGAACTGTCACGCGCCCCATGAATTTTTCGCCGTAGTTATTGGGGGTATAGTCCTTGCCGTCGAACTCGAAGGTGGTGGGCTCGTCGTCGATGGTGGTCGCTGGCGTGATGATCGGCTGCACGCCGTCCACGGCATTGTCGAACGCGGCCGCATAAACAAAAGGTTTGAAGACCGAGCCGGGCTGACGATGCGCAAGAGCATGGTTGAGCTGGCTCTGGCCGTAGTCCCGACCTCCGACCACCGCCTTGATTTCACCCGTGCGAGGGTCGAGCGCGACCAGCGCCACCTGCGCCTGAGGTATCGGCTCGGTGCTGCCCTTCTTGGCATTCTCGCGCCTCCACTTGTCGTACTTCTTCGCGAGAAGCAAGTCCACGTTTTTCATCCCTGCATCGACCGCCGCAACGGCGGCGCGCTGCAGCGCGGGATCGAGCGTGGTGTAAACCCGGAAATTCTGGCTCAACAGTTCGTTCTCGGAGAATTTGTCGAGGAGATGGTCCTTGACCATGTCCACGAAGTAAGGCGCGTCGCCGCCGGAGACCGAAGTGCGCACGATTTTCAGGGGTCCACGTTTCGCATCTTGTACGTCCGCCTCGTTGATGTACTTGTTCTCCAGCATCTGCGTCAGGACGCGGTCCCGCGCCTGGCCCCCGCGTTCGGGATGCCGGTCCGCGGACGAATAGAAGTTTGGCGCGCGAATGATGCCGGCAAGATAAGCGCACTCTCCCAGCGATAATTGCCGCAAGTCCTTGCCAAAATACGCCACGCTGGCTTCGGAAAACCCGCGAATTCCAAAGCTCCCGCGATTCCCCAGATACACCTCGTTCGCGTACATCTCAAAGATTTGTTGCTTGGTGAAGCGCTGCTCCAGTTCGATAGAAACCATCGCTTCCGCGAGTTTTCGCCGCCACGTCCGTTCGTTCGAAAAGAAGAACGTGCGCGCCAACTGCATGGTGATGGTGCTCGCGCCCTGGTAGTGCTGGCTGCTATGCCGCACGTCCGCCCACGCCGCGCCCACGATTCGAATGAAATCAAAACCGCCGTGTTCGAAGAAGCGCTTGTCTTCCGCGGAAAGAATCGCGTCCACCAGCGTCGCGGGCAAGTCGTCGTACCGGACTCGCCGCCGTTTCTCGCGCGCGCTATCGAAAAGATTGGTAATCAGGTCCGGCTCGATCTCGGCGTTGTTCAGGTCCGGCCCGCCGGAAAGCGGCTTGATGGACTTCACGCTTTTCCCGCGGAATTGTACCGCCAGCGCGTTCTTCTCCCCGAAATAGGAAAGCTTGGATGGGCGGATATCGACGGTATTTCCCTGGACGGTGAATTGGCCGCGGGCGTTTTCGTCATGCTCCGGCCGGTACCCCACGCGGGTGAGATACGTGGCGAGATCATCCGGTCCCCAGGCCTGGTCAACGGAGATATGCTCCGGCGCGGAAAAAATCTGCGTCGTGTTTTGCAGGCTGGTGCCGGAGAGCCGCGCATCGATCATGCGCGAGTACTTCACGTAGTAGTAGGTAAAGATTCCGCCGGCAATCAGAAACATGGCGAAGACAATGCCGAGGATCGCCAAACCGATCGCCGAGGTAAAAAATCCTTTTTGAATGCGAATGCGCAAACCAGTGCTCCCGAGGGCTGGACTTTTATTGTCTCGCAAGACCGTGCCCTAGGAAAGGCGGAGTTCCCCTATGTCGCAACGTCAGTACTGAGCCGGGAAGACGCAGGGTCAACCCGACGCTTCAAAACAGGGCCTTGTTTTCGCTCGATGGAGAAAAATTGAGATCGATATGGTAGAACAGCAAGTCCACGGGAACGGTGTAGTTCAGCGAAATCTTCACGATAGCATTGCTGGCAGCTACTTTGATGTCTTCCCTCTTGGCGGGGATATCCAGGTCCTGCACGGTTTTGAAAATGTTGTCCCGAATCTGATCCTCGCTGTAACGATTCACCACCGCAAACCGCGCCTGTTCCTGCATCTTGTCGGAAAGTTCATACTCCGAGACATACGCGGGAATGATTTTCACCGCGGAGTAGATGATCAGCACAATGACGACGGTAAAGAGGATGGCCTTAAGTTTGCCCTCCCCGCGTTCGGAGTGACGACGCACCAAGATGGGGCGGTTGGCATTGCCAAAATGGTTCAAGAACTCAGCTCCCGGGGCGCTTCGACTGGATTTTCCAGGCTCGCCGCACGGCGAAGCCCATGGGCCCCTGCTACTTACGCTAGCATCCGCGCGGAGGAGTGTCGAGAAGTTGGCGCGGCCCATGTTCCCGGAAAGGAACGGGCCTAGTAAGCACGCCCGAAGATCGCTCGCTCGGCCGATGGCTTGCCGCAAGCTACACAGGAGCCTGAGCCGCCAGGCTGTTCGAGCGGGATACAACGCATTGTGGCGCGGGCTTCTTCCTTGATTCTGGCTTCACACTCGGCGCTGCCACACCAAAAGGAAAAAGCAAAGCCGCTTTCGACCGCCTTTTTCAGGTCCTCGTAGGTTGTTGCATCGTGCGTATTGCTCTTTCGAAACGCCAGCGCCTTGTCGTGCAGCGACTGTTGAATCTCCGCCAATAACCGTTCAACTGTCGCCGGCAAATCAGCCAATGACACGCTGATTTTCCCTTCCCGGCCCGGCCGGTCGCGTCGAGCCAGAACCGCACACTGTTTGGCGACGTCCTTGGGACCCAGTTCCACGCGCAGAGGCACTCCACGCATCTCCCAATCGTTAAACTTCCAGCCCGGACTCTGGCCCTCGCGCTCGTCCAGTGTGACGCGAGCGTTGGCCTTCGCCAGCTCCGCCTTCAGGTTTCTCGCGGTCTCGAGAACCACTGTCTTTTCTTCGTCCGTTTTGAAAATTGGGACAACGACAACTTGATATGGCGCCAGTTTGGGTGGCAGGATGAGCCCCTGATCGTCGCCGTGAACCATGATGATGGCGCCGATCACGCGAGTAGAAAGCCCCCACGACGTCGTCCAGCAATGCTGCAACTGGCCATTCTGATCGAGGTACTTCACCTCAAAGGCTTGTGCGAAGTTTTGTCCGAGGAAGTGTGAAGTGCAGAATTGCAAAGCCTTGCAATCTCCCATCATAGCTTCGAGTGAATAGGTCGTGTCGGCACCGGCGAATTTTTCAGTATCGGATTTTTTTCCAGGGATCACCGGGATTGCAGCTTCGTTCACCGCGAAGTCTGTGTAGGTATCCAGCATCTGACGCGTTTCGAATTCCGCTTCCTCACGCGTGGCGTGCGCGGTGTGGCCTTCCTGCCAATAAAACTCCAGCGTGCGTAAGAAAAGCTTGGTGCGCAGTTCCCAGCGCACGACACTGTTCCACTGGTTCATCAGCACCGGCAGGTCGCGGTACGATTGAATCCATTTCGACCACATATGGCCGATGATGGTCTCCGACGTGGGCCGGATCACCAGCGGCTCCGCAAGCTCTTCACCGCCTCCGATGGTGACCACCGCCAGTTCCGGCGAAAATCCCTCGACGTGATGCTTCTCCTTATCGATGAAGCTGCGGGGAATCAATAGGGGAAACGCCACGTTCTGATGGCCGGTGGCCTTGAAGCGCCGATCCAGAGCCTGCTGGATGTTCTCCCACAGTGCCCAGCCGTAGGGGCGCACAATCATGCACCCGCGCACCGGCGCATAATCGGCAAGTTGCGCCTTCAAGACCAGCTGGTTGTACCACTCGGAAAAATCTTGTGCCCGGGTCGGAAGCTTTTCTTCAGCCATGCGGCGGTTTGTCCGTTCCTCACAGAAGCAATATCTTCAGCTATGTGAACTCAAAAGCGTATCGGACGCCTGTAAGCGTGTCAACGCGTCTACCGCCACTGCGACCGCTCCTGGGTCTTGCGAGCTTCGCCGCATGGCATTACCATGCCTCTCGCCCTGAACGGACGCTTCCAGGCCGTGTCCGGCCAGCGATATTCTCCAAGGGAGACACCGCGCCATGAAACGCATCCCTCTAGTATGCTTGCTCCTTCTTTGCGCCGCGCAAATCGCCTCCGCGCAGGATTGGGCCAAGGCGACACTGCAAAAATCTCCGCGCCACAGTGAGTGGGTCACCATTAAGCACGACGGACGTTCCGTCGAAACTTTCGTCGTCTATCCCGAGTCGAAAGGAAAGACCCCCGTCGTGCTGATCATTCACGAGATCTTCGGCATGACCGACTGGGTGCAGGATCTGGCGGATCAGGTAGCCGCGGCGGGCTACATCGCCGTCGCTCCCGATCTGCTTTCCGGCATGGGCCCGAACGGCGGCCGGAGCTCTGATTTTGCCGCTGACAAAACGATGGAGGCAGTCAGCCACCTGAATCCCGATCAGGTGACCGCAGATCTGAATGCCGCGGCCGACTATGGGCGCAAGCTTCCCGCCTCCAGCGGCAAGCTTTTCGTCGGCGGATTCTGCTGGGGCGGTAGCCAAACATTCCGATTCGCGACCAACCGCGGGGATCTTGCTGCGGCCTTCGTTTTCTACGGCGGGCCGCCTGAAAAGGATGCCATGGCTCGTATCAAAGCCCCGGTCTATGGCTTCTATGCTGGGAATGACGCGCGGATCGATACCACCATCCCCGATACCATCACGCAAATGAAGGCCGCCGGCAAAACCTATGACCCCGTAACCTACGAAGGCGCTGGGCACGGCTTTATGCGCGCAGGCGAGGCTCCCGATGCCAATGATGCCAACAAGAAGGCCCGCGCCGATGCCTGGGTCCGCTGGAAAAGCCTGCTAAGCCAGTAGAGACCACGAATCATTGGTTTTTATTGAGATTAACTTGTGTTCCGCAATCCGTGCGGCATTCGGCCCCGCAAGACGGGGCTTATCGTCCCGCTGATAACTCGAACGAGGACTGGCTGTCTTTTCTAGTGGAAAAACACTCCGCTCACCACCGCGTTTATCCCGGTATTAAGAGTGACGTTGATCTTCACGTGCCCCGATACATTCCACACTAAATACACTCCGTTGCTGAAACTCGAAAGGCAGCATCCCTGTGGACATCGTGGGCGTTTCGGTGGGCGGGCCCATCGTCATCAATTTCGCGGTGCGGCATCCGGAGCGCGTTCGAAAAATTGTTCTTTTCGATCCGGCATACGGCAAGGGTTTCACGCCACCGTGGCCGTTGCGCACGCCTTTGCTGGGTGACTCGTCATGGGCGTACAAATCGCGCCGACGATGGCGGCTTCGCAACGGGACGACTTCGTGCACCCGGAACGCTATCCCGATTATTTCGCAAAGTATTCGACCCAGATGCACTACAAGGGTTTCCCGAACGCAATCCTTTCGACCATCCGCCAATTTCTCTCGCAGGACAACGCCGCAGCGTTTGCGCAGGTCGGAAAAAGCGGGAAGCCCATGCTGCTGATCTGGGGCCGCGCCGACCAGGACGTGCCGTTCGCTTTGAGTGATGAAGTGCGCAAAGCGATCCCGCAAGCCGAATTCCATGCCATCGATGATGCTGCTCACGTGCCCTTCTACGAGCACCCTGAAATCGTCAATCCGATGCTGATTAAATTTCTGAAGCGTTAGCACGCAGACGGTACGCGACCTAACTCAGCAAATTTTAACTTTGCTTTTGTTCCAGTTCCGCCCAGCGCGCGTAGAGGGTGTCTATCCATTTCTGGGCTTCGTCCAATTCGCTGCAGGCTTTCTGCAAACTGGCCCGCTCACCCGTGATCTCCGGATCTTCCAGCGCAGTGTGCTTCCTTTGCAGATCCTCCTCGGCCTCTGCGATGACGCTTTCCATGTTCTCGAATTCTCGGGATTCCGAGTACGAGAGTTTCTTCCTTGCGGCAGTGCCAGCTGCTGGCGCCGTACTACCGCCTGAGCCGCGGTTTGCTTTCGCCGCCTGGGCGACAGTCTCTGACCGCCGCGAACGCTGCCAGGCATCCCATTGCGAATAATCCGCAAAGCGTTCCGCAGTTCCCAGCCCATCCAGCCCGAGCACCACCTTCGAAACGCGATCCAGCATGAATCGATCGTGCGTCACCAGCACCAACGCTCCGGCATATTCCAGCAAGCTCTCTTCCAGAATTTCCAGTGTCGGAATGTCGAGATCGTTGGTGGGTTCGTCGAGCAACAGAACGTCAGCCGGCTGAAGCATCAGTTGCGCGATCAACACACGCGCGCGTTCTCCGCCGGAGAGCCGGCCGACGCGCTGATTCAGATTCTCACTCGAAAACAGAAATCTCTCTGCCCACGCTGCCACATGGATAACGCGCTCTTGATAAATTACCGCGTCGCTGTCCGGCGCAAGCGCCCGCCGTAGCGTAACGTCCGGATCGAGTTCGCGGTTCTGGTCGAAGTACACGATCCGTAATCCCTCGGCGCGCCGGATATTGCCGGATTCCGGCTTCAGCTCTCCACGCAGAAGGCGCAGCAACGTCGTCTTGCCGCTGCCATTCGGCCCCACGAGCCCTACGCGCATCCCCGACGTCACATTGAAATGAATGTCTTTGAAAAGCGCGCGGCTGCCAATTCCGAACGACACTCCATCCAGCGTGATCAGCTGCTTCGTTTTCCGGTTCGTCGCGGAGAAATCGATTTCCGGGCTGCTGGTGCGGCTGCGCGCGTTCATCTCCGCGAGCTCGCCGATCATCTCATGCGCTTTATCAATCCGCGCCTTTGCCTTTGTGGCGCGCGCTTTTGGTCCGCGCCGCAGCCACTCCAGCTCCGTGTGCACCCGATTCTCCAGCGACTCCTGCCTCTTTTTCTGCGCGTGCAGGTACGCTTCCTTTGCTTCCAGAAAACTGCTGTAGTTCCCGTTCACACGCAGCACCCCGTCATCGTAGGCGCGATTCAGCTCCACCATCTCGTTCACGACGTTTTCCAGAAAATAGCGGTCGTGGCTAACCACCACGCACGCAAACGCCGCATTCTGCAGAACGCCTTCCAGCCACTGGATCCCCGCAAGATCCAGATGATTGGTGGGCTCATCCAGCAGCAGAATGTCCGGCGCCTGCACCAAGGCTTCGGAGATGGCCAGGCGTTTGCGCCAGCCACCCGAAAGTGTCGCGGCTTCCGCCTCCAGGTCTCCAAAGCCCGCGCGGCCCAGCGTTTCCGCAAAACGCGACGCGCGCTCACCACCATGCACCGCGGCTCGCTCCAGCGCGTTTTCGATGACCGTTCGAATCGTCACACCCGCGGCGAACTCCGAAATCTGCGCTACGTAGTTCAGCCGCGTCCCTTTGCGAATCGCCACGTCTCCACTGTCCGGCTTGTCGCGCCCCATCAGCATCTCCAGCAGCGTGGATTTGCCGGAACCATTCGGCCCAATCACGCCGATGCGATCCCCTCCGGAAACAGTGAACGAAATATTCTGGAACAGCGGCGCTGCGCCGTATCGCTTCGAAAGCCCTTGCGCGCTGATTATCGGTGGCAAATTTCTCGGTCTTCTCCTGTACTTAGTTTAACCTTGAGAGCAACCGCGGCGGAAATTCAGCTGCGGGTATTACGCAATCCGATGAGTTTTTCCCTTGATTCATAAATTTGACGCTTTGATTCTCGGCGCCGGCGCCGCCGGACTGCTTTGCGCCATCGAAGCCGGTAAACGCGGACGTCGCGTCGCCGTGCTCGAGCGGGCCGATAAAATCGGCAAGAAAATTCTGATCTCCGGCGGAGGCCGCTGCAACTTCACCAATCTTCATTGCCAGCCGGAAAACTTTATCTCCTTAAACGAACACTTCGCCAAATCCGCCCTGGCCCGATACACACCCGCCGACTTCATCGCCCTCGTCCAAAAACATCACATCCCTTATCACGAGAAAACTCTGGGCCAGCTTTTCTGCGATCTCTCCGCGCAAAACATCACGGACATGCTCGAAGCGGAATGCAAAGGCGCGGATGTTCAGATCTTTCTCAGCTGCAGAATCCATGAGCTACAGCGAACAAGGGAGTTCATCGTTCGAACCGAAGCCTCCGAATTTCACGCTCCCGTACTGGTCGTCGCTACTGGCGGACTTTCCATCCCAAAAATCGGCGCCACTGCATTCGGCTACGAAGTTGCCCGTCAATTCGACCTGAACATCGTCCCCCCGAAGCCCGGCCTGGTCCCCTTACTCCTGGGAGGAAAGGACTACAAACTGTACAGTGACTTGGCGGGCATATCAGCCGAAGTCATCGCCTCCACGAACCATCACGCCTTCCGCGAAAAAATGCTCTTTACCCATCGTGGTTTGAGCGGACCAGCGATCCTGCAAATTTCCTCATACTGGGACAAAGGCCAGCCCGTCCAGATCGATCTGGCGCCTCGTCTTGAAATCACGCCCGCGATTCGCGCAGCAAAGGTGCGCGATATGACCGCGGCTCGTTCAGCCTTTCAGGGAATCCTTCCAAAGCGATTCGCCGATCGCTGGCTCGAGACGAACGCTCCGGAAAACTGGACGAACGACTCCCTCGCACACCTGGAGAAGTCGGTGCATGCCTGGATTCTGAAACCCGCCGGCACCGAAGGCTACGAAAAAGCGGAGGTCACCGTTGGCGGCGTGGATACCGGTGAACTATCGAGCAAAACCATGGAGAGCAAAAAAGTCCCGGGACTGTTTTTCATCGGCGAAGTTGTGGATGTCACCGGTCATCTGGGCGGATTCAATTTTCAATGGGCGTGGGCTTCCGGCGCCGCGGCAGGACGCGCGTTATGACGGAACCGAAGCGCGACGAGCGCCAGCACGCGGCGCAGCCGCCGGAGCCTGCGCGGCTTTCGCCTCTTCGTAGGCCACGTACTCTTCGTATGGCCCCTTGAAATCTTCCACCTTGCCATCCTGGAAATGCCAAATGCGCGTCGCCACTTCATCAATCACGTCGTGGTCATGAGTCACCAGCAGCACCGTTCCATCGTACCGCTGCAGCGAAATGTTCAGCGCGTTGATCGATTCCAGGTCCAGGTGGTTCGTCGGCTCGTCGAGCACAAGAAAGTTCGGCTTCTGCAGCATCAGCCGGCAAAAAATCAGCCGGGCCGACTCTCCTCCGGAGAGCGCGCGCGTCGGCTTCAGCGCGTCTTCTCCGCTGAACAGCATCTGCCCCATTAATCCGCGCAGCTCCTGCTGCGAAGCGGCCGGATCAAACTGCCACAGCCACTCAATCGCCGTCATGCCCTTGGTGATGGATTCGCCGTGGTCCTGCGCAAAGTAGCCCACGGCCACCTCGTGCCCCCACCGCACCTCGCCGCCATCGATCACAAATTTCTTGTCGTCATCATCAATAAATCCCGGTGCGTTGCGCACCAGCGACTTCAGCATCGTCGTCTTGCCCGCGCCGTTGCGGCCCATCAAGGCGATCTTTTCGCCGCGTATCACGCTCGCCGAAAATCGCGGAATCACCTTCAAATCGTCGTACGATTTCTCGACGCTTCGAATCTCCAGCGGATGTTTTCCCGAATTTCGCTTCATGTCAAACTTGATGTACGGCCGCTGGATGTTGCTCCTCGCCAGCTCCGCCGTCTGCAGCCGCTCGACTTCCTTCTTGCGCGAAGTCGCCTGCGCCGAACGCGTGCCCGCCGAAAACCGCGCGATGAAATCCTGCAACTGCGCAATCTTCTTCTCGCGATTCGCGTTGTCCGCTTCGATCCGCCCGCGGATCTGCGTCTTGGCCATCACCATGTCGTCGTAACCACCGATGTACATGATGATCGTTTCGTAGTCGATGTCCGCCGTGTGCGTGCAAACGCTGTTCAAGAAATGCCGGTCGTGCGAAATCACGATCAGCACGCCCTCATAATCGCAGAGATATCTCTGGAGCCAATGAACCGAATCCAGGTCCAGGTTGTTCGTCGGCTCGTCGAGCAGTAGAGCGGTAGGATTGCCGAAGAGCGCTTGCGCCAGCAGCACGCGCACTTTTTGCCCGCCCTGCAATTCGCCCATCTTGCTCTCGTGCAGCGTATCCTCGACGCCCAGCCCATCCAGCAGCACCGCGGCATCCGCCTCCGCCGTGTATCCGCCTTCTTCGCCGACAATTCCTTCGAGTTCTCCCAGCCGCATGCCGTCGGCGTCGGTCAGCTCGTCGTGCGGCTTGGCATAAAGCTTGTCGCGCTCCTCGAGCGCCCTCCACAGCGACGCATTGCCCATGATCACCGTGTCAATCACGCGATACTGGTCAAACGCGAACTGGTCCTGGCGCAAAACGCCCATCTTCTTCGGCCGGGTTATCGAGCCGTTTGTCGGCTCCAGCTCCCCGGTCAAAATCTTCATGAACGTGGATTTGCCCGCGCCGTTCGGCCCGGTAACCGCATACCGGCGTCCCGCCATGAACGTGCACGTCACATTCTCAAAGAGAACGCGTGGCCCAAACCGCATAGTGATGTTGTTGACCGACAGCATAACCTTCCAAGTATAGCGTGAAATCACCGCTCGCGCTTGCCACGGTCATCGTATTTTAATCTGGAACTTCCCGGAGAGAATCCCCCTGGACCTGGTTCAGGGTAATGCGAACGTGAACAGCGCCGATCCCGCCGCTACCGCCACATACTGTTTGCCGTCCACAGCGTATGTCATCGGCGAAGCGTAAACCGATGCCCCACATTGAAAATGCCACAGCGCTTTCCCCGAAGCGGCATCCAGCGCAATAAAGTTTCCTTCGGCGTCACCCGAAAACACCAGCCCTCCCGCCGTTGAGAGCACCCCGGACCACGTCGGCGATGGATGCTTCCACTCCCATTTGATTTTTCCCGTGCCGGGCTCGATCGCGCGCAGCGCGCCCGTAAAGGGCGCGGCATCGTCATTCGGAAAATAAGCGCTCCCGTAATAAGCGTGCCCCGCTTCGTACGGCTGCGGCGCCGTACTGAATATGTCGCACTGCTCCCGCGCCGTAACGTAGAAAAGCTTCGTCTGCGGATCGTATGTTGGAGACATCCAGTTCGTCGCGCCCGCCGCACCCGGGCACACTCGATTCCCTTCTGGAGTCGGCGAAGCGTCCTTCCGCGCAATCGGCGTGCCGCTTGCATCTTTCGAATCGCTCCACGTCACCTTGGCGTATGGGTTCGCATAAACCAGTTTTCCACTGACGCGATCGATCACATAAAAGAATCCGTTGCGGTTCGCTTGAACTATCAGATGCTTATCGCCCTGCTCCACCAGCACGGGCACCTGCGTGGCATCGTAATCGTGTTCATCATGCTTCGAAAACTGAAAATACCATTTCAGCTTTCCCGTTTCCGGCTCGAGCGCCAGCAGCGAATTGCTGTAAAGATTGTCCCCCGCGCGCCCCTCGCCCCGATTCGAAGGCGAAGGATTTCCCGTCGTCCAATAAGTAGTATTCGTAACCGGATCGTAAGTGCCCGTAATCCACGCCGGCGCGCCGCCGATCTTCCACGAGTCGCCCTCCCACGTCTCGTGTCCCGGCTCGCCCGGACCGGGAACCGTGTAGAAGCGCCATTTGTGCTCTCCCGTCGCTGCATCGTAGGCATCAATAAATCCGCGAATGCCATATTCCCCGCCGGAAACACCGATGATCACCAGATTCTTGATGACCAGCGGAGCCAGCGTGATGCTGTACCCGCCGCGGTAATCGACAGCAGTGACGTCCCACGCTACGTTCCCCGTCTTTGCGTCCAGCGCCATCACGTGCGCGTCCAGCGTCCCAAGAAAAACTTTGTCGCCCAGAATCGCGAGTCCCCGATTCACGCGCCCGCAGCACGGGCGAATGTCACCCGGAAGCGCCCGCTGATACTGCCAGATCGGCCGCCCCGAGCGCGCATCCAGCGCGAACACTCGATCGTCCTGCCCCGTGCCGTACAAAATCCCATCCACCACCAGCGGCGTCGTTTCAAATTTTCCGCCGCCCATCGTCTGATAAGCCCATTTGGGTGCAAGCGACGCCGCGTTCCCGGCGTCAATCTGCTCCAGGGTGCTGTACCGCCGGCCCGCATAGTCGCCCGAATACATTAGCCAGTTCTGCGGCTCTTTCCCGGAATCCAAGAGTCGCTGCGCCGTCACCTGCGCCGAAGCCGGTGGTGCAAAGAAACTCAGCGCTGCGATCGCAATCGGCAAACTGGAAAGCACCATCATTCCGAGCGTAGCGAGCAATCTGCTTTTGGAGTCACGACGCATCGCAACGGTCCTCATTGCGCACCCACCACCAGCAGGTATGCCATGATGTCCTGGAGATCCTTATCACTCAAACTCTTCGGATCGTAAGCTGGCATCAGCGATTCCCTGCTCTTCTCAAGCGACCGCAATTTGTCTTTCTCGAAAACGTGCAGATTCTCCCGCGTGTCCATCATCTGCACCGTGAAATGATCTTCGTTAAGAACCACACCCATGAATTTCTGCCCGTCCCCCGTAACCACGGTGATCGTTTCGTATTCCTGCGAAAACTCTTTCATCGCCTCGGAGATTCCCTGCGCCAGCCGCCGGCTCGGATTGCGCACGGACTCCACAATGTAATCGGTCGAACGCGCCGACCCGGTCGTGCTCAGGTCCGGCCCCAAGCGCCCGCCCTTCCCTTGAATCATGTGGCACGTGGAGCACGCCGCGGTGCCATAGAAGAGTTGTTTCCCGTGTGAAGCATCGCCCACTGGTTGCGCCGGCGCCTTCACTTGCACGCTGCGAATGTAGCTGATCACCTGCCAGATCTCCTCTTCCGTCATCCCCACGCCTTGCTGTGTCGCGCCATTCGGCGGCATGGCCGTTCCTGGAACGCCTTCATTGATTGTTCGAAAAAGCTCTGCGTCCGAATTCCCATGGCGCTTCTGCGCGCGCGTCAAGTCCGGCCCGCGTCCTCCACCCCGCGCCCCCAGTCCATGGCAAAACGCGCAGTTCGCCCGAAACTGAAATTCCCCCAGCTTCGCTACCTTCGCGTCACCCGCATAAGGATTCTTCTCTTGCGCCACGGCCCGAGGTGCGCAGGCGCAGCACGCTAAAAACGCGAGGCCAGCAAGCGCACAAATCGTTCGCAACGACCAACGATCTCTCCGAGGAATCTGCGGGACTCTTTCCAAGGTAAGCATATTTCGCTCGCTCCTTCGACGCGTGGGCTGGAATTGCGCCAACTATACCATCCCCCGTCAATCGAGTGACCGCCTCTCACCGATCTCACTCCACGCACATCGCAGCGCCAACAACAGCAGTGAGTCGGTTTCTGAGTATGCGACTGACCAGGACTCGGACGGAAACTGTGGTATACAAATCTTTCTGAGGTTTGAACATGGGGAACCGCGGAACAGATATCGAAGACTTTCTGATGAAGTATCCATATATGCTGCGATGGGTCAATGAGTGCTTATCCTGCCACCGCAAGGGCTACAAACCTGAAATGCCAGAACCCGACTTTGATATTTCGGTATTCATTCCTGCAAGGTTACGGCGCCCGCCTCGTAGTTGAATTGGCTTTAGACGAGGATGGTCTGTGTGAGCAATGTCGTCAAGCGAAGCTACTCAAAAATTCTTAGCAGTACCCATGCTCGAATAAATTGGCCCTTTATCTGCTTGAAACTGCGTACCGCCTGGTAACGCGGTTATCGGAAACTGATTCCTACACCAAGTCTTGTCAAATTGCGGTGGAAACCTTTCTTCGATACAATCCCGCCCGTTGTCACTATGACTGAATCCACTTTCAAGCCGCGCATCGCCATCGGCTCTGATCACGCCGGATTCCTTGTCAAAGAAATCCTCAGGAAGCATCTCGAATCGGCGGGATACGCCGTCGATGACCAAGGCACTTCCTCGCAAGAATCCGTGGACTACCCGGACTTTGGCAAAGCCGTAGGCGATCGAGTGGCCTCAAAACAATGCGACGTTGGTATTGCCGTCCGCGGCTCCGGCATTGGCATCTCCATCGCCGCCAACAAAGTCCCTGGCATTCGAGCCGCACTGGCCCATGACGTAACCACCGCCCGCCTCGCCCGCGAACACCACGACGCCAACGTCCTCGCCCTCGGCGCCCGCATCGTCACCCCCGCCGTTGCCCTCGAAATGGTCCAAGCCTTCCTGACCACCCCTTACGCCGGCGGCCGCCACCAACGACGCCTCGACAAGATCACGCAACTCGAGCGTGAAAACCATTCATAAGTGAGCGGGACGAAACATGGGGTATGAACGGGACAATCTAGAGTCGCGCGCCTGTCCCAGGCTCTCCTCGAATTGGCATTCACTCATTCCATTCGATAGAATCGCCTCTCCACCTTTCCCTGCATGCTGATACGCAGCGAAACGAGGCCTCCTGATGACGAAAACCACTGACGCCAATGACCGCATGAACCGGCCGCTGGATGCCGTTGACCCCCAGATCGCGGATCTGCTCCGCGATGAAGCTAAGCGCCAGGCCACTGGCCTCGAGCTGATCCCCTCGGAAAACCTCGTTTCCGAAGCCGTCCTCGAAGCCATGGGCTCGATCTTCACTAACAAGTACGCTGAAGGCTACCCCGGCAAGCGCTACTACGGCGGCTGCGAATACGCCGATAAAGTCGAACAGCTCGCCATCGACCGCGCCAAGGAACTCTTCGGCGCGGAGCACGCCAACGTGCAGTCGCATTCCGGTACTTCTGCAAACGTCTCCGTCTATATGTCCACCTTGCAGCCGGGCGACACTGTTCTCGGCATGAACCTTTCCCACGGCGGTCACCTCACGCACGGCCACCCTCTGAATTTTTCGGGTCGCATGTACAAATTCATTGCCTACGGCGTAAAAAAAGAAGACGAACGCATCGACTACGACGAAATTGAAAAGCTCGCTCTCGAACACAAGCCCAAGATGATCGTCGCGGGCGCGAGCGCTTACTCGCGGATTATCGATTTCGAGCGCATCGCTAAAGCCGCCAAATCCGCCGGCGCGCTCTTTTTCGTGGATATGGCGCACATCGCCGGACTCGTCGCCGCCGGCGTACACCCAAGCCCCGTCCCTCACGCCGACATCGTCTCCACCACCACGCACAAGACGCTCCGAGGGCCGCGCGGAGGATTAGTGCTCTGCAAAGCTGCCTTTGCGAAGGAACTCGACAAGTTAACTTTTCCAGGTATCCAAGGCGGCCCGCTGGTGAATACCATCGCCGCAAAGGCCGTTTGCCTCAAGGAAGCCATGGAGCCCTCCTTCAAGGTGTATCAGAAGCAAGTTGTCGCCAACACCAAAGCTATGGCCGCAGCCGTGGCCAATCACGGCTTCCGCATCGTCACCGGCGGCACCGACAATCACCTCTTTTTGATCGAAGTCCATTCCCGCGGCATCACCGGAACGGACGCGGAGAAAGCCCTTGATCGCGCTGGCATCACCGTCAATAAAAATTCCATCCCCTTCGATCCCCTGCCCCCGATGAAGGGCGGCGGAATTCGCCTCGGTAGTCCTTCGGTTACGACCCGAGGGATGCGCGAACCGGAGATGGAGCAAATCGGCGCCTGGATTACCGAAATCCTCACCAACATTGGCAACGCGGAGGTCGAACAGCGCGTCCGCAAACAGGTCGCCGAACTCGCCGGACGTTTCCCCATTTACGAATCGCGCTTGAAGGGCGGCAGCGTTCACGCCGAACACGCGCGTGTTTAATCTCATAAGATCTGCCGAAGAAGCTCGATGAATATTTTCAAAGCGACCGCCGACTTCGAGCACTGGCTGGCAGGCCAACTGCCCATCATCCGCCAGGATCTCGCCCTCAAGCACCAGCACATGGCCGAAGCCGCGTTCCCTTTTTTCCGCGCAACTTTTTACCGCTGGCTCCAGCTCTGGCCCGAGTGTTGCCCTGAACTATTGAAGGCCCCCGCCGTCCTCGGTGTAGGCGATCTGCACATCGAAAACTTCGGAACCTGGCGCGATGAAGAAGGCCGGCTCATCTGGGGCGTCAACGATCTGGATGAAGCATGGCCCGCCGCGTATACCCTGGATTTGGTGCGCTTGACTACCAGCGTCTACGTCGCGATTGGCGCGGACCATCTCTGCATTTCAAGGCGATTGGCTGCCGAAGCGATCGAAGAAGGTTATCGAGACGCCCTCGCCGCGGGAGGTAAAGCCTTTATCCTGGCCGAAGACCATCGCTGGCTGCGACTCCTCGCACTCGGCAAGCTCCGAGACCCAATGCAATTCTGGAATAAAATGGAGCACCTGCCGCCATACACCGCCAAGCCACCGGAGGAAGTCCGAAACCTCCTCGAAAAATGGCTTCCTTCGGCGAAAGAACAATACCTGCTGAAACGAAGGATCGCCGGACTGGGCAGCCTCGGACATCCGCGGATTCTCGCCTTGTCCCGCTGGCGAGGCGCGTTCATCGCCCGGGAAGCCAAGGCCATTCGGCCTTCAGCGTGGGTTTGGGCAAAAAAGGCCTCTTCCACCGAAATTTATTGCGAACAGCTTGTGCGGCGCTCGATTCGCGTGCCGGATCCTTGTGTGCATTTCCACGGTCGCTGGGTGGTGCGGCGACTGGCTCCGGACTGCTCGCGCATCGAGCTCGCCTCCCTGTCGAAGGATCGCGACGAAGCGCGCCTGCTCTATTCCATGGGCTGGGAGACCGCTAACATGCATTTCGGGACTCCCCAGGCGATCGCCAAGGTCAAGCGTGACATTGCAGCGCGCCGGGGCCGCTGGCTCCATAAAGCGGCAAAAAATATGCTCGCCGCTACCAATAAAGATTGGGAAAAGTGGCGCAGCGATTGGAAGCGCTCCGCGCCGCGTTAGCCGCTCGCAGCGCACCTGTCCTCATTCCTGCCACACCTACTCGAGTGCCGCTGAACCAAGACTGTACTCCCGGTCAGTAGATTCCGGGGAACGGACCGTGTACGTTCGCCTAGGACTGGGATGGGAACTTTTCTCGCAACCTCGCTGCTCGCTGTTCCGATCATCACCTGGATGACCGGGACATTATTTCTTAAAGCTTCACAGCTACGGTTGGCGCGAATTCCTTTGGCGCCTCGCGGGATATTCCCCACTTCCCGGAACTCCAATTCTTCCGCAGCCGCCGCGCGGCCGAATTTCCATCCGGACGCGACGCGCTGGGCGAGGTGAACCTATGATGGACACGGAAGCATTCCGAGAATTCAAGACTGGCTTGACGCTTCTGAGAGACAACTATGCCGTGAAAGCCCTGCCGCACATGCGCCGCGCAGTGGACCTCGACAAGAACAATCCTTATTACATGTCCTACCTGGGCGTGGTTCTGGCCCGCTCCGAACAGAAGTGGGGCGAAGCGGAAAAGCTATGCGACTCCGCGGTGCGCATGAAGCGCAATCAGGCACAGTTGTACCTGAATCTCGCTGAAGTGTACGCCACGGCCGGACGCAAGGAAGAGGCTGTTGAAGCGCTGCAATCTGGGTTGAAATTTGCGCGCCGCGACGTGCGGCTTACCATCGCGATGAATAAACTGACGAGCCGCCGTTCTCCGGTGTTTTCCTTCCTATCGCGGAGGCATCCGCTGAACCGGCAAATTGGGATTCTAAGGCACCGGGCCCTTCGCATTTTTGGGCAAGATTCTTAAATCGATCTCTCCACCCCCAAACACAAGAACGGGCGTCCCGATTTACTGGGACGCCCGTTCTTGCTTTATTCTTTAGCCCACGCTTTTTTCGCAGCCGATTTCTGATGCGATGGTGTTTTTTCGACGGCCGAATTCCGCGCCGTGGCTACGCGGTTAGCGCTGTGAATTTGTAGCGCCGAAGTTATAAGTGTGCTGAATTCCCATTTCCATCAAAATCTTGAATCCGATTCCATACATCCCCGTTGGAAGAATATCTCGGCGAACAACTTCGGCGAGATATTCACGGTTCATGGACGCAGGATCTTTCGAATACGGCATAGTGACGAACAGCCGCATACCCACTTCATAGCCTACTTCGCTGGACTGGAAATAAACGCCCGAGCGGGAAACGCTGGTGGTGCCGCGCATGTCTTCAAAATGTTCGAGGTTGGGGTCCGACGGACGGATACGCATCAGCTGCGTGATTTTGCAGCGGCGGCTGCCGCGGCGTTCCGTGCTCGAGGATGGCCGTTTGAGGAACCCATCCGTAGTGAGTTTCTTGGTCATCAAATCTTGCTGGGTCGCCATGGGTGGGCTATCTCTCCGAGGAGCAATTCAATGTAAGAGACAGTTTAGGCCCTGGGCTCCAACCAAACCTATAGCGGAGACGTACCCCGAGAAAATAGGACGTCGTCCAAAAAATAGTAGTACGGAAGTACTAGAAAAGGAAGAGCGGGAGCTGAGGAAAACGTGATGTACCTTCACGGTGGAGGGCCCGACTCCTCCAGCCAAAGATCCCTGGGGCAATACTCGTTTGGGTCTCTCGGCGACGACGAAGATCAGCCGTAAAGACTTCGGCTTGAACTGGAACGCCGCTCGCGCTGGGGGTCGCGCGTGGTGATGGAGGCCGCGTCGATGAAAGCTTCGACATGGGATTTCGTAAGGTCGGCTTCGTCGAGAACCAGAGTGCCCTTGACGGTTGTGAATTGGCCCTTCACGTTGGAAATCATCATGTGTTTCACTTTGAACTCGGCAACAGAATGAACCGGGTCGATGTTCCAGGTCGAGGTTGCGGCTTGCGGTGTGGCTGATGCGCCCATATTGGAGTCCTTTCAGGTTTAGTGGAAGCGGTACAACCGATATGATGCGTTACACCGATAATCGTTACAACAAATAATTAGCCAAAGAACCTGGCCACGGACCAGGCGCAACAGTTCGGTCAGCTCAGGGCGTTTTTGAGGCGCTTGGTGGTTTTTTGGAGTTGGCGCTTGAGGGCGTCGACTTGCTTGGAGATGTCTTTCAGTTCTTTTTTGGCGAGCACTCCTGCCTTGGCAACTTGATGGGCTTTGCGATCGGCCCGACCCATGGCGGCGCCAACTCTTTCTGCAACTTGTGAAAGCCTACTCTTCTTGGCCATGTTCGTCCTCCTGCGGAATCGTGAGGTATCGTATACCGAAAGTATTCTTTTCGGGTAACTAAGAGTGGAACGGGGAACGAGGGATCAGACATCGGGAATCAGAAATCAGTGATCAGTGGTCGCATTGCGGCTGTTGGTCGAAAACTTTCAGCCTTCCTGTGAAGACGTCATGCTCGTCCTCGCATTAGCTCCAGGCGGCCGCTCCGGATTATTCCAGGAGCGGGGCGCATACAGGACGGGTAGATCGAGCTTGCGAATGGTGTCGTTGAGCGCCGGAATGTCGGAGGTAGCGATCTGCTTCCAGCTGGCTAGCTGCTGATCGAGGCGCGTGCGCAGCATCTTGAAGACTTCGTATTGCTGCTGGGTAGGGGCGCTATCTCCGGCCTGCACACTGGAGCTGAAAGTATCGAGTTGTTCGTTGAGCATGTTGGGGAAGGCCAGGTTGCCTTCTGAGCCCTTCATATTGACCTGCATTAGCTGCTCTTCGACGGGCGTCATCTTTTTATCAAGCGCCTCGAGTTGGGCGAGAACCGGCTTGAAGCGCGGTTCGTCTGCCATGCGCTGACTCAGTGATTTGATGCTGGAGCGCAATTCGCGGATCTGATTCACGGCGCGATGCACTTCGGCATTGGCCGCGCGGACCTGCATCGCCAATTCGAACTGTCTCTTCAAATCTTCCGGGGTAACGTTTTTCACGCGCGGGTCGAGAACGAGTTCGAGCGACTGCGCCTCCGTGCGGCCGCCGGCCGTGAGCTTTACCGTGTACTTGCCTGGGAGCGCGACGGGGCCGCGCGGGCCGAGGCCGGAATAAAAAGCTCCGGGAATTTTCACGGGAGACTCCCAGCGCAGGTTCCAGGCGTAACGGTTCATTCCCGCGGCGGCGGGAAGCGCGGTGATTTCCTTTGCCTGGTCGGGCCACTCCTGCGGCTGCTCGGCTTCTTTGGATTCCTTGCTGGAGAGAGTACGGACCAGCTTGCCATCGCTATCGAGAATCTCCAGTTTCACTTCATCCTTGGGAGCCACTTTGAAATAGTAATCGATGATGGCGCCGAGGGGCGGATCGTCACCAAGGGGACCGCGACGTTCGATGGCATCAGGCAGATGAAGGCGTAGCGCGACTTCGGGTTTGAAGAGAATCATCTCCGCATTCAAGGAAGCGGCGTCAATTTGCCGCAGGGGAGTGATGTCGTCCAGGACCCAGAAGGAACGGCCATGCGTAGCGGCGACGAGATCGTCGTTGTGAATGTTCAGATCATGGATGGGCACGGTGGGAAGATTCAGCTTGAGCGGCTGCCAGTTTGTGCCGTCGTCGAGGGAAAAATAAACGCCGGTTTCGGTTCCGGCAAAGAGCAGGCCTTTGCGCTTGAGATCTTCGCGAACGGAGCGGACATAAGAGCCTTTCGGAAGTCCGTTGGCGATGAGGGTCCAGCTTTTGCCGCTGTCGCGCGTTCGATAGATGAAGGGGCGGAAGTCGTCGAGCTTGTGGCGATCGACGGCGATGTAAGCAGTGCTCGCGTCGTGATGCGAGGGCTCGACGATGCTGATCATGCTCCACTCGGGAAGATCCTTCGGCGTAACGTTTGACCAATTCTGGCCGCCATTGGTGGAAAGATGGACGAGGCCGTCGTCGGTTCCGGCCCAGAGCACATCTTTTTTCAGAGGCGACTCGGCGAGGGTGAAAATGGTGTCGTAGTACTCGACGCTGGTGATGTCGAGAGTAATTGGCCCTCCGGAAGGCTTCTGCTTGGACTTGTCGTTGCGCGTCAGGTCAGGGCTGATAGCGTTCCAGCTTTGGCCTTTGTCGGTGGACTTGAAAACTTTTTCTGCGGCGGAGTACAACGTATTCGGGTCGTGCGGAGAGACGAACAAAGGAGAAGTCCAGTTGAAGCGATACGGCAGTTTCTCGGCGCCGTTGCCGGAAACATCGAGAGGGAGCACGGAAATATCCACGACTTGTTCAGTGCGCTTGTCGAAGCGGGTGATCAAACCTTCCGCATCGGCAAAGACGATGTTGGGATCGGGAGGATAAGGCGCGATGTAGCCGCTCTCGCCGCCGCCGACCTCATACCAGTCCTGGCGGCCGATGACGCCATCGTCGTCGTAGCTTTTGATGGCAATCGTGGAGTTATCCTGCTGCGCGCCGTAGATGTAATAGGGCCAGCGGTCATCGGTGATGGCGTGATAGAACTGCGCGGTGGGCTGATTGTATTGCGTGCTCCACGTTTTTCCGGCGTCGGTGGAGACGGTTGCGCCGCCGTCGTTGCCGTTGATAAGGCGTTGGGGGTTGTCTGGATCAATCCACAGGCCGTGGTGGTCTCCATGAGGCGCGGGCAGGAGATCGAAAGTACGGCCGCCATCCACGGAGCGGAAGACTCCGGTGTTGAGGACATAAACGGTATCCGCTAATCTGGGGTCGGCGAAAATGTGTGTGAAGTACCAGGCGCGCTGGCGGAGACGGCCGTCTTCGTTAATGCGAATCCAGGTGTCGCCGCCATCGTCGGAGCGGTAAAGCCCGCCTTCCTTGGACTCGACCATGGCATAGATGCGGTTGGAGTTCGCGCCGGAAACCGAGATGCCGATGCGGCCAATGATGCCGGAGGGGAGGCCGTGCCCTTCGAAGCGCGTCCAGGTGCCTCCGCCATCGATGGATTTGTAGAGACCGCTTCCTGGACCGCCGCTGCTGAGGCTCCAGGGCGTGCGATTGACCTCCCACAAAGAGGCGAAGAGAGTATTGGAGTTGTTGGGATCGAAAACCACGTCGATGGCGCCGGTCTTGTCGTCTTTGTAGAGAACTTTCTGCCAGGTGGCGCCGCCGTCGGAGGTGCGAAAGATGCCGCGCTCCGCGCTCGAACCGTAAGCGTGGCCAAGTGCTGCGACAAAAACAATGTTGGGATTTTTTGGATCTACGATCAGCGCGCCGATGTGACGCGTATCTTTCAGCCCGATATTTTTCCAGGTCTTGCCTCGATCAATGGACTTATACACGCCGATGCCATAGCTGATGTTGCCGCGGATGCAGGCTTCACCCGTACCGACATAGAGGATGTTGTGATCGGAAGGAGCAACGGCGATGGCACCGATGGAGGCAGTGTCTTCTTTGTCGAAGAGGGGTTCCCAGTTCGCGCCGGCATCGGAGGATCTCCAGACGCCTCCCGAAGCTGCGCCGAAATAGAAAACATTCGGTTCGCCTGGAACTCCGGTAACGGCGAGGACGCGGCCGCCGCGGAAGGGACCGACCTGGCGCCAACGCATGGCGCTGAAAAGAGTCTCCGGGATGGTTCCCGGGAAGGCGGAAGCCTCGGGACGCGGAGCCGGCGGCGCATCAGGATGATCTTTCGCGGCGGCGAACGCTTGAGACACAAGAACGGCAACTGCCAGAAGACAACATTTTCTGCGGATCATTTAAATGGACTCTCCTCAGCGCGGATTATCATACAGTAGCGAATGCAGACTCGCCACTGATTCGAATTCGAATGAGAATCGGATTGCCGCCGAGGGTGAACGGCGCGGCAAGCGCGGGGGAGGCGCGTATTCCGGCCGCAAGATAAACAAGAAAAGGCGAACGGCAGTTCGCCTGAACCGGTGCATAGAATTCAGGACTGGCGATGGTTTCACGGGGCCGTTTATGCGATTCTGCTTTCCCACAGAACGTTGAGGACGGGATGCCATGCTGAAAAAATTCAAGGACCTGACGGAAAAAGAGATCCTGGCAATTGCGATCGCCGCGGAAGAGGAAGATGGGCGGATTTACGGCGAGTTTGCCGATGCGCTCCGGGACGAGTACCCATCGACGGCCGAGATGTTCGAAGAGATGCGCCAGGAAGAGGTCGGGCACCGCGATCGCTTGTTTGCGATGTTCCGGCAGCGCTTCGGGGACCACATTCCTCTGATCCGGCGGGAAAATGTGAAGGGATTCCTGACGAGAAAACCGGTGTGGCTGGTCCGGCCGCTGGGAGTGAAGGTCGCAAGGAAGCAAGCGGAATTGATGGAGCTGGAGGCGAGCCGGTTCTACGCGCGGGCAGCAAGCAGGACGGCGGATGTCTCGACGCGGGAATTGCTGAACAAGCTTGCGGATGAGGAGAGAAAACACGAGCGGACGGCAGGCGAGCTGGAAGAGAAACATTTGACGGCAAGCGCGAAAGCGCAGGAGGACGAATCGCACCGCAAGCTGTTCCTGCTGCAGGTGGTGCAGCCGGGCTTGGCGGGATTGATGGACGGCTCGGTCTCGACGCTGGCGCCAATTTTTGCCGCGGCATTCGCTTCGCAAAAGAGCTGGGAAGCGTTCCTGGTAGGACTTGCAGCATCGATCGGCGCGGGAATTTCAATGGCCTTTTCCGAGGGGCTCTCGGACGACGGATCGCTGACGGGGCGGGGCTCACCCTGGCTGCGCGGGATCGTGACCGGGTTGATGACCACCGCGGGCGGGATCGGACATACTTTGCCTTTCCTGATCAGCAATTTTCACGTGGCGACATTGGTGGCGATAATTGTCGTGGCGGTCGAGCTGATGGTAATCAGTTATATCCGGCACCGTTACATGGATACGCCGTTCTTGCAGGCGGCGTTTCAGGTGATAGTCGGAGGTGTGTTGGTATTTCTTACTGGGTATCTGATCGGCAGCTCGTAGAAAAACAGTTTTCAGCTTGAACCCTCAGAATCCACCACTAACCAATACGCCATCGGGCGGGCGCTGCTTCATTTGCACGAGAACCCAGCGCTCTTTTCTAAGCAGCAATTTGCAGTAATTCAGGCCTCTCGAAATGCGGAGGCGCGTCCCAAGGAGCGAGGGATCAATCTGTTTGTGTGGCCGGAACCGAAGCCGGAGCGGGAGCGTGGGAGCGGGCACCGCGAATCCAGGTTTGCAGGCGATCCATATAGATGTAGACAACGGGCGTGGTGAAGAGCGTGAGCATCTGGCTGAGGATGAGACCGCCGACGATGGTGATGCCCAGCGGGCGGCGGAGTTCCGAACCGACGCCACTGCCGAGCGCGAGAGGCATGGCGCCAAGAAGCGCGGCCATGGTGGTCATCAAGATGGGCCGGAAACGCAGCAAGCAAGCCTTGTAGATGGCTTCGACAGGCGGCAATCCTTCTTCCCTTTCCACCTGAACGGCGAAATCAATCATCAGAATGGCGTTTTTCTTGACGATACCGATCAAGAGAATGATGCCGATGAGGGCGATGATATTCAGATCCGACTTGATGAATTGAATGGCGAGAAGCGCACCAATGCCAGCGGAAGGAATTGTGGAAAGAATGGTGATGGGGTGAATAAAACTTTCATAAAGGATGCCGAGCACGATGTAAACGGCGGCGAGGGCAGTGATGATTAGAACGGGCTGATTCGAAAGCGAATCCTGATAGGCCTGGGCGGTGCCTTGGAATGTGGCGTGTACTGTGGAGGGAACACCAAGCTCACGCTGGGCGGCTTGAATGTGTTCAACGGCTGGGCCAAGCGAAGCTCCCGGCGCGAGATTGAAGGAAAGCGTGATGGCTGGGAAGATTCCTTGATGGTTCACGGAGAGAGCGGTGTTGGAGTGCTCGTAGTGGGCAAAAGCGCTCAGAGGGACCAGTTTGCCTGTATTCGACGGAACATAAATTGAATTGAGGGCCTCCGGGCCGGGCTGGAACTGCGGGGCGACTTCCAGGACAACGTGATACTGATTCAGGCCTTTGTAGATATTGGAGACCTGTCGTTGACCGAAGGCATCGCTGAGGGTGTTGTCAATGTCCAGAACATCGACGCCCAGACGGCCAGCGGTGTCGCGATCGATGACGATGGCGCTTTCGAGGCCGTGCATCTGTTGATCGGAGTTGACGTCGCGCAGCTCGGGAATAGTTGCCAGGCGCTTCTGGAGAATTGGAGCCCAATGAGTAAGATCGTCAAGATTATCGGCCTGCAGGGTGTATTGATATTGTGCGGCGCTCCCGCGACCGCCAACACTGAGATCCTGGACGGCCTGCAAGTACAAGGCGGCGCCCGGAATTCCCGCAGTCTTGGAGCGGATGCGCGCGATGACCTGGTCAGCGCTAAGCTTTCGCTCATTGAGCGGTTTGAGCTGGGCAAACATGCGCGCCGTGCTGCCCCCGCTGCCTCCGCCGGTGAAAGCGGTTACGGTGTCAACGGCAGGGTCCTGCGCGACAATGTCGGTCAACGTGCGCATTTTTTTTGACATAGCGGCAAAAGAAAGATCCTGATCACCCTGGATGCTGCCATTGATGCGGCCCGTGTCCTGCTGTGGGAAAAAGCCCTTGGGAGTCTTGACGAAAAGATAGACATTCAAGCAAACGGTGCCGATGGTGACCAGCAAGATGAGGAACTGATGGCGAAGCACCCAGCGCAAAGAGAAATCGTAAGTTTTCAGAAGACGGTTAAAGGAGTTTTCAGAAAAACGGTAGAGCCGGTTGTGCTTGCCCGTTTCCTGACGCAGGAAGCGGGCGCACATCATGGGCGTGGTGGTCAGAGAGACGAAAAGAGAGACGCCGATGGCCACGCTGAGAACGACAGCGAACTCGCGGAAGAGCCGGCCAACGATTCCGCCCATCATCAAGATGGGGATAAAGACAGCGACAAGCGAGGTGCTCATCGAGAGCACGGTGAAACCGATTTCGCTGGCGCCCTTCATAGCAGCTTCGAAAGGTTTCATGCCCGCTTCGATGTGACGCGCAATGTTTTCAATGACCACGATGGCATCATCCACGACGAAACCGGTGGAGATGGTGAGGGCCATGAGAGAGAGATTGTCGAGGCTGTAGTGACAGAGGTACATCACGCCAAAGGTGCCGATGAGAGATAGCGGGACAGCGACGCTGGGAATAATGGTGGCCCAAACATTCCGGAGGAAGGCGAAGACCACGAAAATTACAAGGATAATGGAAATCACGAGCGAGACTTCCACGTCGTGGACGGAAGCGCGAATCGTGGTGGTGCGGTCGACAGCGACGCTCAGATGGAGGGAAGGAGAAATGGAAGCGCGGAGCAACGGCAGCAGGGCGACGATGCGATCCACGGTCTCGATCATATTTGCGCCGGGCTGTCGAAAAATGGCGAGGAGGACCGCGCGTTTTCCGCCGGAGAGGCCGAGAGTATGGATGTCCTCAACGGAATCGACCACCTCGGCAATATCGCGCAGGCGGACCGGCGCACCCACGTGTCCAGCGACAATCAAAGGTTGATACTCGTAGGCTTTAAAGAGCTGGTCGGTATCGGAGACAGCCCACGTCCGGCCAGAGTCGGAGACAGCGCCCTTGGCGAGGTCTGCGTTGGAGGACTGCAGCGACTTGCGGATGGTCTCCAAACTGATGCCGTAGCTGTTGAGCTGATTGGGATTTGCTTCAACGCGCACGGCGGGGCTGGCACTACCCCATGTGAACACCTGGCCGACGCCATCGACCTGCGCGAGCTTCTGGGCGAGGATGGAATTGGCCGCGTCGTAAATTTCCGCGGGTGGAATATTTTCTGAAGTCAGTGCCAGCAGCATGATGGGAGCATCCGCCGGATTGACCTTGCGATAGCTGGGCTGGCCGGGGAGATCGGCCGGAAGCTGGCTGCGAGCGGCATTGATGGAGGCTTGCACATCGCGGGCGGCGGCGTTGATATCGCGATTGAGGTCGAACTGCAGAGTGATGCTGGTGGAGCCGAGGCCGCTGGAAGATGTCATCTGGGTGACGCCGGCGATACGGCCGAACTGCCGTTCGAGCGGCGTGGCGACAGCGGAAGCCATGGTTTCCGGGCTAGCGCCGGGCAGGCTGGCACCCACGGAAATCGTTGGAAAATCAACCTGTGGAAGCGGGGCAACGGGCAGAATTCGAAAAGCCACGACGCCTGAGAGAAGGATGGCGATGGTGATCAGCGACGTGGCAACGGGCCGTCGGATGAAAGGCGCCGAAAAGTTGGAGGAGAAATTCACCGATCAATCTCCAGGGGCGGATTCGTGTGCTGGCTCATCGACGGGATTGCCGACATGGAACGAGAAGCGGTGCGCCAGCCAGTCAAAGGCGAGATAGACCACCGGAGTGGTGTAGAGCGTCAGCAGTTGGCTGAGGATCAGGCCGCCGACAATGGTAATTCCCAAGGGGCGCCGCAATTCCGAGCCGACGCCGGTGCCGAGTGCGAGCGGCAACCCGCCGAGCAAAGCCGCCATGGTGGTCATCATGATGGGACGGAAACGCAGCAAGCAGGCTTCATAGATGGCGTCGAGCGCCGCTTTGCCTTCCTTGCGCTCAGCTTCTAGAGCGAAGTCGATCATCATGATGGCATTTTTCTTGACGATGCCAATGAGCAGGATCATGCCGATGAGTGCGATCACGCTGAAATCGGTGCGGCAGATCAGGAGAGCGAGGATGGCCCCCACACCGGCGGACGGAAGAGTGGAAATAATCGTGATGGGGTGAATGTAGCTTTCGTACAAAACACCGAGAACAATGTAAACGGTGATCACGGCCGCGAGAATGAGAATGGGCTCATTCGAAAGAGAGTTCAGGAAGGCCGCCGCAGTGCCCTGAAACGTGCCCTGAATGCTCGGGGGCATGTTGAGTTCCTGCTTGACTTGATTTATGGCGTCGACAGCCTCACCGAGCGCGGCATTGGGAGCCAGATTGAAAGAGAGGGTGACGACAGGAAACTGGCCCTGGTGGTTCAGCGCCAGAGCCGCAGCGTCGGGCTCGAAGCGCGTGAACGCGCTGAGGGGCACTTGCGTGCCATTGGAGGATTTTACGTAGATGTTCTTCAGCGAATCGGGATTTTGTTGGAACTGCGGATCCACTTCCATGACCACGTGATATTGATTCAGCTGGGTGAAAATAGTGGAGACCTGGCGCTGGCCGAACGCGTCGTAGAGCGTGTTGTCAATGTCGGCGGGAAGAATGCCGAGGCGCGAAGCGGAGTCGCGGTCAATCGTAAGTGCCGCGACGAGGCCCTGGTTTAACTGATCGCTGGCGACGTCGCGAAGCTCGGGTAGTGCTTTCAGTTTATCGATGAAGCGGGAGGTCCAATACGCGAGCTCCTTGGGATCCACGTCTTCCAGGCTGTACTGAAATTGCGTACGGCTCACGCGATCTTCGACGGTCAGGTCCTGAACGGGCTGAAGGAAGAGTGAGATACCGTCGATTTTGGCGATTTCGGGCTGAAGGCGGCGGATGACATCGGAGGCACTGATCTTACGCTGGGCGAGCGGCTTGAGATTGATCTGGATGCGGCCGCTGTTGAGCGTGGTGTTGGTGCCGTCGATGCCGATAAAGGAGGAGAGGCTCTCGACCGCAGAGTCTTTGAGGATGACGGTTGCCAGCTCCTGCTGGCGCTGGGCCATGGCCGCGAAGGAAATGTTTTGTGCACCTTCGGAGACGCCCAGAATCACGCCGGTGTCTTGCACGGGGAAAAATCCCTTGGGAACGTAGATATACAAAAGGATTGTGCCCACCAGGGTTGCCACGGTAACGAGGAGAGTGGTGGTGCGGAAGCGCAGGACAAACTTCAGCGTGCGGCCGTAAAAAGCAATGACGGCGTCAAAGACGTGCTCGGACTTGCGATAGAACCAGCCCTCTTCCTCCTTTTTGTGATGTCGGAGGAGTTTGGCGCACATCATTGGGGTGAGGGTTAGAGAAACGAAAGCGGAGACGAGAATGGTAACGGCAAGAGTGACGGCAAATTCGCGGAAGAGGCGGCCGACGATATCGCCCATGAAGAGAAGAGGGATGAGCACGGCGATGAGCGAGACGGTCAGAGAAACGATGGTAAAACCGATCTGTTCGGAGCCTTTTAGGGCGGCTTGCAGGGGCGATTCGCCCTCTTCGATGTAACGGCTGATATTTTCGATCATGACGATGGCATCGTCGACGACGAAGCCGGTGGAAATGGTGAGGGCCATCAGCGAAAGATTGTTCAGGCTGTAACCGAGGACATACATCACCGCGAATGTGCCGATAAGAGAAAGAGGAACGGCGACGCTGGGAATAATCGTGGCGCGAACGCTGCGAAGGAAAAGAAAAATGACCATTACAACGAGCGCGACAGTCAGCACCAGGGTGAACTGCACGTCTTGCACAGAGGCGCGAATGGTGGTGGTGCGATCCGTGAGAATCTCGACTTTGACAGCGGCTGGAAGCGCGGCTTTGAGCTGAGGGAGGAGCTTTGTGACGCGATCGACGACGGCGATGATGTTGGCGCCGGGCTGACGCTGAATATTCAGAATGACCGCGGGATTCTGATTGGCCCAGGCTGCTTGTTTGACGTTTTCCACGCCATCCAAAACGGTGGCCACGTCGGTGAGGCGCACGGGCGCGCCATTGCGATAGGCGACGATGATCGGCTTGTAGCTGTCGCTGGAGATGAGCTGATCGTTTGCGCCGATAGTGTAGGCCTGATGCAAGCCGTCAAAAGTGCCTTTGGCCTGATCCACATTGGCCGCGCTCAAAGCGGTGCGAAGATCTTCCAGGCTGAGCCCATAGGAGGCGAGGGCAGTGGGATTGGCTTGAATGCGCACGGCGGGGCGCTGGCCGCCACTGATGCTGACGAGTCCGACACCGGAAAGCTGGGAAATCTTTTGGGCGAGAGTGGTGTCGGCGAGGTCTTCCACTTTGGAGAGCGGCAGAGAAGTGGAGGTAAGCGCCAGGGTCATGATGGGCGCGTCAGCGGGATTGACCTTGCTGTAGATCGGCGGATTGGGCAAACCCTGCGGGAGGAGATTGGAAGCGCCATTGATCGCGGCTTGAACGCCCTGCTCGGCGACGTCAATGCTTAAGTCGAGACCGAATTGGAGAGTAATCAGCGAGCTGCCAAACGAGCTCGTCGAGGTCATCTGATTGAGGCCGGGAATCTGGCCGAACTGGCGCTCGAGCGGGGCGGTGACCGAGGAGGCCATAACATCGGGGCTGGCGCCGGGATAGAAGGTTTGTACTTGAATTGTGGGGTAATCAACCTGCGGCAACGCGGAGACCGGCAATTGCCGGAAGGCCACGAAGCCTACCAGGAGGACGCCGACCATCAGCAGGGTGGTGGCGACCGGCCGTAGAATAAACGGCCGAGAGGGATTCATCGCGGAGCCCCTGCCGCATGGCCCTTGGACGGTCCTCCAGTTTGTGGGGCTGCGGGTGCGGCAGACGGAGAAGCCGCATTTGCAGTCGTGCCTTTGGCGAGGGCAGCAAAGGTAGGAGTGATCCTGGTGCCATCCTGCAGCTTATCCTGGCCATCGATCACCACGACCTCGCCGGGATTCAAGCCGGCACTCAAGCCGACGTTGTCTCCCGTTGCCTGCGCGATGGTTACGACGCGAATCTTCACGGTGTTGTCGGAACCCGCGGCATAGACGTAGGTACCTTGAGGACCGCGCTGAATGGCCGCGGCGGGAACGATGACGAGATTCTTCTTCGTGTCAACGAGAAGGTGGACGTTGACGAATTGATTGGGAAAGAGAGAGTTGTCCGTGTTGGGGAATGTGGATTTGAGCTTGTACGTTCCAGTGGTCGGATCAATCTGGTTGTCGATGGTCTGAAGTATGCCGGTGGCGATTTTGGCGGTATCGTCGCGGTCGTAGGCATCCACGGTGAGTTGAACACCTGCGCGAAGTTTGGCCATCACTTGAGGAAGCTGATCTTGTGGCAGGCTGAAAATTACCGAGATGGGCTGAAGCTGGGTGATGACAAGAAGGCCAGTGGTATCGGTGGCATGAACGATGTTGCCGGCGTCCACGAGACGTAAGCCAATCCGCCCACTGATGGGCGAAGTGATGCGGGAATAGGTGAGCTGGAGTTTAGCGCTATCAATCTGGCTCTGATCCGAGGTGATGGCCCCGTCGAACTGGCCGACTAATGCGGCCTGAGTGTCAAGCTGCTGCTGAGGGATGACGCCTTCCTGAAAGAGAAGCTTGTACCGCTCTCGATTCACTTCGGCATCTTTCCGCTGGGCCTGGTCTTTGGCGAGCTGCCCCAGAGCCTGCTCCAACTGGACCTGAAAGGGTCGAGGGTCGATCTGCGCGAGAAGATCGCCTTCGTGAACGAACTGACCTTCCTTGAAAGCAACACTGCTAAGCTGGCCATCCACGCGGCTGCGAACGGTTACGGTATTGAAAGCGGTGACGGTGCCAAGACCGTTGAAATAAACAGGCAAATCGCCGTGTTGCGCAGTTGCAACCACGACCGGAACAGAAGGCCCTCCCGCGCTCGAGCCACCCTTGGCCTTACCGGCGGCTCCGGCGGGCGCGGCAGAATCGGCAGCCGCCTGACCAGAGGCCTTGGAGCTTCGCAAATACCAAATTCCGATGGCGATTACGCCAAGGATGAGAACCCAGAGCCACCATCGGGACTTTGCAGGCGCGGTGTTGGACGCCGCCTTGGCGCCACTGGCGCCCGGCTCTGGTAGCTCCATGGAGTTAAGTTGGCCCATTCGTTCGCTCCTGTCATGTACCACGGCTGTACGAGCGAGTCTGTCCTGGAAGGGACATTCGCATAACTAGACTAGGGGCTGCCCTTTGTGATGCTTGGGGCCTGCCCAAAGTTCCGGCCCACGCTTAGAATAAGACGGTTGCCGCAGGAGAATGGTTACGAAACTGGCCCGCTGCGGGGGCTAGAGGGCTGAGCTGGCTGGACTTCCCGAAAGGGGAAGCGCGTGAGCCGAGCTGAAGTGGCAACGATTTAGTTGTGTGCAGAAAAGGTGAGTAAAAGTAAACTAGCGCCGCAGCACGTCGGCCTCGAACGGCAGGCAGCTAAATTGGAGGGCGGGGAGAAAATGAGACATGTTTAAGGGCTTGATTTTGGGAATCTTGTTGGGTGTGCTGCTGATCGCCGGCGGCGTTTATTATTACTTTTCGTCGGGTATGGCACCGGTCGCCACGTCTGCGGCGCCGATGCCTTTTGAAAAAAAACTCGCGAATGTCGGCCAACATGCCTATCTGAATAAGCTGCCGCACCTTGAGCCCCAGGTTCCTGCGGACGACGCCAATATGCTGAGCGGGGCGAAGGTCTTCAAAGAGAATTGCGCCGTTTGCCATGGATTGCCCGGTGAGTCGAAGACTGCGGTCGCGCAAGGGATGTACCCCGCCCCGCCTCAGCTTTTCCATGGCGTCGGCGTCACGGACGACGATGCCTGGGAATCGTACTGGAAGGTGGAGAACGGCATTCGAATGACGGGGATGCCGGGTTTCAAAGGCCAGCTCACAGAACCGCAAATCTGGCAGGTGAGTGTGCTGGTAAAGAATGCAGACAAGATTTCTGCCGCCGTGAGAAGCGAGCTTGTGGCGGGCGCAACGACGCCGATGTCCATGGCTATGCCGGATAGCAGTCCGGCTCCGGCGAAAAAATAGTTCGGCGATGTGGAGTTAACCCGCAGATTTAACGTGTTCCCGTGGGCGACGCAGTTCCGGGAACCACCAGGCCCATAAAGCCGTCACGACGAGAGTTCCGAGACCGCCCAAAACCACGGCGGGTACGACGCCAAACCATTGTGCCGTGAGGCCCGACTCAAACTGGCCGAGTTCGTTGGAAGCGCCGATAAAGACCATGTCCACGGCGTTGACGCGCCCACGCATTTCATCGGGCGTGCCCATCTGAATGAGCATCTGGCGGACGATCACGCTCACCATGTCCGTTGCGCCCACCAGCAAAAGTGCGATCAACGAAACCATGAGACTCCGAGACAGCCCGAAAATAATCGTGGCCACACCGAATCCCGCGACACACCAGAGCATCGCAGTCCCTGCCCTGCGCCCAAGAGGCTTGTGCGCGATGATGACGGCCATCGTGGCAGCCCCCGCGGCGGGAGCACTGCGAAGAATGCCCAATCCCCACGGGCCAGTTTGCAGAATCTCTTTCGCATAGACAGGAAGCAGGGCAACAGCGCCCCCCAGCAAGACCGCAAACAGATCCAGAGAAATCGAACCAAGAATCAGTTTTTCGCGCCAGATATAACGAAGACCCGCAAGCGTGGTTTGCACCGTCAGGGGCTCTCGCGGGTGAGCACTCGATTCCACTTGGATCCGTGAAGTGAGAAAGAAGGCGGAGACCGCAGCGAGAAAAGAGAGTGCGTAAACCGCGGCTGGTCCGCGAGCGGCGGCGTAGACGATGCCACCCAACGACGGACCCAGGATCACCGCGGACTGAAAGAAAATCGAGGCCCAGGCAACGGCGTTCTGGAAGTCCTCCACTGGGACAAGTTGAGGCAGGAGCGCGCGGCTGACGGGCCCGGAGAAGGAACGCACGATGCCAAAGAAAATAAGTACCGCGTAGATCGGATAGACGGAACGGACTGTCCGCAAAGTGAGGAGCCAAAGAAGACCCGAGCAGGCGGCATAACCGGAGTAGCAGAGAAGAACAAGTTTGCGCCGGTCGTAGCGATCGGCAGCATGGCCGGAAACGAGAAAGAGAAGTATCCCGGGAAGAAACTGGGCCAGGCCAACGAGACCGAGGTCCAGGGGGCGCTTGGTGAGTTCATAGACCTGCCAGCCGACCGCGACCGACTGCATCTCTGTGGCGAGAACGATACAGAAACGTGCTAGCTGGAATTGGACGAAACTCGGATGCGTGAAAGCAACTCGGCCGGCGGCAGTGGGGTTCTCGGAGGCGGCCATCGGCGATTACTTTGCCACAAATTCAGAATACAAACGAGCGTTCGGGCGGGAACAAGAAACGCGCGAGCCGAAGAGAGAGCGACGGCTCGCGCGTATCCGGAGAGAATTACCTCGCCGGGATTTTTTATTGTCCGAAAACGAGAATGGTGAACTGGCCTCCGAGATTGGCAGGCACGAAGAGATTGTGGGTTTTGGGATCGAGCGCCATGGTTTTGGAACCGGGGTTGGTTGCAAGGTTTTCGAGAAGTGTGTATTTGTCAGCGGAATCCTGATGAAACACGGTGATGGTGCCCGCTCCGGTGGACATGAACACCAGTTTCGTTGCGGGGTCGAAAGCTCCCGCGTCCACGTGATCGCCGATAGCAGCAGTGGTGACGACTTTGCCGCTATCGGCATCGAGCACCACCATCAGTTGGCCGCCTCGGCAGCCTGCAAATAACCGGCGTGTTTGCGGATCGAAGGCGAGTGCGGTGGCCGTTTTTCCGGGCGCCAGCGGCCAATGGTGCAGGACCTTCATGGCGTTCGAATCGATGTGAACGGTCTCGGCTTTCTCTTCCAGGTTAACGTAAACGCTGCCCTTTCCATCCGCCACGCCAAACTCCGGGCCGCCGCCCAGGTCAATGGTGCCGACTACTTTTCCATCCGCCGCGTTGATCACCGTGGTGCTGTCGCTGTCGCCGTTCATCGCATAGACGTGTTTTGTAGCCGGATCGTAGAGGATGGCATCAGGCTTCTTGCCGACCTTCACCTCTCCCAGCGACTTCAGCGTCTTCAAGTCGAAAATGATGACGGAGTCCGATTTGCCGGCGGTAATAAATCCACGGCCGAATTCAGAAGCGATGGCGATGCCGTGAACGCCCGGAGTGTTAGGAATCGCGCCAACGAGTTCAAACGTGTCGGCGTTCATGACTTCCACCTGCGTGGCATGCGAAATATAAACGCGGCGCGCGGACTCATCGACGGTGACGTAATCCCAGCCGCCCGCACCAGGAACAGAGACCTTCTTAATAATGTGATAGCCAGATGGCGGGGCAGCCAGGACCGCGGTCGCAAAAAGGCCGAGAACTGCTGCAAGCAATGCAAAATTGCGTTTCATTTTCTCTCCCATAAAGAATTGTGAAGCGGTACCGATAGTTCCCCAGGAAATTACAACCTTCAATGACAAGTGCCGCTGCCGAAGTCCGTAAAGCTCTTGCCGGGCTCGGAGATAAACTGCCAGTCGTAGCCGTTGGACTTGAGAGTGAGCTTCAGAACGCCGAAAGCCGTCGCATCGCGCAATTCGCTGTTGGGTTTCGGCTCTCCAAAAGGACGATGGTTTTTGCCGCCCGTGCCGGCGACGAATTCGCGAATTCCCCGCTTTGGATCCGGAGCGCCTTCCGGATCTTGCGGAGCAAATCTTTCATAGTCGTGGTCGTGACCGTTGACGACCACATCCGCGTTGGCGTCATAGAGCACCTGGAAGAGCGGCTTTACAGTAGGGTCGTTGCCGTGGGCGCTCCCGGAACTGAACAGGGGCTTGTGCCAGTAGGCAAGGGTGCAAGCGACGGGATGCGCAGCGAGGTCCGCGTGCAGCCATTTTTCCTGAGGCGAGCCGGCATCGCAGCCACCGACATCCTTACACTCGCTGTTCAGAACAATAATGTGCCACTGCCCGAGTTCGTAGCTGTAATAGCCGGTCTTGGGGTCTCCGGCGAGTGCGCCAAAATAGTCGAAATAGGGGGTGGCCGCGGCAGAATGGAATTCATGATTGCCGGCGGCGGGGCGCGTGCGGGATTTCACGCGGCCCCAGGTCTTGTTGTAGCAATTGTCGAATTGTTCTTTTGTGCCGCTGGGGTAGGCGAGATCGCCGACGGCCATCACGGTTCCGGGGACTTTCTCGAGCAGCTTTGCGGAAGCCTCGGCGCCGGAAAGGTCGGCGCAGTCGGCGATGTCGCCGGCGCCAACGAGCACCGCGGTCCTCTCATCCGAAGCAGGAACGGAAGTGGATCTCGCGCCTCCCGAAGAGAAACCAAACGGAAGTAGAACCGAGAGAAAAAGAACGGAACCGAACATCGTCTTCATGGAAACCTCAAGTGTTGCCAACCCTCCAATGCACCCAGAGAGATTAGAGAAACAAACCTAAACACAGCCTAAACCGCTTCTGAAAAATCCTTCGGCAGAAGGCTCGAAAAAAACGATCGAAGGGCAAGGATAGAATCCGCACCCCGGCAAATAGTGTATCCGCCCCCCCTAAAACTGCACGCGCAGCATGAATTGGATCTGGCGGGGCAAACCGGTGCCGGTATTCGGCGAGGACTTATTGTCATTGTTATTGTTGAAGTTGACCGTCGAAGTTATGACGCCAAAGTTCCCAGGGTCTGACAGGTTGGTAGATGTGCCTCCGGGGTTGTAATCGAGGCTGAGTGTGCCGGGGTCACCGAGCTGGACGTGATTGAGGATGTTGAACACCTGCACTCCGAACTTCATCGAGAAACGCTCAGTGAGCTTGGTTTCCTTCATGATCGCCAAGTCGATCTGCCAGGATGACAAGGCGCGAATGATTCCATTCCCGGCGTTACCAAAGTGGGTAAAGAGACCCGTGGCTGGGTCGATGGGCGGAGCCTGGAACGCGGCAATGTTAATCAAGGGCACGTTATTGTAACCGCCTCCGGGGAGAGTCAGCGGTACTCCGGGGACAAGGTCGGGACGCTGGTTGGTCTGATCGTTGCCGTCAGGAAGTAGAAAGGTATTATTACCAGAGAGATTCATGGTGACCGTCAGAGGATGGCCCGTATGCCAAATACCGATCCCGCTCAACTGCCAACCACCGACTACACGGCCCAAAACGCCGGATTCATGCAGAAACTTTTTGCCAGGCCCAAAAGGGAGATCGTACACAGCGTTCGCAGTAAAATTGTGTCGAATGTCAAATATGCTTGGGCCTTTATCGCAAGGTAGACAGTTAACGTTTTCGGGCCCATTGGACTCGCCACCTCCCACAGAACCGTTATTGATGGAGTGGGACAAGGTGTAGCGCGTCTGGAAAGAAAATCCGTCCGTAAACTGCCGTTCGAGGGCTACCAGAAGTCCGTGATAGGTGCTACTTCCACCATCATATTTATAGTCGACGGAGCCAAACGGATTAGTAGTGTGAAGAGGATCCGTCAGCCCGTTGCTATCAGGATAGTACTGGTCCAACTGTCGTGCGCAGACACCATCTGTCGGAGGGTTGGTAATTGTGCCCACGATACAGAGGTCCAAAGCACCGCGCGTGAATAACCTGACGCCGTGGCTTCCGAGGTATGCAGCAGAAATGCGAAAGTTGGCAGGCAGTTGATTCTCCACGTTTAAGCCCCAAGTCTCCACATAGAGGTCGCGGCGGCCCTGGCGCTGCAAAGCGCGAGGGTGTTGCGGCGTGGAAGAACCCGGGGGTAGAGTCGATAAATCGGGTGTCTCCTGTTGCCAGCCGGGTTGGAGCGCTGCCTGCGTCGGGTCGGTCGGCTTAAACGTGACGCGAAATGTGTCGCTCTCCAGTCCTGCGTTCAAGTCGTCGTTTTGCGCGGCACCGTGATAAATACCAAATCCAGCCCGAATTACAGTCTTTCCGCGCAGAGCCCCCGGACTCCAGGCGACGCTCACACGGGGGTCAAAGTTCCTGTAACTTGGCTGGTAGAGTGCCGGGTTTAGAGGGCAAGCCGGTGTATTAATCGGGCCGGGAGAAATCGGTATGTTCGTGGACCCCGATCCGAGACAGACGCCGTGGAATTGATTGATATCGAAAACGGTTGTGCGATTGTCCGCCTCGTTTGCAACGCCATAATATTCCCAGCGAATTCCCAGATTAAGGGTCAGGGTGGGTCTCACTTTCCACTCGTCCTGGAAGTACGGCATGACGAAAGTCCGGCGATACTTGTGGCAGCACCAGGGAGCGTTATAGGTCAACTTTGAAATTTGGGCGTTGACGAAACCCGTATTCGCGATTCCCGTCTGATCCGAGAAGTCGAGATTATTGTCAGCTGTTTTCCCTTGATTCAGCCGGATCCGACGGATTTCCACACCCATTTTGTATGTCTGAGTGCCATGAACCCAGGTCAGGTTATCTATCACGCCGTAGGTCGTGCCGACTTCGTGGTCGGCATTGTTATTGTTAAGGCCAGTCCAGCTATTTGAGGCGACGGCATAAGGTAGGATGCTCGCTTGAGGATTGATGAAGGGCGCTCGATTGATGAATACTTTGGCCTCGTTCACAATACTCGTCGAAAAGAGATGTTGCAGAGCGATGAAGTAGTTGGCCGGATGATTGATGGTCTGAATGTGGTCCAGAACGCCGTTTGGCCCGTCCACGAGGCTGATATCGCGCTGGGCGCGACCGTATAGTGTCGTTCGAGCGTTAATCTCATAATCGATGCGAGTGAGCCAAGTATCCTCATGGACGGTACTCGGCAGAGCATTCGTAAATTGGTCAGTATCGCAGGGCAGCACCGGCAGTGGCGGCACTTGGGGAGGGGGTTGCGTGCAAGGCAACAATTGGAAGGCTCCGTCCGGAAAGACGAATTTGGGCGCACAACCTAAGATCGAGCCCGTCGAGGCTCGCCACGGATAGGCTTGAAGAATGGAACACATCTGAGGGGACGTTGACAAGGTCGCCTGCTGAATGGCCGCTGAAGGCACCTTTGTCTGGGTTGTCAGAGCCTGCAACTGACGGAGACCTTCATAATTCAGAAAAAAGAAAAGTTTGTTCTTCACGAAGGGGCCACCGAAAGTCATGCCGTACTGGCCCATGCGGAACGGAGGAATCGCGGGGTTGCCGTTCACGTCGAAATCGTTGAAGTTACGGGCGTCAAACACGGAATTTCTCAGATAACCGAAGGCCGTTCCGTGATATTCGTTGCTGCCTGACTTGGTGACAACGTTGATTTGACCGCCCGCCTGCGTCCCATACTCCGCCGAGTAAAGTGCGCTGCTGACGCGATATTCCTCGACGGCATCTTCCGAGATTTGCAAGCGCGTTTGGGACTTCTGAGCCTGTTCTTGTATGCCACCCGCATCGACACCGTCAAAGGTAAAGTTGTTGTCATCGCGAGCGCGCCCGGCGAAGCGGATCGTGCGCTGGTCGCCGCCGCCGTCGTCCTGGGCAAAGGGCGCCAGCAGGGTTAATCCTGTCCAATCCCTTCCGTTAACAGGCAGATTTGCAATCTGATTGGTGTTGATGACGGCTGACGCCTCCGCCGAACTGCGCTCAGAGGGAGCGGCATCCGCCTTGATCTCCACTTTTTCTGCGATTTCACCGATCTCTAGCCGAACGTCCAAAGTGCGGGTCTGGCCCACCTGGAGGACCACATCCTGGATGACCTTGGTCTTAAAGCCCGTGGCGGACGCGACAACGGTGTATTCTCCCACGGCCAGACCCGGAAATCGGTAATAGCCTTTTGGATTGGTGGTCCGATCGTAGTTCAGGCGTGTCTCGACGGCTGTGATCTGCACTTTGACGCCAGCGATGGTGCCGCCGCTGGCATCCGTTACAGCACCTTCGAGCGTGGCGCGATCAGTTTGCGCATAGGCGGAGGAATTCAGCAAAGGCAAACAGACGAACACGAACAGGATACCCAACAAGCTTCGCATAGTTGGTCGTTCCTCCTTAGATACAAAACGAGTTACAGATCAGGGGTGAACGATCGAACCTGTTCCCTCCGAGAGAGGTAACCGCTTCCCAAATTTTGAACAGACCCGAACACTCAGTGAAAGTGAGTAAACGTGATGTTTGTGACAGTCAGATGAAAACAACATGAGAAAGAAATGAAACGAGCGAGTGCCCGTTGCATTTCCCACAAGGAGAAGCGGGAGAACTTAATTCTTCTCGAGAAAATTATTCTTGCATGGCAGTTGTGGGCCGGAGGTAGTAATGGATCGCGGGCGTAAAGATCAGCGAGAGAACCATGGAACTCAGAATGCCCCCAACGACCGCGATGGCGAGAGGCTGGAGCATTTGTGAGCCGGCGCCAATGGCGAAAGCCAAAGGCAACATCCCGGCGATCGTCGCCAGCGCAGTCATGGCGATGGGCCGCAAACGGCGCCGGCCAGCCTGGATCATGGCATCTTCGGCGGAAAAACCCAGGTCGCGGAAGTGGTGCTCGGAATCGAGGAGAAGAATTCCGTTTTTCGCCACAATGCCGATGACCATGATCATGCCCATGAACGACGCCACGTTGAATGTCGTGCGCGTGACAAGAAGCGCAAGGAAACCACCAAAAGTGGAGAGTAATGCCGAAGCTAGAATGGCAGAGGGCGCGGAGAACGTGCGGAATTCGAACAGCAGCACGACGAACAGCAGCAGAAGCGCAAGAAACAACACCATCACAAGGTCGTGAAACGATTTCTGCTGCTCCTGGTACAAGCCGCCGTACTCGACACGGATGGACGACGGCAGATGCAGATCGTTGACAGCCTTTTGAGCAGCGGCAATGCCGCTGCCAAGATCCGCGCCCTCCAGGCGGGCGGTAACCTGAACAACCCGCTGAAGATTTTCGCGCCGAATTTCCGTCTGCCCAGGTTCCGCGATGATCGTGGCCAACGAACCAAGAGTGGCCGTGCGGCCAGTGGAACTGGTCACCAGGGTATTGCTCATGCGATCCAGCGAAGAACGGCTCTGCTCGGGAAAGCGGACGCGAATGGTATATGCGCGATCATTAAGTATCACCGGCGTTGCAGCAGGCTCGCCTTCCAAGATGGCGGCGGCGTCCAATGCGATTTCCTCCGGAGTAAACCCGGCGCGCGCAGCGACAGCGGGATTTACCTGGTACGTAACGGCCGGGCCGCTGGTGGTGTTTTCGATACCGTTTAGTATGTCCACGACGGGGTGAGACTTCCCAATTTGGACTTTGCCGATAGCATCTGCGACCTGCGGAGCCGCGTCTCCGAGAAGCTTGGCATCCTGCGAAAAGAGTTTTATGACGATGGGCTCCGGGGCGCTGGTGAGGTCGCCGATCATGTCCTGCAACACCTGGATGAATTCGACTTTTGTGGCAGGTTCCGTTTGTTCAATTTCCGACCTGACGTCGGAAATGATTTCATCGATTGCGCGGCTGCGTTTGCGTTTTAGCCTGACGGTAAAGTCACCTCGATTAGCTTCGGTCACGGCCGCAAGGCCAAGCTGCAATCCGGTGCGGCGCGATGTGTTTTCGACCTCCGGTACGGAATGCAGAATTTTCTCGATGTGTTGAAGAATGCGATCGGATTCCGCAAGCGAACTGCCCGGAGGGGTGTCATAGTCCAGAATGAATCCCCCTTCATCCATCTCGGGGAGCAGACCGCTACCCAGGGATAGGTAGCAGACAATGGAAAGAACAACAATCACGGCCGAACTCGCGGCCAGCACCCGGGGACGCTTCAGCACCGCTCTCATCGTTCGTGCATAAAAGTCCACGATGCGCCCGAAAAAGCCGGAAAGGTGCGCTTCTTCGGCGGCGAGAAGGGCCGCAACGTCCGGACCGCCAGCGGACGACGGTGCTGAGGCTTCAGCAGTGTCTTTTCTGCGTACCAAATACAGACTTAGCGTCGGAGTCCAGGTCAGTGCAAGAAGGAGCGAGGTGAAGAGGGAAACCGTCATGGTAACGGCGAGAGCGCGGAAGAAACTACCGGTTACACCAGTCGTGGAGATGAGCGGCAGAAAAACGACAATCGGCGTAACCGTCGAACCGATCAGGGGAATTGTCAATTCGCGCAGTGCACTCTTGATGGCTTGCGAGCGGCTCTGGCCCGCGTCGCGGTGCAACACGATGTTTTCAAGCACTACGATAGCATCGTCAATCACAAGGCCGACTGCGGCGGCAAGACCGCCAAGGGTCATCAGGTTAAAGCTCTGGCCGGTAAACTTTAGGACGATGAAGGTGATGAGCAGCGTGGCCGGGATGACTAACCCGGCGACCAGGGAACTGCCCCAATCGCGCAAGAAGAGTACGAGAATAATCGAAGAGAGCACCAATCCGAGAAGCACCGCGTCACGGACGCTGCCGATGGAATCGTGGACGATTGTCGACTGATCGTAAAAAGGCTCGAGATGAACTCCCGGCGGAAGCGTAGCGCGAAGCTGTTCGATTTGCGCATGTACTTCGTTCGCCACGTCGAGCGTGTTGCTCTCCGGCTGTCGATTCACATTGAGCAGCACGGCGGGTTTCCCGTTAGCCGTTACGATGGTGTACACCGGCGCCACCGATGGCGCGATCGTCGCAACGTCGCCAAGCCGAATCGGCACACCTAGTGGTGAATTCTTAATGACAATCTGACCAATCTGCTCAGGACTACGCACCTGCCCGCTGACGAGACCAAGTACAAGATGATGCTCATGTTCGAGAAGCCCGGGAGAGTCAATCAGATTCGTGCGGCGAATAGCGTCCAGGATCTCCGTGACCGTGACGCTGGCGGCAAGAAGGCGTGCGGGATCGGGCATCACTTGAAATTCGGGAACGCGGCCACCTTGAATGATTACCGACGCGACGCCGTCCAACCGGTTGATGCGCGGTTTCATATCGTACGTCGCGATTTCCCAGAGCTTGTTCTGCGGAACGGTGTCCGAAGTCAGGCTGTAACCAATGATGGGAAACACAGCAAACGTGAGGCGATGTGTTTCCACCTTCGCGGTCTGTGGAAGTTCTGCCTGCAAGCGCGCCACCACCGCATCAACTCTTTGCAGTGTCAGAATCATGTCGGAATTCCAGTCGAAGAAAAGATCGACTTCGGCGGAGCCGCGGCTGGTGATCGACTGAACCTTCAGCAATCCAGGCACACTATTGACAGCTTCTTCGATCGGACGTGTGATCACCACGAGCATCTGGTCGATGGGCATGACGCCGTTGTCCACGCCAATGACGATGCGGGGAAAATCCGTGTTTGGAAAAACGGAGACGGGTATCGTAAATGCGAGATATCCGCCGACCAGAGTCAGGCTGACGATCAAAAACAAAATTGGTCGCGAGAGGCGTTGAAACCAGGGTACGTCTGGCTTAACAGGTGGATTCGTCGTGCGAAGGGAATCGGACGTGGGCTCCATCCGCGTCTACTCCTTGTCCTTTTCCGCGGGTTTCGCCGAATCACCGGGTTTATCGGCTTTGTCGCCCTTGTCGCTGGCATCTTTTTCTGCAGGTGCGGGCGCCTCGATCTTGATCGCCGTATTGTCCGGCAGCGCGTATCCTCCGGATGCTATCACTGCATCGCCAACTTTGATCCCGCTGACAATCTGGGTACGGTCCGCGGCCCGGATGCCGACCTGCACAGTTTTCACATGCGCATGGCCGTCCGAACCGGCGAGGAGAACGATGTCCGCTCCTTCGGGACTCTTGAATACCGCGGACGTGGGCACGACGACGGCGTCCTTCACGGTTTTCGCGGTGATGGAAAGAGTGACGGTAATTCCGGGGCGCAATGCCGGATCGGGCTTCGACGCTTCGACCCACACCTCGATGGTAGTGCTGCCGGGATCGAGCGCCGGGCTGACGAGAGTTACACGGCCCTTCACCGGATCGTCAAGACCAGGAACTCTAAGCTCCGCGGGGTTGCCCACTTTAAGGGAAGCTGCTTCGGACTGCGCGATGTGGGCCTTGGCAATCAACTTCGAAATGTCCATGACGGTAAGAATCGGCTGATTGGCGTTTGCAAGATCCCCTTCATAAAGGGGGCGATCCGTCACAACGCCGTCTAGAGGGCTAAGAATCCTCGAATAACTAAGCTGCGCCTCTGCACTGAGCATACGACCGTGTGCCGACTCTAGAGTACCCTGAGCAGCTTTCAGACCTTGCTCTTGGCCCACGCGCAGCAGATCCGATAGCTGCTTTTGCGCCTGTTCGTTCTGGCTGCGGGCCTGAAGAAGAGCGACCTCTGCCGAGTCCAGTTCGCGCCGCGGCAATGCTCCCTGCTGAAAGAGTTCCTTACGGCTGTCATAGACTTTCTGTTGCGCATCAAACGCCGCTTTCGCATTCACAGCATCAAGTTGCGCCTTTTGGATCTGCTGCGGGAGGCCGGAATTGACCGTGGTGACATAGGTCGCATCGGCCTGTTTGAAGTCTCCTTTGCTTGCCAATGCCACACCGGACAGGTCGGCGTTCTCCAATTCGACAAGCAATTGCCCCTTTTTGACTCGGCTGCTTCGCTGCACGTGGAACCGCTTTATAGTCGAAGTAATTTTCGGCGCGATGACCGCTTGTTGCACGGGGAACACAACGGCCTCCGCGGATATCAACTGCGAAATGGGAGCGCGTTCCGCCGGCGCGGTCTGCACGGAGACCAAGGGCTCCTTCTCCTTTTCCGTTTTGTCGCAGCCACTTATGCCGAAGAGCAGCGCGCCAACCGCTGCCACGGAGACCAGGAAACCTCTTTGCGTTTGCAGGTGAATCATCATCGGAAGATTCATGGAATCGTCATCACCCCTGTAAGAGTTTGCAGATTGGCCAGCGCCACGCGATAGCGCACGGCGCCATCCTGATAGGCGCTGCTGGCCTGGGCGTTGGTCGTCTGCGCATCGACTACTTCCAGCACCGTGGACTCCCCGTTCTTATAACGCAGCGTCGTGAGCCGCAGGCTTTCCGCAGCGAGCTCCGCGGAACGGCTCAGCCCGCCAAGCTCGTTCAACGACGTTTCCGCTTCCGCGTAGAGAGATTTGATTTCAGCAAGAAGTTTGCGTTGCGCCAGAGAGAGTTCCCGCTGCGCCTGAGCGCGGCGCAACTCCGATTGTTTGACACGGCTCTGCGTGGCGCCCCAGTTCCAGATGGGAATGTTCAACGTGGCCGCGGCGGCAGAGCCGAGGTTCGAGATTTTTTGACCGTTGATCGCGGTGTTCGTGGCGAATAGCGGAGCATCGATTCCGTACCAGTAGTCGAAGCTTAGCGAAGGCAGATAGCCGGCTTTCGAGGCGGTTACCTCCGCGCCCGCTTCGTGGACCGCGGCGAGCGCTGCGCGAACCTCTGGATTATCCCTCGCTGCCTGCTGTTGGACTTCCGCGAGTGTGGGCAACGGCGCAGGAGCATGCAGATCGTCGGCCACTTCGTAGTTGTCGTTGAAATCCGGAAAGATCAGTACCGCCAGATCGAGCCGGCTATTCAGGAGCCCCAGCCGGGCCTCCTGCAATTGGCGTTGGCGTTCCTGCATCTGCAATTCCGACTTGATGACATCCGAATGCGCCACTTCCCCGCCGTGTTCGAGTTCCTGCGTCAGTTTGTAGAAGCCCTGGCCTTCGTTCGCCGTTTTCAGCGCGGCCTCGAGCTTCTGCTGGGCCGCGGCAACGGCGTAGTAGCTTTGAACCACGGTTACCACCAGGCCGCGGGAAGCGATTTCCGCCCGCGCGCGCGCAACTGCCGCGGCATAGGAGGCACGGCGAAAATTGGCGACTCCGGCCACATCAAGGGCTTCATGCACGTTGCCCTGGCTAGTGTATTCGTGCACCGCATTGTTGGCGATGAAGCGCACGCCGTTCCCCGGACCGTTACTCTGGGTGTAAAGAGCCGTGGTGTTGTAGTTCACGCTGGGAAGCAGCGCGTCACGCGCCTGCGTTTTGTCTTCGTGCGCCAGGGCGGAGTCAGTCTGGGCACCTTGAAACTGTGTGCTATTTTTTCTCGCTAGTGCCAGGGCCTCCTGCAAAGTAAGCCGAAGCGACGACGAGCTGCCAGGAGCTCCTTGCTGCGCGTCTTTTGCAGGAGCAGGGCTTGCGGGTGTCCCCGTCTCCTGCGCCGCGGCAATCCCTGCGCAGCACAGCAAAACGGCAGCGACCGGTGTCCAAGACAGAACGAGGATGCGATGCGATTTCATAGCTCTCGACTCCTGAGCCGCGCGAAAACGCGTGCACGGCAAGGAACAATTTAAACTATCGAAGCTCAGATAAATGCAGGATTAACCGCTAGATGCGGGCGTGAATGCCGTCGCGGGGAAATAAGCCGTAAAGGAGCTCCCCGTCGGATCAGACCGCGTCAACTCCAGGCGTCCGTGATGCGCTTCGGCGATCCAGCGGGAAATAGACAGCCCCAACCCGGCGCCGCCCCCATCGTTTTCCGCGCGCGAACGGGCTTTGTCGGCCCGGAAGAAGCGCTCGAAAATCCGCGGCTGCAGTTCCGCTGGGATCCCCCCTCCGGTATCCGTGATGCTCAGCGCGTAATCCTTCCCCTCGCGGCGGCAGGAGACCGTGACGCGTCCACCTTCTGGAGTGTACTTGATCGCGTTATCCAGCAGATTGAGAATCATGCGTCGCAAAAGGGATTCGTCGGCTTGTATGGGTGATTCGGCCGCTTCATCGATATTCAGAGCAATCTTTTTTGCCAGCGCCAGCGTCCGCGCCGAATGCACACACTCCGCGGCAAGCTCATCGAGATAAAAGTCGCGTGGTTGAAGCGGGAACTGTCCGGCATCGGCGCGCGTGAGCGTAAACAGATCTTCGACAATGTGCGTCAACCGCGCCGCTTCCTGGTGAAGGACCCCCAGCGATTCACGGTAATCCTCCGCGGAGCGCGCCTGCTGCGAAAGCGCCACTTCCGATTCACCGCGCAGAATCGCCACTGGCGTGCGCAACTCGTGCGAAGCGTCGGCCATGAAACGCTGCTGCCGTTCGAACGATTGGCTGAGGCGGTCCAGCAAACTGTTGAAGGACCCCGCTAGGTGTCCCAGTTCGTCCTTTTCGTTCTGCACCGCCAATCGTTCGTGAAGATTCGCGGCACCGATGCGCCCCGCCTGGCTGCTCATGGCCACTACGGGAGCAAGACTCTTGCGGGCAAGGAAGTAGCCGCCTCCGCTCGCCAGCAGGATGGCAATCGGAATCATCCACGCAAAAGTGGAAGTGACTTCTTCCAGCATCTCGTGCTGCGCATGAAGCGATTGCAGGATCACCAGGGTATAGGACTGGCCTCCCGATGAAAATTGCCGCGCGAATCCGCGGTAACCGGATTTGGTCCCTTTGACTTCGCCAAAGGCGCGGCCGGCCCGCGCGGAAGCATCAAGAAAGCGCCGGAATGAGACCGAGGACAAGAGCCCGGCGGGCGAGGAATCAATCGCAGAATTCCCCGAGGGAACATCCTGCGAGCTGACCACCAGATTCCCCGAAGAATCAAAAATCGCGAAAACGTGATCGCGAAAACGGTGTTCTGTGATGGCTACCTGCGCAGCGTTCTTCAGCCCGTCCGGCCCCGTTTGATCGTCCACTTCGGCATTAAGCGTGGTGAGAAACGCGTCAGACAGTTCCACAAGACTTGCGTCTGTGCGCTGCACCGTGCTCCGCCAAAAGATGAAATAGGTGATGAGGGAAAGCGCAACGAGGACAAGCGCGAGTACGACCGTATACCAGAGCGTAAGCCGCACGCGGACAGAATCAAACATGACTCTTCCGCGTGGGAACATTGGCCTTGGCACGTGGGCGCGACGCAGCGTTTTCTTCTCCCTGCTCGGAAGCCACAACTTCCGCAGAGGAGCCCAGCACATACCCGGCTCCACGGCGGGTGTGGAGCAACGGCTTCGCGGAATCCGCGTCGATTTTCCCGCGCACCCGATTGATGTAGACCTCGATGAGATTTGAAAAGGGATCGAAGCTCTCGTCCCAGACATGTTCCGCAATTTCGGCGCGCCCCACGACGCGGCCTGCATTGCGCGCGAGAAACTCCAACAACGCATATTCCTTGGCCGTGAGCGTCACGCTGCGGCCCGCTCGGGAAACGCTCTGGGCCGCGGTGTCTAGGACAAGATCGGCGATATTGATTTTCGCGGGGCGAAGCTCACCGGAGCGCCGCAGTAGGGCGCGAAGCCGAGCAAGCAGTTCGCGGAATTCGAATGGCTTCGTCAGGTAGTCGTCCGCGCCATGGTCTAGCCCCGCGATGCGGTCCTCGACGGCGTCGCGCGCCGTCAGCATCAGGATCGGCATGCGCTGGCCGGATTTTCGCAACTCGCCGCAAACTTCGAAACCGTTGCGGCCCGGAATCATCACGTCCAGGATCACAAGATCGTAGGAATTAATGGCAGCTTGGTAGAGGCCATCCTCTCCCGTGGAGGCGACATCGACGGCGTAGGCCTGTTCGCGCAGGCCCTTGGCCACGAACCGCGCAATGCGCGCGTCGTCTTCGACTAGCAGAAGCCGCATGCGAGCATCATACGGCAGATGGGCGGAAAAGTGAGCAGCTCGCGCGGGTCGAGCGGTAAGAGCGCCCTGCGTTGTCACCCTCTGGAAGCCTCAGGAATTTCCAGGCTACTTGACTGGGTGCGACGCGAAGTACTGATCCAGACTGGCGAGCATCTCACTCACGCCCCTCTGGACGCCCTGATCGAGCGCACCTACGATCGCGTTCACGTTTTTGCTGGCCACGGGCTCATCGTGCGAATAGTAGTGCGTCCAGATCGTCACACCGGTTTTGAGATTACGCATCTCCATTTCGAAGGAAACTCTTGCGGTCAGCTGCGTCCCGTCCACTTCCTTGAAATCATAAAGACGGCCGCGAACTGCAAAGTCTCCTTGAATACCGCTGCGCCGGAAATAAACCGCCTGGTAGCGGCCGGAGTTCCTCAGCTCCCGGAGCAGGACATCTTGGATCATTTCGGCGGGAGGCGTCGCCCAACGCTGGTACTCATAGAGCCCCAATTCCTCGCCCCCGTTGCCGTAAACAATGCGGTCCTCACGATACAGATGCGATGTCATCATTGGACCGAGGAGCAGCGTGATCGGCACAGTGTCTGCCTTTTCGACAGGAGCCACACTTGCAGGAATTGTGAGCTGATAATATTTGCTCGGTTTAGCCGCGCCGCAGCCGCCGAAGAAACCGAATGCTAGTAAACCGGCTGTGACCAGCAGTTTTTGGGCCGCTCGAACTGCCGATTCGATGCGCCGCTCCGAAGTGCTTTCTGCCCGCCTCATTTCCGCATCACCTCGTGCTTGGTTCATGGCTTTTCTCCCGGCTTGTGGTCGCGTGGATTACTGGAACGAATGAGCGTGTAGGGTTTGGTCTTGATAGTGTTTGTAAATTCCCTGAGATTCTGGCTCACATGGCGCAGGTTGTCGAGCAATTCATCAATGTTATCGGAGTTTACGTCGAGTGTCTGATCGATCCGGCCGGTGAGCTGCGTCACATTCGCAAGCGCCGTCCGCAACTCAAGGACGGCTTTGTGAATGTCCTCTCGGTTTTCTCCGATGAGGGCATCGACATGATCCAGAGTCTTATTCGCCTGGGCTGAGGTTTTTCTCAAGTCGTCCAGCAGAGGTCCGAGCTTGTCGCTGGCAGTATTCAGATGCTGCACCGTCGATTTTATGGGCCCGCGGTTTTCCGCCAGCATGCCGTGAGCCTCGGAGAGCGTACCCGAAAGATTGGCACGGTTTTGGTCATTCAGCAGATCGTTGACACGGGCCAGAGTTACTTTGAGTTCCGTGGCGCGCTCATTGAGGGTCACCATCAGCTCCTGGGCATGTGGCGCCAGATCATTGAGCTTGGCAGTCAATGCATTAAAGTCGACGAAGGGCTCGGCATTCAGAGTCGTTCCGGACGGAGCAAGGGGGGCATTCTGGCTGCCCGCAACAATCTCCAGATGATTGTCCCCCAGGGGACTCAGGCTCATGATCTTCACGTGGCTGTCGGTTTTCACCGGCACACCGGGATGCACACTGAACGTGATTTCGATGCGGGAAGCGTCCTTCGGATCGATCTGCAGTTTTTCCACGCGCCCTGCTTTCGGTCCTCCCGCGTAGCGCACCGTTGCCCCAGGCTCCAGTCCGCCGGCGAACGGAAAATAGGCGCGATACGTTGCCGCAGCGCCGCCAAATGCGCCGCTCAGGGCAAACACTGTGGCGATGAGCAAGCCGCTCGCGATCAGAACGAAGATTCCCACCATGGCTTGTTCGCGTTTCGAATCCATTCCGCACCTCTTTTCCCGGCGCTTAACGGCTGGGGCGCCTGTTCTCTTCCGTCAACATCTGCAGATAATCCAATTCCTGCGAAACTTCCGGCTCGGGCACGCGGTCCAGGAACTGCCGCACGCGGGGATGCGTGCTCGCGCGCATTTCCTGCGTTGTGCCGATGGCCACCACGTTGCCCTTGTCGATCAACACCATGCGGTCGGCAATCAGGAACGCGCTCGCCAGCTCATGCGTGACCACGATGATGGTCATGTGAAACGCTTTTTTTAGGTCGAGGATCAATTCATCCACACCCGCGGCGATAATGGGATCCAGCCCGGCCGAAGGCTCGTCAAAGAAAAGAATTTCGGGGTCCATGGCCAGCGCGCGTGCTACCGCGGCGCGCTTTTTCATCCCGCCGCTGAGCTGCGACGGCATGTAGTTTTCGAATCCAGCCAGGCCCACCTGATCCAATTTGAGCCTCAAGATAATTTCGATAGTGGGGTTTTCCAGCTTGGTGTGCTCGCGAAGCGGCAAAGCAACATTTTCTCCCACCGACATGGAGCCGAATAGCGCCCCGCCCTGGAAGGACATGCCGATTTTCTTGCGAATTTCGTCCATTTCCGCATTGGATATCGCAGCAATGTTTTTCCCTTTGAGCCAAATCTCCCCGGAGCTCGGCCTCTCCAGCCCCACGAGCGTCCGGAGGAGCGTGCTCTTGCCGGACCCTGAGCCGCCGAGAATGACCAACGTCTCTCCTCGCATCACGTCAAAACTGATGCCGTGAAGAATTTCGCGATCGCCATAACTGACGCGAAGATTCCGCAGCGAGATCATGGCCTCGGGTTGTTGTGCCGGGTTTTCAGTCTGGTCCATTGCGTTGTCCGAATCCTATCCCGCACTCAAGAAGAAAAAGAGTGCAGTGAATACGAGGTCCACAAGGATCACAAGAAAAATTGAAACCACCACGGCGCGTGTCGTGTGCCGTCCAACCTGCTCCGCTCCGGCGCCGGTGGAGAGTCCTTCATGGCAACCCACCGCGGTGATGGTAATGCCAAACATGATGCTTTTGGCCAGGCCGGAAGCAATATCGCGCAGGAATAGTGCGTCCAGCGAAGCCTTGACGTACGTGACCACGGTGAAATCCGCCTGGGTCACGCCAAATAACGCGCCGCCGAGAATCCCCATGAAGTTCGCCCAAGTTGTCAGGCACGGCAGCATCACCACCATGGCTAGGAACTTCGGGGTCACGAGAAAATGGATCGGATCAATGGCCATGGTTTCCAGCGCGTCGATTTCCTCAGTCACTTTCATCGTGCCTATCTCAGCGGCGAACGCGGATCCGGATCGCCCGATGACGATCACGGCCGTGATGAGCGGCCCGAGCTCGCGCGTCATGGAAATCGCCACCGCGCTGGCGACGAAAGTGATCGCACCGAACTTTCGCAACTCGTAGGCGCTCTGCAGCGCAAGGATCAAGCCGATAAAAAACGTAATCAGGGAGAGAATCGGCAGCGCCCCGACGCCAACCTGCATCGCCTGCGAAACGGCGCGCTGCATGCGAAGGGGTTTGCCCTGGAAGGGCGCGACAAACGTGAAATAAGCAGCGCGGATTCCCAGCCTGGCCAGCGCTCCGACATACGCCAGCCCGTCTGTGACCGATCCACCAATCTGACTTGCTAGTTCCACAATCTTCTCAACAATCTCGCGCGGATTGCCGGAGTGGCAGTTCTAGGGTGCGACTGCTTGCTCTTCGTTTTCACAAATCTCAAAAATTCTTACCAACTTTGAGAGTTGCAGAACTTCCCGGACGGTAGTGTTCAGGCCGAACAAAATGAATCGCGAACCGACGTCCCGCGAGGCTTTTAAGCCCTCGACCAGCGAGGCCACGCCCGAGCTGTCGATATACCGTACCGCCTTTAGATTGAGGATGACGCGCGGCGTGCGCAGCTCGCGAAGCTCGCGCAAGAGCGGCTTCCGCAACTCCGGCGATGTCGAGAGGTCAATATCCCCCGAAATATCGAAAACCGTCATCTTGTCCAGGTGTCGAGCAGAAATTTGCACTGTTGTGTCTCCTCAGGAGCCCGCCGGGGGCCTCTGTGCAGGAAGAATTTTTACGAGTCGGAGCTGATTTCGTCCGTCTGTGTGGCTGAATTCTACCTCATCCATGGTCCCCCGGATGAAATGGAGACCCAGGCCGCCGGGCCGCACATCCTCGAGCGCCCGGCCAGATAACTTCGCTTCGTCAAGCTTTTTCCCTTGATCCAGCAAAATGATCTCGAGGGCCTCAATGCCGGCGCCGCGCGACGGAACCTGGATGCGGTGAAACCAGACTTCGATGGGCTGCTCGGGTTGCCCGGCATACGCGTGACGAATGATATTCGTTAGCGCTTCGTCGACTCCCAGCACCACCGCTCGGCATTCCGATTCGGAAAACCCCAGTCTTTCGGCGAGCTGCCCAAGCGCACCGCGGACCACACAGAGAGTCTCCGGATTACTGCGCAATTCCATTTTTAAGAGCAAACTGCGGCGGTCCACGCGAACGTTCTCCTCTGACTCAGGAAGCTTTTGGTGCCGCGAAATTGTCATGAGCCAATTTCGCTGCCTTTTTTGCGAAATCGTAGGTGGCCCGGAGGTTCGCTCCGAAGAACGCCACCTTGCCGTTCAAGTCATGCTCCAGGAGCGTCTTGCCGTCCTTGTCCATAAACTGGCAGTGAATGTCGATCGACGTCTTGCCCGCGACCGTGGTCACATTGCGCTCCATCTCACTGCCCTTCTTGAACCCCCGAACCGTGCTGTGAAGCACAACCAGGTCCGCTGCGGAAGCAGCGTCGCGGTCGCCGTCGCGGTAGACGTGCTGGAACCCGCCCTGCTTCTGAAGCTGCTGAATCAGGTACTCGTAGAGCGCCACCTGGAATTCCGCCGGCAGCTTGATTTCGTCGGAGTGAATCATGATCACCTGGATCGCCGACACCTTCTTTGCCGGCGGGGGAGCAGTCTGAGCACGCAGCTCCGTCAACTCTGCACCAAAAGCGAGCAACCCAGAGATAAAGAGTGCAGCACAGGTTGTACGCTTCATGGCTTCTTCTCCTTAGCCGCGCCAGGCTTGGCATCTGTGTTTGCCGGATGAGCCTGTATCGGAATGGTGGTGCGCGCTCCCCCTGCGAGCATCTCTTTTTTAAACGGTTCCGATTTGCCCAACGCCATGGTGAAGATGGCGCCATGTAATGCGCCGCTCTCATCACGATATTTGATCGTGAGCGTATCGATTTTCGAGCGGAACAAGCTCAGGAAGCGCCCGCTTCCATACGGTGCAAACATCGTGAGTGTCCCGACGGTGCCACGAAAAACTCGTTCACTATCCAGGTCGGTGACCACGTCATCGATGGTGCGGAGCGGCACGTTCGCTTTCGTTTTGGAATACTTAAACTGGAGGTCGCCGCCATCGAGCGCGAGCGTGCCCTTGGTCTTGTGCTTCACGCCGGCCAAACCAATGACCTGCACAGCCGAAGTGCCCGCAGCGGGCTGTTGCGCGGCACTCGGTAATACCATGGGACCCACGATCCAGAAGATGGCTATCGTGGCAGTTCGCATGGAACGTAAGACCATCGCAGCCTCCTTGACCTTATTCTAAAAGTTGCACCAAACGTGGATCAAGCAACGTCTCGGGAAACCTGCCTGGCATCAGGGGAGTAACAATCAACTTTTCAGCTTAAAAAGTCAATCCTTCCGTAATCGGAACGCAGGCGGGCCGGTGGCCGGACCTCTCGCACGCAAAATTATCATTTTGCTGCTGTTCGTATGGCTCGTGAGGCTTCTGTAGCTTTGCGCTGCTCCTTGGCAGTTTTCCTGAAAATGTTCGGAAAAAGATCTGGACTCTTTGTGCGAGCGGAATCAACAAAAAATAGGCGGACGGGCCTGTAAGCCGGATTCTCCGGACGAATCTCCCATCTCCCAGCTTTTCTGTAAGTTACTGAAATACAAGCGGTGGCAACAAGCATTGGATGTCAATTATGGCAATCGTGGCAACCGCGAAAATAATTATGGGCACAGTTTGGGCACAGTTGGTTGGGGTGCCGCAAGATCGGTTATTTGATCGCTTCGTTCCTCGGATAAGATCTTCCGCGGAGCTTACAGCAATGAACAGCCGCATGCCTGATACGGGCGCCCTTTATAATGCGTTAATCGGGCACTTGGCTCGCGAAGTTGGTATCTACTAAGGTGTAGTAAACCCGGTCCAGTCGAATGCCCCAGAGCAAAGCATTAAATGCCCAAGCAATTTTCCTGTCTGCAATCTGCCTTTTCCTGGGAGGTTGTAAGCAAGCCGTTCCGCCGAAGATTGAAACCGCTCCAACCATTTCAGTCGAAGTACTTCTGGCCAATCCGCAGAGCCATGCCCACAGCATGGTCAAGGTTAGCGGATGTTTCGTGCTTGGCCGTGAGAGTGTGACGTTACGTCCATAAGGTGCTAGTGAACCGGGAGGGACGATTCGGATCGAAGATGCGAGATTCGTTCAGGAAATGCTAATGCACAGGCTTCCCGACGTGCCGGTTCCGATGCCGAAGGGTTTGGAAATGCCCGCAATTAAGAAAGAGCTATTCAATTACGACGAGAGGCGCAATGCGGAGACATGGAAGAAACTGAAGCCCTCGCCGGACCGGGAGCAGGCGGTGTTGGAAGTAGTGCTCCTGGGACAGTTCGAGACAGTTGCACAGCAATTTCCGCTCGAGACGCAATCAGGCTTTGGGCACCTCTGCGCTTACTCGCATGAGCTAATTCTTGCCGATGTCTTGAGCTACAAACCCGCGCAGTTCTCCGCCCGAACAGGACAAACTCACTCGTCAGAGGTCGTCAATACCAAAGTCTGCGAAATTGTGGAAGATGCACTGCAGTTCGTCGACAAGAGAGTTCGATTTTCCGCTAGGTTTGACAGTGATGGCATTGAGCGGAGTGTGCTCACAGACCCTAGCTGTGGCCGCGGTATTGAACCGTTCGTGCCTGACGAAGTCGAACAGCATCCCGATATTGAAGCACTCGACCGTGCCCTAGATCAGGGAATGCGTGGAACAATCGACAAACGCATAGTCGCGACCTTCACGGGTCGATTTGTCGTGCGCGATTCCGATTTAGGTCTTCGATTTGTCCTCCACATCGAACAAGTCGACGACCTTAAGGTTACACGGGTCGATTTGAAACCCCACGTACCAAGATAGGTCTGGGCTCAGGTGAAAATTCCGCATAGCACCTGATAAGTCGTTACCGGAGATGTAAAGTAAACCTTCATTTGTCCGGCGCGTTAATCAGGACTTAACAAGCCATTCTCAATCTGAGTGGCCTCTTGATATACACACTGTTGGAGATAGGCTTAGCTTTTATTTCGACGATGCAACGAGGTTTTAGTGAGTAAAGTCAAATCGGCAACAGAAAAAAAGGCCCTGAGTCTTAAGAGAGATAGACGAAACACGTACGGGGAAAACCCACAGGCCAGCCGCAAGGGCATCCGCCGCGGCAAACAGCGCAGCACATGGAAGAACGGCGCTCCGTGGGAAAAATTTTGAGCCATTTGAGAGAAAGTGCAGAAGAATCCGACCTTATCGAAGCAGATGTTTTGACCAAGACCTTACTCGTCAGGAGCAAACGCAAAGCATTCAAGAAAATGCCTGATAAACCTCTGGGAGAAGTGATCAAGCGGAAACAGGCGAAGCGGGAAGAGTCTCAATCCCGTGTAAAGGATACCACTCCTGAGTACCCGAATATTTACTCCGCTGAGATATTTGACACACCTTACATTCGAGCTCTGCATAAGCGAACCACCATGTTCAAGCTTCGCTATCGCGCTGACGTCAAAGGCTGGAAAAGATACGCGAAAACATCTAGATTAGTTCGCACGCATGAACGTAAGGAGGCAGCACGCTGGAGTGAAGCAATCCTCCGCGACGCTCCACTGCTGCGCGGCTTCTTCGCCGAAGAGCCTCAGTGGCGCGACAGGATGCTGCACTGGTGCGAGAAAACGCTGAGTTCCACCGCTGACTCCGGTAAGGCCTGATTAGTCGCATTACCGGACATGTGCCGCACCAGGCGGCGGCATGCACGGATGCCACTGGTCGTCCTCGGCGTGGGCATCACAGAACCACTTACTACAGGTCGGGC
>Ga0210405_10000262_pt1 | contig 73362 bp, 124 predicted proteins | sample IncBWH11MmetaG_FD_155492 | JGI IMG/M metagenome (GOLD analysis project Ga0210405, IMG submission 155492) | Forest soil microbial communities from Barre Woods Harvard Forest LTER site, Petersham, Massachusetts, United States - Inc-BW-H-11-M | ecosystem: Environmental > Terrestrial > Soil >... | reverse complement strand
GCACGACCTTTGGGACGAGAACCGGCCGTTGCCCATGTTGCATGCCGACGTGATGACCCGTTTTTCCCCAAAGGTCACCCGTCAAGGCGCGTGGGAGCTACCCAGATGGGTCAAGCGCCGATGGGGCCGCAGCGAATGGCTGATGAATCGGCGAATAAAACTGCCGTGACGGAAACGCCGCCACCGTACAGTTTCGAAGCGTGGTTCGCGAAATACTGCGATGACTTCGATGTTGATGAGGATCCGGGCACGATTTCCGCGATGCGTGTTGCCTACGAAGCCGGGATGACGGCTTGCTGGGTGGCGATCGCGCAGTCCAAGAAAGAGTTGGACGAACTTCTCCGCACCAAAAAGCTATGAACCTGCCGACGCTTGAACTGCCGCCGTTACCGATCGGCATCGGCCACCTTTCTGAAGCGCAATGGAAGAATCTTGAAAAATGGGCACGCCTCGCCATCGAGCAGGACCGCGCACGGCGGATACGCGAGCCGGTCGCTTGGGTCCATGGCTTCGAGCATCGATTCAATAAAGAGGGCTTCCGGGCCACGGTTTCGTTCGTTCATCATGATCATTGGACGGACGAATACTGGAAACCGCTCTACCTATGAGCGACCTGGCCGATCGCCAGCGCGCGCACTGGCCCGATGCCAAGGCGAAGGGCAATGCGAACATCGAAGCGCTACAACCTGGAACGCGGCGGCAGCGAAACACTAAATCCACTGGCCCTGTCGATTCAGAAGCCCGGCCAGACCAAGCAAAAGCGCCTCGCCAAGCTGATCGAGTTGGCCTCGAGGTTCAGCGACCAGCTGAAACCTTATTCAGCCTGCCGGCACAGTTGCTCGTACTGCTGCTACGTGGCGGTGCCGGTATCTGAATCGGAAGCTGAACTGCTGGCGCGCGCGTCAGGCCGAAAGCTTCAGAAGCCACTTCAGCCGGTTGACCGCGTCTACTGGTTGGCCGAACGTTCCTATGAGCACCCGTGCCCATTCTTAAAAGAGGGACGCTGTTCCGTGTACGCGGCGAGGCCGGTACCGTGCCGGACCTGCGTCAACATGGACGACACGCCGCTGCAATGCGAGCTGGCCCAGGACTCGAACGCCAACGTGCCATACGCCAATGCGACCGTGATCTGGGCCTTGCACGCAATGGTCACCGGGGGTGAAATACAGGCGGACATCCGCGATTGGTTCCGGGCAGACGGCGATGGCGCGCCTGACATTGTTCAGAAATCAGAAAGCAAAGCCGAGTGATGCCGACCTTGAGCGCGCACGCTATGTCGTGTTCGGGATGGTCGATGGTCTGGGCCAAGATGACAAGCGAGGGTGGCGGCATTTTTGGCGCCGGATTGCAAAGCTCGAGCCAGGCGAAATCCTCGAGTTCGAAACGCGCTTCCTGCGCAACGGCAAACACCATCGACTATTCTTCGCGATGATCACGGCCGTCTACGACTCGCAGGAACGGTTCACAGACTTCGAACAATTCCGCCATTGGCTGCTGATCAACGCCGGTCATGTCACCTGGGCAGCCGGCGCAAAAGGCGGAGTCGTACCGCTGGCCAAGTCGATCAGCTATTCCAAGGCCGACGAAGAAGAATTCATCACCGTCCATGAAAAAGTCCTGGACTTTTTGCGGGGCAACGACTGCGCGCCGTTCCTCTGGCCTCACCTGAAAGGCCAAGACCCGTTCGACATGATGGAAGGCGTGCTTGATGGCTTCGAACGAAATCCCGACTGAAGCCGACCGCGTCCTGTCGACCTGGACGATCTACCGCGATCCGCTGGACTACCCCGGCAAGTGGGTGTTGCGTAGATGGGACGTGTTGCGCGGCGAACTGCGCCCACACGGCCAGGCGTGCGTTTGTTACAGCCTGGACCACGCGCGGGCCGGCGTGCCCGAAGGCCTCGTGTGTATTCCGCGTGCTGAAGCCGATGATCCGGCCGTGTTCGAAACCTGGATTTGAAGGGGATCACTGGTACCAACTACCTGGAAGCATCTAATCCCCCCGGGTAACTCACCCCATGAAACGTGAACCCACTGTACTAGAGCAGGCGTGGATGGCACTTGTGCAGAGCCTTGGGTGCGTCGTGTGCCGGAATCTTGGATGGGGTGCGACGCCGGCACAGATACATCACATACGCGAAGGGCAGGGCGGTGGTCAACGTGCCCCCCATATGCTGGTCCTTCCGCTCTGCGAGCCGCACCACACTGGGGACCTCGGTATCCATAAAAATCGGCGCCTGTTCGAATTGCAGCATGGTTCAGAGCTATCCTTGCTCGCGCAAGTGATCAGCGAAGTGTTCAACAAGATGAGGGAGCGCTGGTCCCATTGGCGACAGGTGCCGGGCCATGCTCGAACAACAAGTCAGCGCAGCGAAGAACAGCAGCCATGAAACCGACCGACTACATGCACAGATCCGGGCCTGGTCGTCATTAGCGCGACAGGCGCCCGAACCGATCTTCTCTAACGTTCGGGCGGCTTTGATGTTTTCATTTCGGCTGAGCGAGTCGACCATCCTCGCATTCAGCCAGTGCTACGCGGGCGCGCCGACCTTCGGGGCCCGCGTGATGCTCACAAGCCAGGAATGGCATCAGCAGTCAGCGGCGATCCGCCGCATCATCGAAACGAATTTCCGCGGGATCGAGCTGGCCCTAGTGCTGGCGGACTACGCGGCTGGCCGGCACCGGATCGAGGGCGCGCGCATCTGCGCCGAACACTTAGCCTCGCACTCGAGCCGGCCGTTTCTGATCAAGCTGGGCACGCTGCGCTACTTCGGAGTTTCGGAAAAATCCGCGCGGGAAATTTCGCGCATTGCCTCGGTGCCACAGCGCACCGTGGAGCGCTACCTAGCGCGGGTGAGGGAAGACCTCGGTAGGCTCAGCGACAGCATCGCGCCGCGCCTGGAATCACTGCTGGTCGATACGCGGATCTGCTGCCGGCTCTGAACGAATCATCTTTACCAGCCAGCCCGTAAAGTCCGCGTGTATGTGGTCACGCGTCTGTTCGTTGACCGGCCAGCCGATATAACGCATTGCGATAGCTTCGAACGCACGATCGATTGCGATCATTTGCCGTCGCTTCGACATCGCACGGATCCGCCGCGCACTAAGCGTTCCGCCCCTACCGCCCATTTTTCCGGCCAAGTATCACTCCCACCCGATTCCGGCTGAGCCCTTCGCGCCTGCCGATTTCGGCGTCCGGAACCCCAAGCGCCCGTAGTCGCGCCATTCGGCGTTTGCGCTCTCGGCGCTTTGCTTTCCCGTTGACAGATGTCACCATACTAGATACGATTGTAATCACTTTAGCGAGGGAAAAGCAACCATGGTGGCAATCGTCGGAAACGAAGTCACGGTGCGCGAGGAATTCGGCGCCAGTGAAACCAAGGGCGCGGAATCGACCCCGATGGGCATCGCCCTGGCCGCGCGCGCCAAGGCGACCGTCGAAGCCCGCTACATCGCGGCCTGGAATCGGCCGCGTAACTGGGATCAGGTGCGCACGGACATCCTGAAAGAATGCAAGCGTCCAGGGTTCGCTCACAACAAATCGGCGTTCTATAACAAGCCGATCGGCGACGGTGTCGAAGGCTTGGGAATCCGGTTCGTCGAAGTGGCGATCCGCTGCATTCGGAACCTGTCCTGCGAAACCGAAATGATCTTCCAGGATCAATTGCAGGAAGTGCATCAAGTCACGATCACGGACTTCGAGTCGAATGTGCCGTACGCGCTTCAGGTGGTCGTGCCGCGCACGGTCGAACGTGCGAAGCCCATGGATGACGGGTCGTATCTGTCGGTACGGACCAACAGCCGCGGCAAAAAGACCTACACCGTGCCGGCGACGGAAGACGACATGCTGAACAAGCGCGGCGCGTATCTGTCGAAGGCGATCCGCACGCAAGGCTTGCGCCTCATCCCGGGCGACATACAGGATGAAGCCGAGGCGATCATCAAAGCGATCCGGCGTGACGAAGCGGCCAGGGATCCGAGTGCGACGCGCAAGGCGATCGTCGATTCATTCGCGGAAATCGGCGTGAGCGCGACCATGCTGGTCGAATACCTTGAACACCCGCTAGACCAGTGCAGCCCGGATGAAATGGTGCGCCTGCGCGGGATCTTCGGGGCGATCAGCGAAGGCGAAGCAAGCTGGGTACAGGTGATGGAAAACCGCGCGCTGGAGAAAGAAGGAAAAGAGATTCCGACTTGGGAGCCCGCGGAATTCGAAGCCGAACTGGTCAAGTGGACGCCAGTGCTGCAACAGCGCCAGCGATCCGCCCAGCAAGTCATCGCGATGGCCGAATCGAGGAAACCTCTGACCGAAGATCAGAAGAAGAAGATTCATGCCTTGCAGCCGGCCGCCCCGCCTACGCCCGCCCCGGCGGCCGATGCGCCCAAGCCGAAGGAATCGACCGAACAACCGAAGAAGAAGGATCCGAATGCGCCTGCTTGAGGTAGTTCAGGGCACGCCCGACTGGCACGTTGCGCGCGGCACGACGCACCGCACGGGTTCGGTCGCACCCGCAATGATGGGTGTATCGCTGCGAGTGAAGCGCACCGACCTGTTGCACATGACGGCCACGGGCAGTGAACAGGAATTCTCCGATTGGTTTCGCAAGAATGTGCTCGAACACGGGCACGCTGTCGAACGCCTAGCGCGGCCGCTTGCCGAGGAAATCCTGGGCGAGGCCTTGTATCCGGCCACCGTCACCGATGACGACGGCTATCTGCTGGCCAGCCTGGACGGCCTCATCATGGACGGCCGGATCACCTGGGAATGCAAGCAGTACAACCGGGAACTGTTCGCCGCAGTGCAGGCTGGAGAGTGCCCGCCGTACCACCGCTGGCAAGTCGCGCAAGGCCTGCACATCACCAGCGCCGAAAAGTGCCTTTTCATGTGCAGCGACGGTACGCGCGAGAACACGGTGTGGTGCTGGGTGAGCCTGCGCGAAGGCGAGGCCGCGGAACTTCTGGCCGGCTGGAAGCAGTTCGACGTCGATTTGGCCGCGTACACGCCGCCCGAAATCGTGCTCGAGCCGACGGGCACGTCAATTCAGCAACTACCCGCGCTGCTGATAACGGTCGAAGGGCGCGTGCTGACATCGAACCTGGCCGCCTTTCGCGACGCCGCGCATGACCTCATCGCCTCGATCCGCACCGATCTGCAAAACGATCAGGACTTCGCCGATGCCCGCAAGGCGGTCGTTTGGTGCAAGGATGGTGAAGACCGGCTCGAAGTCGTCAAGGGGCAGGCGCTTTCACAGACCTCCAGCATCGACGAACTGTTCCGAACCGTCGACGAAATCCGCAGCGATCTGCGCGACAAGCGCCTGTCGCTTGAAAGGCTGATCAAGGCGCGTAACGATCAGATCCGCTTCGTCATTGTCCAGAAGGGCAAGCAAGCGTTCGCCGAGCACGTGATCCAGATGAATGATCGATTGGCCAAGGTCGCCGCCGGTTGGTGGCCCAAGGGCGCTGCGGGCCCGAAGCTGGCCACCATCGAGGAAGACTTCGCGGGCTCGATCCGAAGCCTGAAGTCCATTGCCAGCATGCACGACCGTGTGAGCACGCATCTGGCGCATCAAACCATCAAGGTCGACCGCGCGGCCGATGCGATCCAGGCCAACATCGGCACGCTGCGGGAACTGGCGCCCGAACACGCGTTCCTGTTCACCGACGCGGCCCAGCTCGTGCTCAAAGCCAATTCTGACTTGGTGCTGGTCATCGAATCGCGCATGACGGCGCACCGGGAGCGGGTGCGGCAGGAAGAACTGGAGCGCGACCGGGCGGCAGCGGCGAAGCAGGCGGCCGCCGATGCGATCCAGGTCGCGGCCACCGCCGTCGCGTCCCCGCCGCCAGCAATAGAGTCGGTGACAAACACCGGCGCGCCGGGAGTCGGAGCGACGCTGCCAAGTGGCGCAGTTCTGCACTCCGGCGCGGTCGCAACAGTGGACTGGACAAACGTATCCCTGTGCGCCATTAACATTCAGCGTCCCCGGGGGCCGTTAGTCGCTTTCTTGGATGACACGCACCTTATCGTGGAATTTAGCCGTGCGCCAAGCGACGAAGAAGTGCTGGGCATCGTACGCACGGGTCAATTGCGGATTGCATGAAAACGCGCCCTCTGCGCCGAGGCCGCCCTGTGAATGACTGGGTCGGCATGATCGTCGAAACGCGACGTGAAATGCGCAACGGCATGCTGATCATTCCGGCCGGGACCAAATGCGAAGTCACTTACGCCCGCTCAGGCCTGACGCTGGAAGCCGATCCGTGCCCGCACTGCGGTGTCCAGATCCGCGTCACGCGAGTTGATTCGGCCGATGTTCTGGCACTAGAACGGAAGGCGATGCCGTGACTCGAATCCGTGCATGGATACGCGGAGTCTCGCAACCTTCGACTCCGCACGGACCCGCCGAATACGATGAAGAATGCGTGCCGGGAGAGGATCAGCCAGAAGGGAAGGGCTGGCAGGCTTTGATTCTTGCGGATAGTGCCACGGCGCAGCAGCAGGAGCCGCATTGGTGGTTCGCGCTGGTCAATGATCTGCTGCACTACTTCGAGAATCCGCAGCATGAATTCAGCGCAGAGCAGGAAGCACGTCTCACGAGCCGTCTACATGCAGCGCTGAACGATCGCGCCTTCCCTCCCGACACCGCCGCGCTGATAGCGGAGCGGGACGCTCAGATGCTTCTTGTCAAGGCGTGCGAGCACATCGCCGAGGGCGACGATGGTTGGGAGCGGCTGCGCAACGAGTGTCCGAGCACGGCTGCCGTTGCCGGCCTGCGCGACAAGATAAAGCGCCTTGAGGACGAGACGGCCGACTGGTACCAGAGTGACAAGGTTTTGCGGGATCGCGTCGAAGCGCTCGAGGCCGAACGTGTTCGCCTGCAAGATGCGACTCTCACTCTTGGCAACAGGAACGCGGCGCTGACGGAAAAACTGGCCGAACTGCAACGACAATACGACTGCATCATCGAGGATAAGCAGGATGCCATCGCGCACCGGCTAGAGGCCGAGCGGGCGCTGGCGGAGAAAATCGAACAGGCTGCCTTGATCTGCGACAAGATCGCCGAACTGCGTGAGCAAGGCGCTGGTCTTATCAACGGTCCTGGAAGCAGATTACGGCAGTCAGCACGAATGATCCGCGAACTTGCCGCCGCGCTTGTGCCTGAGAAGGATGCCCCTACGTGAAACCGACGCTGGGCATCTTCGAAGACGGCCTGCCAGGACCGTCGGGGGTCGCGATCGATCTGCCGCGGCTGCTCGAAACGCGGATGTTGGTGCAATGCAATTCCGGCGGAGGAAAGTCCTGGACGATCCGCCGGCTGCTCGAGCAGACCGCCGGCCAGGTGCAACAGCTGGTCATCGATCCGGAAGGCGAGTTCGCGACTCTGCGGGAAAAGCACGACTTCGTGATCGCCGCTCCGCACGACGGGGACGCGCTGGCGCATCCGAAGACCGCGGCACTGCTGGCGCGCCGGCTGCTTGAGACAGGCGTGTCTGCCATCCTGGACATCTACGACTTGAAAGCCCACGAGCGGCAGGCCTTCGTGCGGATCTTCCTGGAGGCATTGGTCAATGCGCCAAAGGCGCTGTGGCGGCCGGCGCTGATCGTGCTGGACGAGGCCCACGTCTTCTGTCCGGAGTCGGCCAGGGCCGAATCGGCCGGCGCCGTGATCGATCTGGCGACGCGCGGGCGCAAGCGCGGGTTCGCGCTGATTGCTGCAACGCAACGGCTGGCCAAGCTGCACAAAGACGCGGCCGCCGAGTGCCTGAACAAGCTGGTCGGACGCACCGGCCTGGACGTCGACGTTAAACGAGCCGCCGACGAACTGGGCTTCACGGCGCGCGAGGCCATGGACAAGCTGCGGCAGCTCGCCCCTGGCGAGTTTTTCGCGTTCGGGCCGGCGTTATCGCCCCAGGTGCGGCCGCTGCGGATCGGCCCGGTGTCGACCACGCATCCGAAGGCGGGCGATCGCACGCTGCGAGCGCCACCGAAGCCAACCGCGGCGATCGTGGCCGTGCTGCCGAAGCTCTCCGATCTGCCAAAGGAAGCCGAAGCCGAAGCGCAATCGATCGCGGACCTTAAGCGTGAGCTGGCCAACGCGCGGCGGGAACTGACTAGGGCAAACACGACGCTGCCGGGTCCGAGTTTTAAAGACCTGGATAACGAGCGCAACGAAGGCTATCTGGCCGGAGAGCACGATACGCTCGCCGTGGCCAAAGGCGTTTTCACGCACGTGGAAAATGCCCTGATCATTGCGGTGCGCAAGGAATGCGCGGACGCTATTCGACTGATCGGGCCCATGACGGCCACGCCGACCGGAGCACTGAAGCCTGGAATGAAGGTGACCGGCCGTGGGATCAAGCCTGGCACGAAGATCGTCAGCGGCGAACCGCCAACATGGATGGACGACAAGTCGAAGCAGATGCGCAAGGCGCTCGATGCCATGCATGTTGCCGGCGCAGAGGGGCTAAAACGGGGCTCAGCACCGCGCGCCGGCAATGGCGCTGGTCATACCAGCGCGACCCTGAACGCGGCCCAGAGGAAGTTCCTGACGGTCCTAGCTCAACGGCAGGGCAAAGCGACCAGTCGCAACCAGGTGGCCCTTTTCGCCGGCTACTCGTCCAAGTCGGCGCACGTCGACAACGTGCTGAGTTCCCTGCGAGCTGCCGCCTACGCTGAAGGCCGCCGCGGCGACATCCGGATCACGGACGCCGGCCTGGCAGCGCTGGGCGAGTTCGAACCGCTCCCATCCGGGGACAGACTGCGCGATTACTGGATGCTCGAGGCCGGGGGCGCCGCTGAAGCAGCGTTCCTGAAGGTGGTTTTCGAGGCCTACCCCGGCAGCCTCACCCGTGATGAAATCGCACAACGGGCAGGCTATTCGACCACCAGCGCACACGTGGACAATGTCTTGAGCCGACTGCGGTCACTGGACCTCATTACTGGCGGCCGATCGGCGATCAGCGCCAGCGGGGAACTGTTTGAATGACCGAGAACGAAAAAGAAGGATGGACCACGTTCAGGATTGTGAGGTCTGAGCGCATGCGCGTCTTTGTCGATGGGCTCGAATGGCCGGAAGGCATGAGCGAGGAAGATTTCAAGAAGTACCACGACGAGTGGTTCAAAAAACACGACATGCAAGGGTGACCTGTTCGAATGAGCCAAACCGAAGAACATCGCTCTTTGAAATTGCTCAAGGCCATCCACGATCTTGCCTCGGTGCTGTATCCATATCCGGAAGGGGCCCAGGTATCGCCTCACCTGACCTTCGCGCTGGGCGAAATCGCCGGGATCGCCAGCAAAGCAATCCAGCAGGCAAAAGACTCGAGCAAAGAATGAGCGACGCCGCGGCGAAGTGGTTCGCCAATTTCCGCCAGACGCACGCGATGCCGGCCGGCATCGTGACGATTTTCGAATGGTTCGAAAACGTTATGCAGATGGCCTACGACGTTGGCGCTCTGAATTCTGCAAGAACGATCAAGCAAATGATCGAAGAGCGTCGCGGCAAGCCCGCCGGCGCGACGATGCACTGCCCGAACTGCGAAGCTCTGACCCAAATCACGTTCACCTACGGGCACGCGCACAAGGTCCATACCGACACGCTCGAGCAAGTTGCAGCGTGGCTGGATGCGAACGGGCAGCCTTCCGCGGCCGTGCTCGTGCGGGACTTTGCCAAATGACAATCACCCCTCTGATCCCGGAAGTAACGCGAGAAGAAGCTCTGCTGATGCTGGCGCAGGCCGACATTCAGATGATTGGGCATTCTGACGGTATAGCGAACAGTGAAACGCGAGTCGGGCTATCGGCATTCATCAAGCTCATCACCCTCGCTTTTGCCGCGGCGCGGGTCGCGAATTACACGCTGGAGGATTGGAGTGAGGGCGAAGTGCGCCGGCATTTGGCAGCGGTCGTTAAAAATCGTCGGCTCAGTGTGTATCTGGACGGCTACGATGTCTTGACATTGCAAAAACCAGAGGCGGTAGAGCAGGACGCCATGCGGTACCGCTGGCTGCGCAGAACCGGTGGTAAGTACACGACCCGCTTTGGGAGAAAAGTCGATCTGTTCGCAGAGTGGAACGACGACGTGATGGCCCCAGATTCGGAAATGGACAAGGCGATCGATGCTGCGATGGAAGGCCGCGCATGAGACTGCGGCGCATCGCGGCTATCCCGTTCGCGTTGCTGGCGGATATGGTGACGCTGTTCAACATGGGCGATCGCTCTTTCATCCAGCAACTATTCGACGCCGAGCGGCGCGAGCAGTACGACCTGGAAATGCGCGAGATTGCAAAACTGGTAATCCGCATTCTCTGCGCTGCTAGGGACGAGGCTAAAGCACGCGAGACTGCGAAGGCGGCGCCCGTTGGCGACGCATCAGCAAGCCAGGTGGCCGGCTCCGCAGCGGCCACAGTGCCGAATCTGGACTGACCCGTGGCCACGATCATCATCAAATGGCCGATCGAGCGGGACCCGCGTCAAGTCTTGATGTTGCCGGTGGGCGCGAAAATCCTGTGCATACAGGTGCACCGCGACCGGCCTTGCATCTGGGTGATCGGTGAGGAACCGCCCTACATCGAAGTGGAAAGGCGTGTCCTGGTCACTTTGCACACCGGCGCGCGTGTGCTAGCAGAGGACGTCGGGCACATTCGCTACGTGGGCACGTACCAGCTCGAAAATGGTGACGCGATAGGCCACGTGTTCGAGCGCATGGATGCACTATCCAGTTGGTGAAAGGGGAACCGTCATGCTGACTCTTGTTCATCAAAAGGCGAAGCTAGTCCACTTCAATGTACGCAAAGAAGTGCATGGCGACGAAAAGGTGCTCGTGGCCGATCTGAAGTTCTCGTTCCTGACAGCCAACGATCTTCTGAGCGAGTTCGACCCGGCGCTTAAATCGAGCCTGTACCGCAAACCAGATCGTCGCGACCAGTTGGAGCTGGAGCCCGGATGGCTGCCTGAACTGCGCTTTCCGAATATGGCCCCGATCGACTGGGAACTGGAGATAGTCGGCGGCATGCTCTACGTTCATCACGGCGTGAGCGAGCGATCGGCGATGCATCTGGATGTTCGATCTGCCGATAGATTCCACTTCGAATTGATGAACGGTGGCAGCGTGAACGTGCAGTTCCGGGTGCAGTGCAGGCCCGATGAGCAGCAATGCGGCAAGTTGTGTTATCTGGTACAGGAAGATATCGAGATTTCGCTGCAACCGCCCGATGACAACCGACAGGTCGAAATCGGTGAGCCTATCGAGGCCACGGCGTGACAGATGATGATCTGCACCGCCATATGCATCAAGGCTCACACCTTCCGCGATCAGGCAGGAACCGAGTTTAGTATCGCGCGCGGGCGCCGATATACGCTGTCCGACAAGCATGGCAATGGCTACCGCACCCTGCTCAGTTTCTACTGGATCCCGCTCGAGCCGGAATTCCTCGCCGAACATTTCGGGGCGTTCCGGGACGAAAAGCCATCGCCGTTGAGCCGACATTTCAGGGCCCGTCAGGGTGAGCGCGCGTGACTTGCCATCCATTCAGGACCGGCACCCTCGGCGGGATCTTCTGTACTCGCGAGCGCCGTCAGCGCTGCGAGTGCGGCAACATCGCCACGCGCGCCTGCGATTGGAAAGTACCGGCGCGGCGCAGCGGGACGTGCGATGCACATTTGTGCGGTAGTTGCACATCGATACCAGCGCCCGAAAAGGATCTGTGTCCGAAGCACGCCCGGGAATGGGCTGAAAGGCAGGCGGCGAAAAATGATCCCGATCAGCATCGATCCGAATTCCGGACCGGATGACTGGACCATCCGTGATGCCAGCGCCGACGCGACGTTGGCGCTGCAAATCGTCGAACGGATCAAGCCGCTGCTGGCGGGTCAGCCGACCCTAGTCCAGGGCGCAGTGCTGGCAGACTTGCTCTCAATATGGCTGGCCGGTCACTTCCTGATGGGCAACGCCGCGATTGAAAGCGTTCTCACTTCGCATATCGATGCCGTGCGACGGCTGATCCCGGTTTCGATCCTAGAGTTGAAGCAACGATGAACATTCCAGCCGATGCGCTTGATATCGCTGACGAGGCGCTTGCCGAGTACCGAAAGATGCCGATCCTGTTTCGTCAGGAGGTTCTACGCTGTATGTTCATGACCGGCGAATCGATGCAGTCCGCCATCAAGCTGGTTAACGAAAACGCGGCAGAAATAATGCTACGAATGTTGGCAGACGGATCATGCAAGTCCGAGTCGTAATCCCAATGCGCACGCATTCGAAACTGAACGAACGCGTGCATTGGGCAGCCGCAGGAAAGATTGCCAAGCGTGAACGTCGCGAAACGTATTTGCGGATGCGCGAAGCGCATCCTTTCCCATTATCGGCGGTGGACTTGATGGGTCCGATTCAGATTCGGCTGACGCGCACCGGGCCGTCACGACTCGACGGTCACGACAATCTGCCCGCCGCCTGCAAAAACGTAGTCGACGGGATCGCCGACTGGCTCAAAATCGATGACGGCGATCCGCGCCTGGTGTTCAGCTACGACCAGGAACGCAACGACCGCTGGCGCGTGATCGTCGAGGTCGAAGGACCCGACAAGACACCGCCCCCGCGGCGTCGGGCTCGAGCTGGCGAGGTCGAGACATGAGACAGATTCGCGACATGACGGAAGCCGAGCTTGATCGGCTCGAGCGGGGAGAATGTCCGATATGCGGCGAAAAGGCGGCGCCTGACGAGCTGTTGCTGGGTCCTAGCGGCGGTGAGTCGCGAAACGTGAAAATGCCTTGCGGAGCGAAAATCAACATCATCGATCCGGAAACTTACGGCTGGCCACCGCCGATGCGGTTCGGGCAGATCATTTGAAAGAGCCTGACGAAGCCCGCTGGTTCAAGCAGCTGGGAAATTGCAGTCATCCCGCGTGCACAATTCCCGCGACTGGCACCGTGATGGGCCTACAGAATCAGCCATTGGGCAATTACTGCGCCCGGCACGGCCAGGCGCGTATCAGGAAGGCCGCTCAGGAGCGAAACGCATGCGCCGAAGAAAGCCCCCCACCGAAGAAGCCAAGCTGATCGAAGACGCCGAGTCGGTGGCCCTGTTCGAGTCGGCGATCCGCGCGATCACGGAACGCTACGAACAGCACAGCGAAGCGCTGTTTCAGGAATTCCTCGAAGCAGTAGACGAAGCGCGCCGTCTGCCGCGGAATAGATGCCAGGGCGACAGCCGGCCGCTGATCCGGGTACAGGCCTGTCGTGAGGAAGATCGAGCGATGCTTGAAACGCCAGCCGGCGCCGAACTGGTCCGGGAGGTCCGCGACAAGATGATCCGCGATGGGATTGTTCGGCCCGGTGATCCGACCGTCGAAGAGCTTCGCGCCGCGGGCAAGTGGCCATTCCCGGAGAAGATGCCGTGAGCTTCGGATCGGCGCTGATCATCGGCGAGCACGAGAAGGCGGCCCTAGCCGAGCTGCGACGCCTAGCAGCCGAAAACCCGGTCAATGTGGTGGGCCTGTTCGAGCGCATTCAGACACCCGACGGGAAGCGCGCGCACATGGCTCAGATGGACGCCCAGACGATCGATCTGCCGATGACGTACCTTGTGACCTTTTCGATCGAGCACGGCCACCCGATCGGCGCCTGCCGTCACATGTCGATGTCATCCACCCGCAAGGGCAGGGCGCCGAACCAATACGCCGTCTGGATGGTGGCCGAAGAATTGGGATTCGTGGTCGGCTTGGAAACGTGCACCGTATGGACGGAGAATCTACAGCGCGGAGCCGAACGCGCGATCGCGGTCAACGTGGTGCAGCCGCTCATGGTGATCAACGTTATGCAGAATCCGTCATAGCGATGGCTTACCCGGCGAGCTTGCCCGCGCGGCCGTGGTACTGGTGGGTATGCCTTCCGTTCGCGCTGCTTTTCCTGCTGGCTCTGGGCATTGTGGCGCTGGCATCAGCGGCGCCATATCACGGCAGCCGTTATCTGCTCGAGCGGCTAATGGATTGGTTTCTGGGCCTGAAACGACCGCGTCCTAGCCGCCTTTCTTCGCGGTCACCGTGATGCGTTCGGCGTGCTCGAGGGCGTAGCGCTGCTGCCAGCCGGCGGCGATGCGGGCGAGGCGCTTGTTTTCTGCTTCGAGGCGAGCGCCCTCTGCTTTACCTTCTTCGAGAAGTTGGACACTTTCTCGGAGTAGGTCGTCGACGTCTCCGTAGTCCTCGGAGATTCGAGCAATTCGGACGGTACAGGCGTCGCTGTCGGTTCGACTACGGGACAGGTCGGCTTCGAGAGCGCTGCGCACCCGGCCAGCGTGCTGAGCAAAAGCCATGTGGTTGCGCTGGCGAAGCTGGGCCTCTTTCTCATTTTCTTTTCTCTCGGTTTGGAGTAATTCATTCAAGTGCGCCTCGCGCGCGCCCGCGTCTTCGCGATCCTGTTTCCGGTCTTTTGCGACCTGTTCTGCCAGCTTGATTGCGGCCGCTTTGTCGTAGCGCGAAGTGATCACCGAGCCCGTGCTGACGCACACCGCGGCCGCGAGAAGACAGGGCGTCACCCACGCAAGCGGGTGAATGCGCTTGCGCTTCGGCGCGGCTTCATCGTCCACCATCTGCTCATTCATCATCTGCCCCCGCAGGCCTTGCCGCCGTCAACCTTGCATTCCATTAACTGCATTTGCCCCTTAAGCTCGTCGATCCGCTGGTCGCGCAATTGAAAATCCTTAGCGATCAGTTCCTTGTCGCTTACGGCCTTTTCGCGATCTTTTTCCTGCTGCGCAGCGACCACGTCGACCTTGCCGAATCTGTGATCGATATATGCAACCGCAGCGCCCGTCCATAGCAGAACGCCGACCGCTGTCTGTAGCGGCACGCTCAGACTCATGATTGACCACGGCGCGCGCGGCGGCGGAGGCGGCCGTTCGCTCTCGCCGACGTCGACCTCGCGCAAATGTCGCATGGCTCCCATCATTCAATGATGGCTCAGCCTGCAATACCGCGATCGCGCTAATAACTCAATGATTCAGCACGTGCCGACGGGTCACTTGCCGTTGCGCGACTTGGTCGTGAACACGGTCCACAACAGCGCTGCGAGAAGGATCAGCGCAATGACTTCTCCGGCTTCTGGAGGCATCGAATTACTTCCTGCAACCGTCCAACGCCGCGCGAAGCACGCGCTCTGTTTCGGCGCGCGCCAGCCGATCCGCAGTGAGCAATTCCACTTTCGTGTCGATTGGAGAGTCTTTGGTGGCTTCGTCGAACGGATACTTCACCGCCGGCACGTCAGCGACCTGGCACGGCACGCGCACCTGGACTTCTTCCTTCTGAATCTCGATCACGGGCGCAAGTGGTGGCGAGGCAGCAGTGCTGCAAGCCTGCACCAAGGTGGCTGCAAACATACCCGCCGTGAGTTTACTTAACCGGGCCAGCATCGATCTGCTCAGTCAAGATTCTGTCTGCGTTCTGGCATGCGTCCAGCCCAGCGGGGCGCGGCGCGCTCGCCCTGGCCTGCCCCTCGAGCGCGGCCACGCGAACCGCGAGCGTTTGATTGGCGACCCGTGCGGCCGAAACCTCTTGCTGGGCCGCGGCGTCGGCTTTCTTGCCATCGGCCGCTGCATCCAGCGTGCGCTGATTGGCGTCGACGAGGGCCCCACGAACGGTTGTCAGGTTCGCATTGGCGATCGCCAGATCGGCTTCGCTGGTCGAGAGCTTGCCTTGCGTCGTTGTGAGGGCCGCCTGCGTCGTTGCCAGCTCACCCTTGGCAACCAGCAGCCACACGCCCAGCATGACCGCGACCGCGGCGGGCACGCCGATCTTGATGTAGTCGAGCAAGTTCATTTGCCGTCCCCCCGGCCCGCGTAAACCGCGTCGCCGCGCGCGCCCTGCGCCTTGCCGAGGGCCCAGATCGCCGCGGCGACCGACGCACCCACCGCGCTAAGGCCGATGCCAAAGGACTGTAGATCGGGCACGCCAGAGGCCTTGCAGGCCTTCCACAGCCAGATCAGCGTGCCAGTGCTGGCCACCATCATCGTGAAAAGGCAGTGCACGATCGCCATCACGTTGGCCGGCTCGATGGTCTGATTGTCCGGGCCGGTGCTGATGTGGCGCCAGAACTTCGACCAGGCGCTTTCGGGGTTCACGCGACGCTGTCCAGGCCGAGCAGGCCGTGCGCACGAATGATCGAGGCGATCTTGCTGGCGTACTGAGGATCGGTGGCGTAGCCGGCCGCCGCAACGGCACTGGCAAAGTCGATGCCGTTCGTGGTTTCGAACGCCGCCTGGTAGCGCGGGTTACCGAGCAGAAAGGCTGCGTGATCCTGGATAGCTCCGAGCCAGTCGCCATACTTGCGCCAGTTCGCAAGCTGCATCACCCACTGGCCGTTCAGGAATTCGCGGGTGTTCATCTGAAGCACGTCGCCGGTCCAGGAGGGATCGGCCTTCACACCGAACAGGTTGAAGCCATCGCGCGCCAGCTGCGAGGCACCCCAGCCCGATTCGAGCGCCGCTTCGGCGATCGTGAACGAGGCCGGGATCTTGGTGATAGCGGCCGATGACTGCGCGGCCGGCGTTAGCTGACTGATGAAATCCTGCGGTGTCATTGGTTGGCCCACCTGTATCCAGCCGACGGTCCGGGAAACGAGGCCCTAGCGGCCCGCTCTGGCGTCGTCCCCCAGCAGCACCAGTATTCGCCCGTCCAGCGCGCCCAGCGCACTTCCGTGGGCCGCAATTGGACGTTCGAAGGGCCTACCGGCACCGTCACCGGAAAGACTCCCGGGCGCGCGGGCCTAACATTAGGTGACTGCCACGTGAACATAAAGGATGTACCAGGCCAGGGCGCCGAGCAGGCAAACCACCGCGGCAAAGGTGAGTAGCGTGGCGTACGGCATTGTCGGCTGCACCGGAACCACGCCGATGCCACGCGACGCCGTTGCGGCCTCGAGCGGCTTAAGCGGGGCCGGATCAAGCGGCGCCGCCGGAACCTTTGCGGTCCAGATTGGATCGTTTGCAGGCATGGGGCGCATTCTGGCTATGCCCGATGGCCTTAATCGCTCGAAAAACGGCCCACTGCGCGCACCGATGATCCAGAGCGAACCGCGTTTGATACGCGGGTGGACTCGTTTAGAGCACTTTCAACCCTGCGGATACTGGATTCGAATCCTTAATCCCGTATCCGTGGTGCTGTTGCCGAGGTCAGCTATTCTTCTTTCCAGTAACGCATGAATTTGGCATCCGCGGCATGCTCGAGCAGGTAACGGGCCAGCACTTCTCCGTCTAAACCAGTTGGTACGGCCTTCGGATTGAAGCGGTACTGGAATGTGATGCCGTCCTCATCCCTAGTGACGGTGAAGATGTAAAAAGGCCCTGGCGTTTCAGTCGACGTGTAGTGATCGACAGCGACCAGGGCGTTGCCGATTCGGAAGACAGGCGCGTTTTTGTTCCGTTTCTTCACTTATGACAGCTGCTTTCTCAGAGCCTCGATCTGATCGTAGATATTGACCAGCCAGTCGCGGCCTCGTTCCGTCAGGATCGCTTCGCGCAGCCGGCGCGGCGTCACGCTCGCTTCCAGTTCGAGAATCCTGTCGTGGGCGCCGGGAAGCTGCGGCGCACCCGCGGGCGCAGCCGCTTGGGTAACGTCATGGACTTCTTCCCAATGCGCATCGATGGCTTTGCCGATCAGATCGTCCTGCGATCCGTCGACGTCGTAGCCGTGAATCTGACCATTGGCAGGATTTTGGAAGTGGCGCATCACGGTGTCCTTTTTACCTGCATTCGGCCCACAGATTCAACGCTTGCGCTGTGGTTCCTATGTTGTTCACCTGGTAGACGCCGCCAGGGGGCACGATGAAAGAAACGTGGTTCTGGTAGTTCAAGTTGAAATTGCTGGCCTGCGAAATGGTGACGCCATTTACCAGAGCAGAAATCGAGCCGCCGTTACCTGGACCCGTATTCCGCGTGGTCACCGATACGTAGATCGGCCGTCCCGTCGAATTCGTGTATGCCACTCCCACCGAGCGCGCGCCGGTCTGGTCCCCCCAGGTCTGGCCGCCTGTACCGAACGCGTTCTGATTGACGAAGGCCGTCGTGGCAATCGTGGTGTTGTTGGTGCCAACCGCCTGGGTCGACGAGTTGCTTGCGCTGCCGGCAACCGTCGCGCTGGCGGCCGTCGTGGCCGTGGTGGCCGTGGTTGCTGAGCCCGCGGTCAGCGCCGAGGTCGCCGTGTTAGCCGTGGTGGCCGTGGCTGCATTGCCGGTGATGCTGATGCCGTAGGTGTGGCCGTCGTTCTTTACGTAAATGGCCAGTAGGTCGTTCCAGCCGGCGCCCCCCGTGTCCGGATCGGTTACGTTGTTGTCGGCCGTCGAAATCCAAAACCCGTTGCCGGAAGCCTTGATCAGCACGGCGCCGTTCGGGTAGCCGCCGATCGCGGTCTGAAGCGTCGAGTTGTACTGCGCGAGGCCCCCGGCCTGAAGCCACTGCAAGCCGGCCGTGATCTGCTCGAGCAACCCGTTGAAATCCTGACCGAACGGTGCAAAGCCGCCGCTCTCGATCGGCTGAAAGCACAACGGCGGGAAACCATCGTTCAGGCTCGCGGCCCCGTTGATGAGGCCGATTTGCGAATTCTTCGGGATCGGGCGCGTGTACCCGGCTCCGGCGTTGATCGCGAATGGCTCTGGAAAATAGGTCGGAATCTGACTGGCAAGCATCGGTTGGCGTCCCTATGGGGCAATCGTGAATGTCACGCCGGTGGGCGGCGAGAACACGCCCGTTTGTTGCAGGATCGCCTTCTGCACAACGGAGAGCGGCGCCGGAAAGGTGAGCTGGGCCGTCATTGGGCCTGTTTCGATCACGTAGCAGTTGCCGATCCCAGGAAAAAGCGTCATCAGCGCCTTGTTGTACGTCGGCGTCGCCGTGCGCGAAATGTTCATCAGGGCCTTGACCAGAATCAGCGTGCGGAAGATCGCATCGGAAATGGCGAAGTTCGAGGCGACGTTCACATTGAAGAACACCGCATTGTTGAAGCCCTCGATATGCGCGCCGCTGGCTTCCTGGAATCCGAAATACTTCGCGGTCGTGGTCGGAATGTTCAGGATGCGAGTCACCCCGACGATGCGGCCCCACACGTCCAGCCCGTAGCCCTGCGCCGTGTCGATATTCCAGATCAGGTTGAAAAAGGCCTCGATGTTGGCCGCCGGGTCAACGCATTCTTCGAACGACTGGATCAGAGCCAGCAATGCAGGGCTGTTGGCGTACTGGCTTGCGATGCTGGCTTTCCAGGCCGGTAGCTCGCCGAGTTCAAAGATGAAATTGCCAACCCAGGTGAGCTGCGAATTGGGCAGCGGCGTGACAGTGAACTTGATGAGGCCCGTAAGGGCATCGAACACGTAGTCAGTCAGCGTGATCGTGGTGAGGATCGTGACGAGGTAGGAAGTGGCCCTATTGCCAACCTCGAGTTGGGCGCCCCACAGGTAGTAACTGCCGTTCGCGCCGGTGAAGTCGTAGATTTGGAAGCGCACCTTGGTGTTATTCGGATCGGTGCCCACACCTGAAATCGAGATGCGATACCAGCCGTTCGGAAGTGCCGTGATCGAATAGTTGGTGAGCGTCGCGATGTTCGAACCGGTGGCAACCAGGCCCCCCGTTGCAGGGTTCATCGCCACGTTCACTGACTGCGTAGTTCCGCCCGTGAACCAGAAGATCGTGAGCGATATGTCGGTGCTGGTTGCACCCTTCACGTACGCGGACGCTGTCCAGGCCTGGGTGCCGATCGAGGCCACATCCTGGTAGACCGAACTGGCGTTGGCCGTTTGGGTGACAAGCGTGGCCGTGTTCGAACCGTCCGGCGCCGTGCCGGCGGTCGCGCCAAGCGTGACGCTTCCGAGAGTGGCCCACGGCGTTTGGCCGAAGGCCTGCGATTGCAGCAAGTTGTTCGTGCGCGGCGTGGCGTAAAGCGCCTGGTTGCCCTGCCAGTCGTTGCGCCACAGGCCAAAGAGGTTGGCCGATACCATTTCCTGGCCCACCGCGCCGATTAAAAACTGATTGGTGCCCCCGTCGCCCACCCCCAGCAGCGTCGGGCCAGGGGTCACGTAGAACTGAAACTGGCCCCCGGTGTCCTCGTCCGGAATGATCATGTGTAGGTCACGGCGATGTTGGTGGCCGTGATGGTCGGGACCTGGTTGATCTGCATCAGGATCGCGGTCTGATTGGCCACCGACGTGCCGATCTGCACCGAATACACGACGGCCCAAGGTCCGAGCGCCGCGATGTTCTGGTAGAAGCGGCTGGCCAGTATCCAGGCCCCGATGCGCGCGCGCGGGCCGCCGTCGGCTCCCGCAAACGAGGACATCACGGCACTCTGGATCAGCACCGTCGCGTTGGGCGGAACGCCGGTGTTGTTCTGCATCGACACAGCGAACAGGACCGGCGTGGGCGTCGGGATCTGGAAATTGATCGTGTAGGAGGGAAGGGGCGCCTGGTAGCCGGAACCGTCGTCATAGACGATAACGGCCGTGTTGCCGGTGGTCGGAGCGCCCGGGCTTTTCTTGGTCCATATCGCCTTGGCGATCGCCGCGCTCGAGCCCCCGTAGGCCGCGCAATAAACCGCATTGGCCCCGATCGTCACCCCGCCGATGGATGCAGGCGAACTGGTCGGATTGTCGATGGTGTAGGCATCCAGCACGCCCGGCAGCCCCAGGACGGCGGCCTGTATCGCCTGGGTGGATCCTTGGGCATTGTTGGCCACCGACTGCTGCCGGCGCTCTTCGAAGGCGTAGCGGGATTCGACGAGGGTCCCGGCGACGCCGGCCACCAGGTTGTTGATCGAATCCCAGCCCGGGATCGCCTTGTAGATGCGATTCAGGAACCCGATCGGGCAGGCCGTCGGTCCTACGATGGCGCACGCGAACGGCAGCACGATCGAGCCGCCCACCGGGATCGTGCCGCTGGTTGCGCAGTAGTAGATGTTGCCGGCCTGGTCGACCGCCTGGGCGTTCACCGGAATGATGGCATTCGTACGGCCGTAGCACGTGGCACTGACGACCGTCGGTTGCGCCGGCCGGCGCTTCAGGTACCAGATGCGTCCGATCGCATCCTGCATCCGCCCGCTGGCAAAAGCGGGGTCGACGCCGTTGAAAAGGGCGATCTGCTGGTTGTTAGAGTTGCCGATAATCGCCGTCTGGCTCTGCGCCAGTTGTCCCTGCGGCGTGGAAAGACCCGTGGTGAGGCCGGCGCCCAAGGCGGCCATCTGATCCTGCTGTACGCCCGCCAAAATGGCCGATTCGGCCGGTGCTACGAATCCGGTCGACGTGAAGGCGAGCGCTGGGACGTTGGTGGGCATTTAGAAGCTCGCCGCGGCGATCGTGCCGGTTGCGTCTGTAATCTGGACCTGGCCGTTCACCTGTCGAACGATAGGATCGAAGGCGGAGATGAAAACCCGTGCCGACACCACTCCCGGAACTTTCAGCGCCTCGCTTGCCAGCGTCGACTTCAAAAGCGTGAGCGACACCGGCGTTCCCAGCAACAGGCCGAAGTAGTCGATGCCCTGCGCCTGGTTGTAGTAGATGTCGCCCAGGAAGGTGCGCAGCGCGCTCGCCGCATCCTGCGCCAAGCCATAGGGATCGGTCGCGACGGCGAGATTTCCGTTCACGTCCACGACCAGGTCCCACGCGGACGGATCCAGGTAAAGCGTCGTACTCATCAGAGCGGTGTCCCTGTGTTGCCACTGCCGGTGGTGACCCCCGTGTGCACGTGCGTGCTATCGACAGGGAGCCCGTTGTTGGTGATCGTGCCGGTGCTCGCGATGTTGCCGTTGATCGTGAGCAAGGGCGTCGTGAGGGTGAGTCCGCTCGAGGCGGTAAGGTTCACCGTGGGCGCCGTAAACGAGAGCGTCGCGGCATCAATTTCCAGCGTGCTGCCCGATTGAAGCAACACGTCCGGCGCGTCAAGTTTTACTTGCTGCGGCGAACTGATCCGGATGCCGGTCGCGGAAAATTCTACGAACTGCGTCGGCACGCCATTGAGCACTCCGCCAAGGTATAGGCCATCGGCCATGTCATACCGGCGCCGGCTGCCCGGTGGGGCCTGGGCCTTGCTCGCGATCACGCTGGACAGGTCACGGCTGGCGAAGACTGCGATCCCGATGTCGCCCACCTGCGGATCCAGGATGATCGCGTTCGCGCCCCCCTGCATCCGCAGGTACGGGCAATTGAAAATGATCCCGTGCGGCGTCGTGTTACCTGAGCCGTCCATCTGGTTGACCAGAGGCAGGATGTTGACGAAACCGACCGGCGCCACTCCCCCGGTGGTCGTGACCTCTTGCACCTGGACCAGCGTCGCGGTGGCGATGCGCGACAGGATCGACCAGATCAGGAAATTCTGGGCGTTGAATTCATTTAAGAAATCAGTCGGGCTCTGAAGGCCCGAATAGCCTTCGCCTGCGTTGATCATGGCGCCGGATACAGGTCACTGGACGTGGGAACGCCGTGAAACGAGGTCGACCACTGGCCTTCGGGCATTTCGCTTTCGATTTCGTGCGAGATATCGAACATCACGAAGGTCCCGTTCGCAAACGGCAGACTGCTTTGCACCTGGCAGAGCTTGCCGATGCGCAGCTTGGGATTGAAGAGCGTCGTGATCGCCACGCCCAGATTCCAGTTAGTCGGATAGCCGCGCATGCCGGTCGCCGGGGAAATGAGCGGGGCCAAGGCAGGAGCCGTGACAACGATCTGCGGAATATCGGCGCTGCCAGAACGAAAACCGCCCTTCGGCCATATCGCCAGCACCCCATCATCCAGGCTGTTCCACTCGAAGTGCGCCTGCTGGACGCACGCGTACATCTGTTCGCGCAATGAGCCGCTGAAATACGGTGCGTCCAGAATGGCCGAGGCGCCATTGTTTTCGAAGGCATAGGGCGGGCTCGCCTGAGCGGCGAGGTTCGCCAACACCTGCGCCGCGTCGACCGGCACCGAATAACTGCTAGGCGGGATCATCTGCACTTGCTCGAAGGCGCCGGCATACGCGGCCAGTTCCAGAACGGCGTCCGGGGCGCCGGCCATCTGGATCGGGGCGAGGGTGATCTGCCCTTGGAAGATTTTTGTGAGGTTGGTGCCGTAATCACCCGCTGCGATGATGATCTGGTTAAAGCGCATCGTCACGGACCCGTTGGCCAGCCGGATGACTTGGGCCAGTTCGTTCATCATCGAGCGCGTCAGGCCATGCACCCTCACCGTGGCCTGGCCCATGGAAGGGCCGCCCGCATTCTGGATGCTGACCTGAACGCGCAGGCCTGAGACGGTCACCTGGTCGAAGCTACTCTGGCCGAAGGTGCCTTTGCCCAGCCTGAAGGTCAGATCGATCGCGCGGCGAACGTAGGTCATCAGGGCAACGCCGGCACAGGATCGGTACTTTCGATGTAGCAGAGCTGGTATCGCGTACCGAGCCCGGGGCTGGTCGGGTCGTTGGTGCCGTGCGTGTCCTGCCAGATCAGATCGCCGATGAATCCCAGGTAGTCCAGCCGCACCAAGCGGTTCAAGTTCTGGCACGCGACGCCGGTCGCCAAGGGCACGTCGTTCACGAAAAGGTCCAGATAGAGCGCATCAGGTCCGTCGGTGCTGCTGATCGTGTCGACAAACAATGAAGCGTAAGCAGCCGGCGGGGAATACGTGAAGGTGTTGGCTCCCAGGTTGAAGACCGTGGCGCTGCCGATCGCGCTCACGCTCATGGCCGGAAACCACGTGTTCGATGCGATGCCGCTCAGCGTGAAAACGAACACGCCGTTGCGGTACATCGACAGCGTGCCGGTCGAAGCATTGAAGGCGAACCCGAGCACGTCGCCCATGTTGAATGGGTACGTGCCGTCGGCCACGATCTGCGTACCGTTGTAGAAGATCCCGCCCAAATACGACCATCCGACCGAGGAAGCCGATGTGTCGCTGCCGATTCCCACCGGGCCGGAGAGCGGGAACGTGGCCGTGGCGATCCCGATCCGGTAAATGCCCGTCGGATTGATGAAGGTCGGGATCACTTCCCAGTAATAGCTGCCGGTTGCGACGCCGACATACGTCCTGGCGGTCTGCACGATGACCATCGCGGAGGTCGCTGGCAGAATGGTCCACAAAGCCAGTGTGTTCGAACGAATGAACGCACCATATCCATTGGCCGCCAGCATCGCGCCAGGACCAGCGAGCGCGGAATTGGAAAACACGCTCGCGGTCGAGTACAGCAACGCCGTGGTGCCGCCGCTTAACTGCAATATCGATAGGCCGTTGGCCGAACTTCCACCTTCCCACAACCAGAGCGTTTGAAGATCGCCGTCCAGGCAGCCTTTGAACTGCGTTGTGTTATTCGGCGACGAATCGCTGAAGTCGCCGCTCAGTGCGGCAATAGAAGGGAAATACGTGCCGGAAATGCTGCCGTACGCTACCAGAGAGGCCGAACCTCCCGTCACATTGACGACGTTCCACTCCAGCGGTGACGCGTCGCTCGCGTTGGCCGTCAGAATCACGATATGCGCACCGTCTGCGCATGGATAAATTCCCTGCACATACATCTGAGAGGGAACGTTCGCGTTGCCGGCCAGACAGGGTAAGCAATCGAACTGGTAGGCCGCCGTTCCTGTCGCGTATCCTGACGTCACGACCACGTAGCCGCCGCCTGGATCGCTCGAGTAGGCCGCTGCCGGTGTCGTAAACGGTGAGGTTGGCGGCGTGAAGTTGCCCGTGTACTGCGCCACGCCCATCGAGATTCGCACTTCGTCGATATAGCCGGCCCACACACTGCCGCCGCCTAGCGCTGGGAATGCCGCGCCTATCGCTAGTCCTGATTGCGTGGATCCGATCGAACCGCTCGCAGTCACCGTCCATTGGCTGACGCCGTCCAAATATGCATCGAACTGGTTGCCGTGGCGGACGAAGGCGTAATGATGCGGAACATTGGCAGTGACAAACGCGCCAGCGGTCATCGCTACCATAAATCCGGTGAACGTTGAGTTTGCGCACGTCATCGTGAGCTGACCCATGTTCAGGAAAAACGCGATACCGTTGTTCGGGCTGCCGAAGATTTGACTCCCGAATAAAACACGCGATCCGGTCACGTCCGTCGCGTTACCCCAGCATTCGAAGGTGAAATCTGCGGAGCCAGGCTTGTAAAGATCGTCCGTTGTCGTGATGCAATCGGTGGTGCCGTTTAAAAGTAACGACGATGGCCCGAACTGGGCCCACGCGGTCGACAGATGAGCCGTGTTGTCACGCACCCAAGTGCCGGGATATTCATCAACCATTGTGGTTGAACCATTAGCCCCGTCGAAGTGCAATAGCGCGGTCACATTCGAGAATGGGAAGGGCGCTGTTGGGGGCGTGAAATTGGCCGTGTAGAGGGCGATATTGCTGATCCGCACCTCGTCGATATAGCCGTTGAAGATTTCGCCGATGTTAGCGATATCCCCGCCTATCCCAATAGGCTGACCGTTCGTAGAAATGGTGCCGGTGAGCGTCGCGCTGCCAAAGGACGTCCCGTTCAAATATGCGGTAACAGTCCCGGAGCTGCGAACGAGCGCACAGTGATACCACTGTCCGGTGGACAAAAGCGGGCCAGTTACGTTGAATCCGTACGAGCCGTGGCTGTTGCTGGCGTAGAAATGAATGTGATCATTTAGATCATCTTGGAATAGCAACCAGGAAGAGCCGCCTACCGTTCCGGTCTGGCCTAAAAACGAAGTGTTGATGCCGCCCGAAGAGAGCGCATTGAAGTAGACAAAGCACTCAAGCGTGAAATCGCCGGTAAATTCCCAGGTCGGATTATCCGGAGTCGTAATGTGTTGGTTGGTGGTGCTCGCAAGCGAAGCCGTTCCAAATTTGAAGTGCGACGTCGTTAACGTCGCGCCATTTACGGCCGACCATGAATTGCCGGCCGCGTCCGTGAATGTGCTGGATCCATTTGGGCCGTCCAGATGCAACAGTGCGAGTGTTCCTCCACCCACGGAAGCAGCAGCGGACACGCCGGGCGCAAAACAGACGCTATTGCCCTCTCTAGTCCCGAACGCCCCGTAGCCGGCTCTACTGATCCCGAAGCCGGAACCGACGGGGCCGACGCTGCTTTGACTGCGCGATCCCCACGCAGCCTGAACGGTAGAGTCGGCCACGGATCCGTGATATGAACCGGTCGCGATGTCGTAGGTGTATGAGTTGCCGTCACCTCTGAGCTGCGGGAATGTGGTCCCGTAGTTACACCCGTCGGTGATGTGTATCCCGGTCGGATCGATACCGGTCACGATGGGCCAGAGCGCGCCCGCGTTGGTTTGCGTGCCGGAAGTCGCAAAGGTCGGGGTCGACACGGCGACCTCGAACACGTCGCGCAAGCCGCTGCCGGGAGGAAGGCCGGACGTCGTCGGAGCCGACGTCATGATGGCGAGGTTGCCTTGGATAGATATGCCGGAGCCGGCGGGCCCCAAGGCGACGCCGCTGGCGGAAGGACTTTGCTGCGCGCCGATGGCCGGATTGCGGGTGGACTTCTGATAGATGTTCAGCGTGCACGACTGGCCACCCAGAATGACGTCCAGGCTTTGCGAGAACGCATCGACCACGGGAACGATCTGCATCGGCTTACTGGATCCCGGCTGGCACTGGCACGCTGGCACCAGGCTGGACCAGTCCTACGGTCTGTGGGTCCGCGCCGCTGGGTGCTTTGGTGTCCGCGAAGGCCTGCGTTGCGGTCGACCGGATTTCGATGAGGCCGATTTCCACGGTGATGAGCGTCTTGCCATGATCGGCGGTGCGTTCGTACTCGACGTGGGCGATGTTCACGCTCGAAAAGATCCGTTCTGGCGTGAGTACGTCGTACAGCGCCAATGACTGCGCGGCCGCGTCGATGGCTGCCAGGAAGGCGTACCGGTCCGCCTGGGAACCGCCCTTCGATAGCTTCACCATGACGTCGAAGGGCATTTCGACCTTGTTGTAGGATTCGAACGCCCCCTGCTCGAGCGGGTAGTCGGCAATGCGCCAGTCCTGCCGGTAGCGCAGGCTCACCACCGAGTCGGCCAGGGCGATCGGCTCGTTGTTTAGGTAGATTCCCCACGGCGCCTGCAAGGCACCGAACAGGCTCACCGCGTCGGCCTGAAGCAGGACAGTGGTATTCAGAAGATTGCTCAGCCCGGCGGGTGCCGCGACCAGCGGGGGAAGGCCGGCGATGCTCATCGGGCGCCCCCGTTCGCCTGCGTCGTGGTGCTGAACTGCTTGGTGACCTCGGTCTTCAGGCCTCGAGCAACGCCAGGCGCGTCGGTCGCCTGTGTGTTCACGATGATGGGAGCGTTGAAGTTCACGGTCCCGCCCGCTGCCGCGGCCGGCTGCGCGCTCGCAGCCGCAGCAGAGGGCTGCACGGCCGGATTTGCACTGGCGGCAGCTGGCGCGCCCTCGATGAACTGCTGAAACGGACTGCCGGCGAAGTTTTTATGGCGTTTCGCGAAATCCTTGTACCAGTCGCTTTCGAGCACTTGTTTCTTGAAGTCGACTACTTCGCGCCCCAGTAGTCCACCGAGCAAAGCGCCGCCGATTCGGCCCGGGATGCCGAATGGAGTTCCGACGCGCGCGCCGATGGAAGCTCCAGCCAGCTCGCCGCCGACTTCTTTTACATTGCCTAGCAGGCCGACAATGCGCTCGACGATCTGACCGATACCTTCTAGCGTGTTTTCGACTTTGGCCCAGTCGATGCCATCGATCCATGCCGCGAAGCGCTTGGCGCCATCGACCAGCTTGTTAAAGCCTCCGCCCGCGATCAGCCAGGTTTCCAATTCCGTCATCACGCGCAGGATCGGGCCCTCCAGCTGCGTGACGATCGAGGCGCCAGCCGTCCGGATCCGGTCGATGAACTTGTTCCACAGGATCAGCATTTCCTGCTGATGCTTGGCTTCGGCGTCGCTGAAGACGAAAAGCTTCCTTTGCTCTGCCACGCGCGCTTCGAGGGCCGCCCGGCCCTGTTCAGCCATCGTGATGAAGCCAGGTCCCACCATTCCGCCTAGAAGGCCCTGAGCCATAACCGGGCCGATTTTCTTGACCACGTCGGCTAACTTCAGCAGTCGTTCAGTCGGGTTCTTTTCCACGAGAAACTTGCCGAGGTCTTCGCCGGCCAGCGCGAACGCCTTCGACAAGTTTTCCATGTCGGCCGGCACCTTGCCGACCGTAATATCGGCGATCTGCTGCGCCATGGTTCGAAACGCCTGGTCGACGTCGCCAGCCGTCGCGCCCATCTTGTTCGCCGCGCCTTCCCAGGCCGACAGCGTTTCAGTAGACACGCCGACGTTTCTCGCCAGATATCCGACCGCGGCGCCAGCGTGGAGCAGATTCGATGTGAACGACTTGATCGCCGAAAGGCCCAGGTAGGCCGTACCGATGGCGATGATTTCGTTGCGAAAGGATCGAAACGCGGCTGCGGCCCGCTTGGCGTCGCCCTCCCACGCCTTGCGAGTCTTCTCTGACGACTCGCGCGCGCGTTTCAGGGACTCATCGGTGTCCTTCTGGCCTTTTTTGTAGTTCGAAGGATCCAGGCCCAGTTTTACGATGAGCGAATCGATGACAGTCGGCACGGTTTAATCCTTGCGTTCATACGCGACCTGTTCGTTATGCCGGTCGACCACGATGATTTCGACCAGGTCGTACAGGTCTTTCACGCCCAGGACGGTGTCCAGTTCGTGCTTGGTGGCCAGACGCGCCGAAATTACTGTGCCAATGGCCCGGGGGACGTTCTGGTACGAAGCGTACGATTTGCCGTCGGACCTGGGGCCGTGGCCGAGTTCGAGGGGACGGCGTCCGAAAAAAAACCGGTTTCCAGCCAGATGATTTTCTTGTAGAGCTGCGCGCGCGTCATCACTTCCTCGATGTCGCTTTCCACCAACGGCGCAATGCCGCCCGCGCCGCGCCGGACGGCGGGCTGGGCCCGGTCCGGCACGTATGAGACGCAACAGGTGAACACTTCATCCTTGATCGCCTTCGCGTCGGCAAACGGAACGTGACCCAGCGACATAAACACGCCCACCCCGGAAAAGAACCATTCCACTAAACCCGCAAAACCGGCGTCCTGCACTTCCTGCGGAATGTCGACACCGCCCTTGGCCAGGGCCAGGAAGATGCGCAGCGCGACGTCCTCGGCCTGCGAGGCGGGCAATTCGACCAGGTGGAAGAGCTTGCCCTTGTCGCGCCCTTCCTCTTCGATCAGAACGTCTGCTTCCCTTCGAGCCATTGGGTCACCTATCAGAGCGGGCCGGCGAAAATCTTCGACCACGTGATTTCGTACTTGCGAGGCTGAAGGACCTTTTTCACGTCCGGAGTCGGCTTGTGCAAGGTCAGAACGCCCTTGGTCATCACATAGGAGCGCGACGTGGCCGGTAAATGAATGGTCGCGCTCGCGAAGTAAAGCTCCTGGATGGCCTGCTGCGCCTGGTACCACGCTTCGAAGAGCGCGTTGCTGGCGCTATCGGCCTGAAGCGTGTAGCCCTGTTTGATCGGCACGTAAACCCAGCCGGCCGACATGTTGCCGTCGACCCCCGTGAGGATTTCTGCCGACGCGATCCCTTCGGAATCGAAGACGTCATCGGCGGCGAAACCTTGTAGCTGTTGCGCCACCGGGTAAAGGGCCGCGATCGCCAGCATGACGACCGAATTCGCGCCAGTGATGGATGCCATTTATTCCACCTCGATCGAAGCAAGCGTGATCTGCTGAATCGATCCCGCGTCGTTATACCAAAACGTACAGGGGGGAGTAGTTCGATTCGCGCGCGCCGTGGGCGTCGCTGGAAGAATCTGCAAGTACCAGCCGTTGGCCGACAGCACGTCATCGATGCGCGTTCCCGCGGCCGCGTTCACTTGCGCGACCTGGGTTGACGACAGCGGCACGCCCCCGGCGAAGGCGCCGAAGTTAAGACCCGCCAGAATCGGCCCGGGCGCATCCGGAGTGCCAAGGCACGTGTTGCGGATCAGTGCATAGCCGGTCGTGTTGTACGGGATGCTGTTCACGTTGAAGAGCAGATTCACGAGCGCGGCCTGGAACGAATTGTTCAGCCAAATCTGGTCGACAAACGAATCGAGCCATTCGAAAGGACCCGTCACGGTTCCCGGCGCGAGCCCGATGAATTGCTGGTTGGCCGTGGCCCATGCGCCGTAATAGTTGTAGCCGTTGGCCGCGAGGTTGACGGACGCGGTCAGGTTGGTGACCGTCGGTGTCAGTCCGCTGGGACTTGACTTGTTTGCGAAGGCGATGCGACCGTTGGTGCGAGCCGTATCGATCGATGCGATCGCGCCGCACACGAATGCGGCGATCGTGTAGTCGACCGAGTAAATCGGGCAGGTGCCAGAGACTTCGGTAGATTCGAGGATATAGCCCAAGCTGCTGGTAGCGCTGCTGGACAGCGTGGGCGAGACGTCCGTGTCCCAGCAGATGTAAGCGAAGTTATTGACCGCGACCGCCCCGCCCGCCCATTTGGCAAAGGCCACCTTTTGCGTGTTGCCGTAACCGCCGTCCGGATCGAACAGTGTGAAAAAACTCGCCCAATTGGTGGTGATGTTCACCGCCGCGTTCATGAATGCCGCTGGCGTAGCCGCGGCCGCGCCCTGCGAGGTCACGGCGCCGGTGGCCGCTGTCAGCAGTAACGAGGCCGAAAGCGAGCCAGTGGCAAAGCCGATCGTGCCGGGCGCGCCTGGCGTGCCGCCCGTGAGCGTAAAGGCGCCGGATACGCTGTCGTAGGTGCACAGCAGGGGGCCGGCGCTGATGGTGGTTGCCGATACGCTCTGCGCACCCCCGGACGTGTAATAGGTCCCCGCGGCGCCAGTTCCGCTACCCAGCGCCGTGATCGTGGTCCCGACCGCGACACCAGAGCCCACGATGGTCTGCCCCACCGCGAGGAAGCCGCTCGCCATGCTGCCGGAAACGGTCATCAGGCCAGCCGATTGCGTGATCGCGGTGGAAGCCACGTTCTGAATCACCGATACCTGGTAAGTGCCAACGCCGCCCGCAATGCCGGTGAGCTGGGACACGATGGTGGTGCCGGCAGTGATGCCCGTCCCGGAAATCACGCCACCGACCACCAAGGTTCCCGTGACCGCGGTGGCGTTCATCACGTTGCCGGTAATCGAAGCGGTGCCGGTCGTGGAACTGGCCACGGCGATCGTGGTCGTGTTGGCCGTGACGCCGTCATAGGCCGCAAACGCGGTGGCGATGAGCGCCGCAGCGTTCGAAAAACTGGTCGCCGCGGCCAGGCTGATCGAGGAAGCCGTCTGCACTTCGCCGTCGACCGTGACCGTGAGCGATCCGCTCAGGGCTTGCAGCTGCGCGAGCGTCATCGATGCGACCGATGCCCCTCGCAAGTACGCTGGCACCGCGACGGACGGATACTGCACAAACAGCATCGCGCCCGGCTTGGCAGTCGAATTGGTGAACCCGCCGAAGTAGATCGCGGCCGCGGCCGCCTCGCTCGAGCTGCCGCCGAATGCCGCGCTGACTGCCAGGGCCGACGGATATGAGGCTACCGTGCCGATCGGCACGCGGGAATTCTGGGTCAGGCAAAGGCCGGTGAGCTGCAAAGCATTGCCGCCCGCCCCGATCACACCCGGAACGATGTTAACGAGTGCCGATGCCGGGATGGAAGATCCCATGAGGTAACTCCGTTTAGTGGTACGTTGCTTCGACTGAAACCACGTTGATCTTCACGCCGGTCGTGAAGTCCTGCGGGACCGTCACGATCGGATTGCACTGAAGGATGCAGGCGATCACCCAGCGCTCTTCCACCTGTTGCTCCGCATTCGTGTACGGAATCTGATGCGGCGGCTCGCCGGTGTGCAACGGCGTGACGTCAAAGCCGCTGGTCGCGAACTGCTGGCAGCCCCAATCGCTGCGAAAGAGCGTCACGATCGCCTGAGTGTTATCGCCGCTGGCGGGCCCGTGCACGTCGAGCTGGACCGTCACGATGGCCGGATCGCGGATCGACAGCGTGCTGGGCGCGCTCGGATACCCGTCGGTGTACGTGTCGGTGTTCGTCTCGATGCGTTCGGCGAACATGAACGTCATCTCGACGAAATTGACCGCTTCCGGTTCGGGAACGCGGTTGTCCTGGCCGGCGACCACCGGTGTGCCCGGGGGTAGAACGGCCAGCAGGAAGCTGCGTAGCGCCGCGAGTGTCTGTTCCTCGGTCAGGCTGACGGTCGGGGCGCCCATCTACTAGATTTAATTCGTATTTAAATCTAGACGTGCCGGCCAGGCCAGATCATGTTCGGGCTGATTGCGGTGGCCGCCTGCGGCGACTCATTGCCGGGGACCGTGTTCGGCTGCTGCTGATCTGGCAGCATCTTTTGCGGCGGCGGTTCGTCCTGCGCGCCGTCAGGACTTTTGGATTCTGTAGCCCGCTTTGCCCACGGTCGCGGATATCCTTCTTGCGTGGCGCGTTGTGACGATGCCTGATACCTTTCTTCTCCCATCTGCAAGACCGACTTTAATGATTTAGAGGTTGTGCTTCCGCCGCCGCCTTCCGGTCCCTTACCCGCAGGCGGCGACGCACTGCCACCGCCAGAGCCAAACCGGCCACTCTCATCACGCTGTTGCTCCGCGTCCATGGCATCGATGCCGCTGATCGTGCCTTTGTTCGCGCTCGCGTAGAGCACCTGTTCGCCTTTTTCCTTGCCGTACTGGTCCTGCATCGCGCTCTTGATTTCCTCGCCCTTCGAGGTCAGTGGCATTTTTAGCTCCAATGAATACGGCCGACCAACTCACTTAGAAGCCAGCAGGCGAGGCCCGCCCAGCCCAGCGACACACGCGCCGACGCCACGTTCACGGCAGCCAGGATCAGCAAAACGAGCGCGGCCACTTGCAGGATCAGGGTTGCGGTGATCATGGGAGATTTTCCTTTCTCCATATCTAGTCGTTCTGCTGGGTAACTCCGACCTTGGTCCAGCCAGCGGTTTCGGACCAGTTCTCGAGCACGATCGCCACAAGCCACCCCGTACCGTCCGGGAGAGTGATGAGGTCGCCGCCCTTTACGTCCGGGCGACTGACGCCCTGAATGTTCCCGCTGATGTACATCGCTAGGCGCACACCTTGCAGGTTCAGGCCTTGGATCTGGGCTAGGTCTTTCCAGGACAGTGCTTGCGCCTGAATCTGAACGGACACCGGCGCCGCGTAATTCGGAGCACGCTTACCCGATGCGTTCTGCTGGGACCCGGTCGATTGCTGCCACTGGCCGATCACCCACGGATTTACCTTGGATACGTAGGGCGCGGCGATCTGATGCAGGTTCAAGCGGCGTCCCCATTCGTTACGAAACCGTGCCATCCGCAACCGCCGCCTGTCAAGGCGACGCTACGGCTGCGAGTCTCTGACGGCACGAAGGTCAGATCCGCTAATCCAGTCCCTTGCGTCACCCAGCGGCCTGGACCAGGCCGCGCGTCATCCGGTACTTTGCCGACGAACCAACAGACCACGGCATGCGTGCCAGGACGTCCGCCATTGGACGCAAAGCACTTCGGGCACAGGAACCAGACCCCGTCCGCTTCGGCCAGCGTATCGACCCATTTCTGGCCGCCGTTCTGGTAGACCTCGCCGTTTTCAGCAACCCAGCCGGGAGGCAAATACCGCAGGAAGTGCGCTTCCAGATCGGGAACGAGCCTCACACGGCCCGCCAGACGCCGCGCTCAAGAAACCCGTGCCAGAGTTCCTGTTTCGGCCGGCCAAGATCGGCCCGCGCCGGAATGCTGATCAGGATCGAGGGCGACACCGTGATCGTGCCGTCTTCGTGTTCAACGACCTTGTGCCCGCGCAGGTTGCAATGGTGCCCATCGGGCGTCACGCCCATCCAGCCGGCCGCTCCCGGGTGAGTCTTGGCCACCCCTTCGCCAATGTGCCCGTAATCGCCTGGCTCGAGGTTTGGCAGCCAGCCGTCTTCCTTCGGGTAGACGCGACGACCGATTACGGGAGTGATGATCATGTGAATAGCTTGAGCTGATCGCCGCGAACCTCACCGCGCTGCCAAGCGTCGAAGCGCTCGAAAAAGCTAGCTGGCTCGCTATCGCGGCGATGACAACGGCAATGGCAAGCCACGGTCGACAAACTGCGCTGCACGGCGCAGCGCCAAGCGTCAGAGAACATGCACCCGCAAGGCATTGCCATTTCAAATGACCTCGAAGTCGACCGAATCGAGCAGATGGCCGGAATCGACCAGCGGTTTCGTCGACACGCCCCCGGCACTCTCGCCAGCCGCTACGCGCGCGGCCGCCTCGCCCACCACGCGGCCTGTAACGACAAGGGCCTGGTTGTCGGATTTCATCTTGCGCAGCATCAGCGTCACCGGCGACAGGCTCGGTGTGTTGGTGTCGACGATCGATTGCTGCAATTCGTCGCGGATCTGCTCGCCTAGTAGGGCCAGCGCGCGCGACGCATCGAACTTGTTCGCCTTCAGAAGTTTCCCCAGGTCCGGGCCCCAGTGCGGGCTCTCGGCCTTCACCATCGTACGGAAGTAGGGGCGCGGCGGAATGCTGGCTCGAGGCGCCCCGAATTCTTGAATCGCCGCAACCGCAGCCACCGGCATGCCAGTCGGATACGTCGCCCCGGCCAGAAATCCGACGTTAAGCGTCGCCTTCTTCGTGATCTGCTGACCCAGCTTTTCCAGATAGGCCTTGAGCTTTTCCCCGCCCTCGAGCGCCTGTCCCGCCATGGCGTCAGTGGTCCCGGGCAACGCGTTCGCGGAAAACCCGGAAGTTCTCCGCGAGAGACGTTGCAACCGCCTCGATCAGATCGCCGTGGGTGCAATGCAGCTGCCGGCAGGACTGATCGATCACGCTAGCTATCAGGCCACCGGTGTGCTTAACGCAGCACAGGCTGTCCGTCTGGACCAGGACCAAGCTCGATTCATCATCCACGGTGACTTTGATCACTTCTCGTCCCATCAGCGCACCTGTGGGTTGACCGGATCGCCCTGCCAGTAGTCGGGCCGACTGTACGGATACGGATCAAACTGCCGTTTCGGGCCGACGATGTAGAAGAACTGCCGGTACGGGAGCGCGGCCACCCAGAACGCGACGCCGTACTTGGTCTGGGCCCAGAACTGCGGAGTGCCTTCCGGGACCTTGAATTCAGCCTGCACGGTGACGCTGCCCTCGGTGGCGCTGCTGATCCGGCCAACCAACGGGGAAGAAGGAGTGGTGCCGGAAGCGGTCGCCACCGGCATGTTCAGGGCCGCGACGTGCGCCGTGATCATGTGCAGGAATAGGTAGCGCTGGCCGCCGACGCTGGAATCTTTCACCGGGCTCGCGGCCGTGTTATCGCAATAGAGGCAAGCTTCGTTGAAGTAGAGCTGCGCGAGTGCTATGCCGGCCGAGGCCAGTTCCGCGTAACGGGTCGAGAAAAACGACCAGTCGAACGCGACCGATCCGGCCGGGGTGGTCATTTCAAGCCGGCCGGCGCGCGGCCATGGCTTCGGCGTCGATTCTCACGCCGGGCAGCGCATTCGGGTCCAAACGCTCCAGGCCCGACCTCGTCGCTTTGCGTTCCTTGGCCATGGCCTCTGCGCTTTCCGATCTTGGCTGCGCGAAGATGAGGCCGTTTTTGACCATGTCGGAACGGCGGTTCTGGTCCAGCCACTTCTCCCACAGTTCCTTCGGCACGCCTGGCGTGAGCGCGAACCCCTCGATGATCGGGTGAGCGGCCGCGCGGTTCTGCGGATGGGAAAAGCCGTTAATCACGAACCGTTCCGGCCGTTCCTGCGAAATCTTGCTCTTGCGAAACCCGCCCCCCAGCACCGGTTCGTCGAATTCGACCATGTCGAAGACACGAAGAACCAGGCCGTGCGGCAGTTTGCAAGCGATCGTCACGGTTTCCGTCGAGTTGGTCGCCGGTGCTGTGGGTGCCATGTGTGCATTCCTTCAAAATGAGGGAAAATTTCGAACTGCAACCCGCGCGGGACACATTGCATGCCCCGCGCGGGCTTCTCCCGCGGCAGCGCGGGACTTCGGCGCGGTTCACCTGGACCAGTGGGCTGCCCGGTACTGTCCTAGGCTTTCGGCGCCGTCAATAAAAAACCGCCCGTAGGCGGCGCATTCAGCTTCGAACCGCGATCAGACCCCAATCATCTGCGCGATGGCGAATGGCTGGCGGATGACTGCGCCCCACGTTCCTTGCGTCATCTTTTGCTTGTAGCTCGAAAGGTCGCGGATGATCGGGCCGGCGCGCAGTTTTTCGCTGAACGCGCAGTAGCCCGTTTCCTGGCCTTCGACCTTGGTAGCGATCAGCTGCACGATTTCGCCCGCCGCCGACCCTTGCGCGTTCTGAGTGGTCAGGGCCCCGTACTGGATGGCCGGAACCACCTTCAGGTTCGGGTAGTTGGTGCCAAGCAGCGTTTTCACGTTCACGTTGTACGTGTTCGTGAAATTGAGCGCGCCCGCCGAGTGCGGCGACATGCCCAGCACCATGTCGGATTCGGCGTTGATGTTGCCGCCCGATTGCGCAATGAGCTGCACGACCAGGGCGACGATGTCGTTGTAGACCTCCAGGCCCGTCGCGTTGGGGCTGTTGCCGATGAACCAGGTCAGGCCCCCGGCCGCCTTTGGTCCCGGCGCGATCGCCGCAGGAAGAGACGGATCGTTCAGCAACCCGTAGTTCTGAAGGCCGGCGATGCCGAAGAAGTAGGACAGGTTTTGGAACTTGTTCAGGTTCACGATCGAAGCCTGCTTCAGTTCCGAGGCCCAGCCGATCTTGGCCGCGCCCATGCGCTCCATTTCCAGTTCGCCGTACTCGGCGATGGTCTGGTATAGGTAGTTTTCGCGCTGTGGGAAGTTCGTGTTGGCGCCGGACTTGCCCGCCTGCGAAAAGTCCCCGTAGGTCGAGACCTCGCCCGTGTGTTCAACGACCGAGAAGACGGCCGTCACGTCGACGAATGAGCCCTTGCGGACTTCGCCGAAGATTTCAGCCGCGGCGTTCTTCGCGGTCAGGATCCGCAGCACTTCCGGATCCAGGAACGTGACCAGGAAGGCCGGAATGCCGGACTGCGGGGTGGTAACAAGCTGCGGCTGCGCGTCGTAGGCTCCCTTGAAGTCGCGCTTCCAGGAAGGCTTGACGAACACCTGAGCGCCGTCAAAAGCGATGCCATAGGTTTCGCGGTAAAAATCGAGCACCGCGCGCTGCTCGCGCAACGACAGGTCGTATGCGAGTCTGTCGGGCATTCTGTCCATTTTCAGTGATCCTTCTCGGTGGGGTAGGGTTTGGCGATCAGCCGAGCGGCCAGCTGCTCATCTTGACGAGTTCGCCGGGTTGACCGACCGACAGCGCGTACCACTTGGTTTCGGTGCCGGAGTTGGCGTTGATCGCCTGCGAGGACAGGGTTTGGCCCTGGTTCAGGTAATACGTGCCCGCCCCGCCCGTGCCCGTGCCCAGCGCGATGATGGACGTGCCCGCGTTCACGCCCGAGCCGGTCAGCAGATCCCCGACCGCGAAGGTGCCGGTAAGCGTGCCCCCGACCGTCAGTGTTCCGCCGGAAGCCGTGATCGAGGTCGACGTGGCCGCCGTCTGGGCAATCGCAGAAAAGACCGAGAAGGTCGCCCCGTTGGTCGAGGGCGTGGCTCCCGTGAGCTGTTGGTAGATCGTGGAGCCCGCGGCAACGCCGGTACCGGTCAGGGTTTGCCCCGGAAGGAAGGCGCCCGTGATAGTGGTCGCGATGGTCAGGGTCGACCAGTTCGGCGCCGTAAGCGTGATCGGCGTGCCGGACGAACCCACGGTCTGCGAAATGTTGACCTGGTAGGTTCCGGTCGATCCCGTGGAGCCGGTGAGCTGTTTCACGACGGTCGTGGCCGGATCCAGGTTGGTGCCAGACAGCACCATTCCCGGCCCGATCGAACCGCCCGTGACAGTGACATTCAGCAAGCCCCCGCCGCCCGCGCCGGTGTACGGCACGACGTAGCCGGTGGCGGCCAGCAAGTCCAGGTGGCCAGCGGTCGTGTTGTTCAGCGCGATCGACGAGGCCGTGCTGGTTGCGCCAGCCGGCGGGGTGCCGGTGGCGGCGAACGTCACCAAGCCCGTGCTGTTATTCGCGTAGGCCTTGTTGTTGATGGCCGACGCGCTCGAGCCGCTGTTCAGTACCCAGAATTCGCCCTCGCTGTACAGGGTCACGCCCAGGCCTTGCGGGATGATCTGGGTGTTGTCGGCCAGGAATTGCGTGATAAGGGCCGCGCCCGGGTGCCGACCGGCAAAGCCGGTGGGCGCGCCGATCCCGGCGTTGCTCACGAACCTGTTGCTCGCATCGGCCCAGCCAAAGGCACCGATGACAATGCCGGCCGCGGCCGCCACGAACGCGCCCGGCCCGTTGATCACCGATGCGCGGATATTCGTGCTTGCGAAGTCGCCGGCCACGCCTACGCCGGGTACGGTGTTTACTTGTCCAGGGAACATGTGATGGCTCCGAAATGGGTAAGAGGGAACCGGCGCTTACACGACGCGCAGGCCTGCCGCGGCTGGCGACAGACTGGCAATCACGCTGTCGACCGTCGCCGCGGAGTCCGCCGCCATGCGCGGGGGCGGCTCACCGTCGGGCCGGCGCTTGGGCTGCGCGGCCAGAATGTGCTTGTAGGCGGTCGGGTGCACGTCGGTTAAGTCGATTTCCAAGGCTTCGAGCGCCGCCTTGAAGACGCCCTCAGCCGTATCGCAGGCGAGGGTGAGCTTGCCGACCCACGGCTGCACGAAGGCCTCGGCGTCGGCCAGGGCGCGCATCTGCGCCATGGTTTCCTTGCGCGTGTTCTTGGTCGCCTCGGCGATCGCCGCGTCCATGGCGGCCTTGCTGACTGCTTGGGTCATGGCTGCGTCCTTGTCCTTGAGGGGGTCCTTGCCGGGTGAGGTTGCTGGGGGTTTGGGCTGACCTTCGCCGCCAGGCGGTTCATCCTGGGCCGGCTTCGTTTCTGCCGGAGTGGGCGAGCCCGCTGGCGCAATTTCGGCATGCGGGCCGGCGGGGCGCAGCGCCTTGAGCTTTTCGCCCAGCCAAGCGTGATGCTCAGGCTTCAGGTGGGGCTTTAAAGCCTCCAGGATTTCGTTCACCGGATCGGCTTCCCCCGGCTTGGCGCCCGGTGCCGCCGGTGCTGCGGCGGCCGGCGCGGCTGGCGGTTCGCCTTCGGCCGGCGGGGCATCACCGGCTGCACCATAATCGGAATCCAGCGGTTCGGCGCCGCCGGGCGCCGGCTCGCCAGCTGGCGGCTCGCCCCCGGCTTCGCCCTCGAGCCCGTCAAGCAATTGCGTCAGGGATGCAACGCTCGCATCCTTGGCCAGGACAGTCGCCGGCAGTTTCAGCTTGCGAACGGCGGCGATGATTTCGGGCTTTTTCGTCTTCCAGTTATCCGAGGCGCACCCGATCAGGATCTTGTTCAGATCCTTTGCGAACGCGGGGCGCGCGTCTTTTGCCAGCAGTGGCGGAAGGACCGCGAGCAAGGCTCCCTTCGCCAGCATGGCCTTCCGTGACAGCACTTGCTGGGTGGTTCCCATCTGACCTGACTCCTTTGGTTGGCTATCTCCCACGATTACGTCGGATCCCGCGCGACCGTCCCGCACCAGTGCGACATGGTTGCCTCGGATTTCACGCATCACGCCGTCGTAACGGCGCCCCTCGAATACGCCCGGCGTCATATCGGCCACGTACCGGTACGAAGCCGACAGTTCACGCGTCTGATTCGTTTCGATCTGGTCGCACGCGTCCCCGTCCCAGAACACGAGCGAATTGGTGAGGTACGGCGCATTGAAGGCTGCATCCGTTCCGGTCGACCCGATCACCAGTTCCTTGTCCAGGTCATCAGCGGTGGTGGGCCGGTGATCGGACAGGAGCGGAATGTTGTTGAAGGTCGGAACCGCCTTGGCCAATTCCTGCGGATCGCGCAGCAGGTAATAGACCTTGCGTGGTTCGAGCCCGAGTTCTTCGGCGTCCGGAATCTCGAAACCGTAGTACGGGTTGACGGTCGCCTTGCTGATGTTGGCGACCTCGATGTGCAGCCGGCCGTCCTGGTCGTAGCTGCGCACGCTCGCGCGATCGAACGCCAGCCGTTCGCCGGTGGCGCGATCGAATGCCAGTTCGGGATCTTCGGCCAGCTCATCGCCAGCCAAGCGGGCAGGGCGCCCGCTATCGTCTACGGAACTGTCTCGTCCGGATGATCCTTCAGGAAGGCTTGCGCTTCCTGGTCCGCCTGGTCGTCCGCTTCGTTCGCCAGATCCACCAAGGTCTTGCCCTGATGTTTGGCCGCGAACTTCTTCACGGCTTCCGCCACCTTGGCCGGATCCAGTGAGATATTCGTATCGGTCTTGCTTGATTCGGCCATCGTCGAGCAGCTTTTTGGCAACGAGTTTCAGAGACGACTTGATGACCTCTGGATCATACCTCGGAACATCATCGATCGATCCGACGTGGATATCGCCCAGGTGGCCCTGATTGTTCAGGATATTGATCTTGACTCTGGGATTGCCCGCATAGTGCTGCGCCAGTTCGCGCACCGTTTTCGAGGCGCCCAGATGCGCGTGCTCGAGCGTTGCGCCTTGTACGGCCCGCTTGCGGATCGCGTTGAACGCGAAAGCCTTCTCGATGGGCGAGTTCGTGTAAACGATGCTGACCGGGCCCGGGGCCGTGTTCAGCGCCTCGTCGATTTTCTTGATCGCGGACTTCGTGTTCGACAGCGTCGAATCGAAGGTCAAGCCATCGTCAGGCAGCCCTAGCGCCTGGATCGCGACGTCCATCGCTTCGGACTTGCCCGACCCGCTGCCGCCGGCCGTGAACAAGGTCGGGCTCTTATCGCCGCGCGCGGCCTTGTCCTTCAGTGCCGCCGTGAAGATCATCTTCGACAGCAGCGAAGAGGGCTCATGAACCACCGGCGCGAGCTTGCGATCGCCGACGAACGATCGGGACAGGAGTTTCACCTTGTCCGGATCGATCACGTTGCCGAAGCGCTTGCGATAGGTACCGATCAGCGCCTTCGGGTTGTGGCGGATCGCGTCGTAGAAGCCCTGCTCGATCGCGCGGTGCTCAGGGCTCAGGCCCGCGGCGCGCGTGAAGCCGTGCTCGTCGATGTGCTCAGCTTGTGCAGCGCTCTTTTTCGCCTGCACGGTTGCGGCACGTTTCGCGGCCGTTTTTTCCTTCTTTTCGTTGGCTAGGTCTTCTTCCTGGAGCGCGTTGGCCTGTTCATACAGACGGCGACTTTCCTGTGGGTTGCTCGCCCGCAGCGCATTGGATTGCCGCAGTAGATCCTTTTGTTTAGCCCGATTGGCTTCCCGGTTGAATGGCGCAGCGCCACCGCCCTCACCGAACCGTCCACCCTCGTCGCGCGGGTGCTTGGACTCGTCCCACTCAGCGTCCATTCCCATGCGCGCCGCGGCAAGCATCGGCAGGATGCGTTCTACGCCAGGGTGCAGCGGTTCGGGCGGATCGTCGATCTGCGCCCAAATGTGATCCGTGTGTTCGTAGTTCAATTCCGGAGCGAAGAGGTCATCTTTGACGCGCTGCACGAAGGTGACGAATTCGACGCCATCCAGTGTCAGATGCGCCAGCTCGCGCAGCTTTCCTTCCGGGATGTCACCAATTTCCTCGATCGCCTCGCGCCGAGCCGTCTCGAGCGGTGTTTCATCATCCTTCGCGGTGCCACCTGGCAGGCACCATTCGCCCGCGTGATCGCCGCGGCTCGAGCGCTTCAGGAACAGGCACAGGCCGTCCGGGGTGATGAACGCAATGCCGGCGCCTTCGGTAACGGCAGTGCCGGCGTAGCCCGGATCGAATGGCATGGCATCGTTTTAATAGGTGAAGGGCGCCGCAGGCGGGGTGAAATTCGCTGTGTAGCGCGCGACTCCCATGGAAATGCGTGCTTCGTCAACGTATCCGTTCCAGCTGCTAGTGCCGCCAGCATTAGCCGCTCCGATCGCCTGGCCCGTCATGCCTTTGATAATTGAACCGCTATACGTAGCGGATCCTTGTGAAACACCGTTCAAGTAGGTGTTGAAATTATTTCCGTGCCTGACACCTGCCACGTGATACCAGGTGCCCGTTGACAGAGTTGCACCCGAGGTAAACGCGACACTCCAATTGGTACCGCCGTCAGCACTGCCGCATAGCAAAGTGATCACGCCGCCGTTTAGAAATAAAAGCACTCCCGAAAATCCGGCACCTTGTGAACCGAAGATAACCTGTGATCCCCCAATGCTGATGGCGTAGACAAAAGCCTCATAGGTCCAATCCTGAAGGAGCGCAGCGAAGATATCGTTGCTCGTGCTTATAAAAGCACCGCCAGGAAGCAACAGCGAACTGGGGCCGAACTTCTGCTGTGCCGTCGATAGCGTCGCACTACTACCCGACCACGTACTTGAGTAAACGTCGGTAAAGGTGGTCGAACCATTCGTGCCATCGAAGTGCAGCAGCGCAGTGCTGACGATGATGCTGCTGCGATAGCGCGTCGCTAAAGCGCCAGTCACGTCAGGTCCCCACCGATCAGCCAGGTATCGCTGCCCAAATATTTGGCCCATATGGTGGAGTTTTGGGCGCGCGCCGTGAGCGAACTGGGGTTCGCAAAGGTCACGCCGGCACCTGCCACGAACGCCGTCTGTCCGGCGCCAAGTTGTGGCACGACAATGAGCGTACCCGTGACCCAGGCCGTCGTGCTGTGCGGGTCGAGCGTCACGTTGTTGGCCGAGGCGTTGTTCATGGTGACCCAGCCCTCGTAATTCGAAGACTGTGGCGCATCGGCGAGAACCGGGTGATAACTCGTCCCGGTTTGCGGGTTAATCGGTGGGGCACTCCCAGTGGCCGGAAGCGCAGTCCATGCTGGAGCGCCCGCCACCGAAGTCAGAACGTAGTTGGCGGTGCCGATGCCAAGCCTTGCCGCTGCTCCGGAAACCCCGCCGATGATGATGTCGCCAGCCGTGGTCATCGGATTGGCAAGACCGGTGGCCGCTGCCCACGCTGGTTCGCCCGCAACGACCGTCAGGACTTGGCCAGTAGATCCGATCGGTATCCGCTCCGGCGTGCCGCTTGTGCCGCCGTCGATCAGATCGCCGGAAGCGGTCATCGGATTCGTCATACCGCCGCCGCCCCCGCCGCTGATTGCCTGCGCTACGGCCGCGGCCGTGCTGGGCGCATCCCCGCTGGCAATGGCGCGCGCTTGCGCTGGAGTCAGGGATGTCATCGGATAACCTCAGAGGATATTGGTGACGTTGAACACGGTCGGATTGACGCTGGACGTGCATGTCACAGCGTCGCCTGGCCGCAGCAAAAACTGGCCCGAGGTAAGGCCCGTGATGCCGCCCTGCGATAGTGTGATCACGGTGATGGTGCCACCGTCGATGGTGACCGTTTGCAGATAAGGGCCCGGATTCGTGTAGGGGATGCCGTTGCCTGGATAGGTCGTGGCGACGGTCGGGCCGGTCTGCGGCGCTCGCATCAGCTGGTTCAGCACTTGCGCAAGCGTTTGCGTGTCGCCCGCCGCGATGGCCTGGATCATCTGGGCGGACAGGGCAGAGGTCAGGGCTCCCATTTTGGATAGCTCTCCGTGAGTGAACGTATCGGGAAAAAAGAAACGCCCTCTGGAAGAGGGCGCCCCTGGCCTCGATCGCGGCCTACGCGTCGGTGTGCTGTGTCAGCCTGTGCGCTCGCTGTCGCGATCGCTTTCGCGCACGGGCCACGTACAAAACGGTACCGGAGCCACAGCCCCGTCCTGCGCTAGGTAAACCTTCTCCTGTGAGAACAGGTTCCCGTAACAGTCGAACACGGCTAGGTTCACCAAGTTCGGGCTATGCACGAACACGACCGTGGCCGCCAGCGGTACCGGACCCTCGCCTGGATCCGGAATGGGCCTGGACCCCGGAAACATTTCGTCTGGCCAAAACCAGACTTGTCGGCCGACTGTGGGCTTGATCATTTTTGCCGCTCCATTGATCGCTGACCCTCGATGAGTTTGCGCACCCGCTTCATGAGCGCGGCATCGCACTCCGGGCACAAACGCTCATACCAGATGGTCCTCGAGCATCCGTGGCACTTCCTGAACCCCAGCAGTCGCAAGAAAAGGTTCACCGGCGGTAAGTATGCCCCGCTCACCTCCAGAGCGCATCCAGAGCGTCGGCTGGCGACTGGCGCGGATCCCGCACGGTACGTCTTATGGCCACGGCTGCAATCAGCTTGGCGATCGGGACGGTGCGCAGCTGGATCAGGATCGGGGGCGCCTTCGGTTGCACGAACGTGCGCAGCGTGCAGGCACACCAGCTGTTCACGTGCCCCGGCAAAGCCACTATCTGGACCGGCTGGCGGCAGCGGGTGCACGCCTGCTCACCATTATCATCCGGGCCCCAGTGGCGAACGCGCTCAGCCATCGCCCGCAGCCCTAATTTGGCTAGGCTGAGTCCGACCGGCAGCAATGTGGCGAAGGTGGCGGGCGCGTTCACGCTCGCCATGGTGCGGATAGGATCGGCCGCGCTTGTCATCAAGCGCCACTGAGCGCGCTGGAATGGAGCGCTGACCGAGATTCGCGAATGCTCCCATTGCGGACATCATCATCAAAGCTGGACTAATTTCGCGCTTTCCCAATTTACGACTCCATTCGACCGAGTCCCGGAATCACGGACCGGCTGACACACCGGCAATTGATCAACTCGCCCGGAAAGATGTACTGCTGTTCCTTCTCGGACCACATGCCTTCACTGATCTTGTAGCGTTTTCGCGCTGCGCCCCACGCGACATGATCCGGGCGCGGCTCGCGTCCGCCGCCGCTGTGCACCCAGATCGCTTCGGTGATCCCCAGTTCATGCTGCCGCACGCGGATACGCGTCGCGGTCGCCTTGTTGTTCTGGTCCCGTGCGATCAGAGCGGCCCGGCGTTCGGTGCGTGCCGAGAGTGACTTGTTAGACTCGCCGGGCTTGCGACCCAGGCCGATACGCGCCAGGTTCACCTTCGGCCCCAGGTAGTCGGTCAGCGCCGCAAGGTCGCGCCCTACCGCGGCCGATCGCATGACCTCGGTTTCGATGTCTGTGAAGTAGCGCTGCGGGATCGATTTGATCAGGGACACGTTCTCGCCCGTGGTCGCTTGCCAGACGTCGCGGGTGAGCGGCGTTGTGCGCAACCGCACAGAAAAAGCGTGCTTTGCCAGAATCGCCTTCAGCGCCGCGTCGGTGCGCTCGCTAACCTTGGTCGCGAAATACTCGGCTAGGTCCGGGGCCAGTTCATCGAACCGTTGCTGCCAGCGCTTGGCCAGAGCCCGGATGATCCGGCGCAGGATGACCGATGGGGCGTCGTCCTGCGCCATGCGCGGCGTGTGCGCCCGATACGCGGCGGTGAGCCAGTGCACGACGCTGTTGTGCATCTGGGCAATCAGCAATAGCAGCCGGCGCCGGTATTCGACCTCGAGGCCAACGTTGGGGTGGATAGGCGCGGCGACTTTAATCGTCGTCTTCGCCGCCTTCGCCATCGTCATCTTCCGGAATGCTTAGCTTGGCCAGTTCGCGCGCCGTCTGCCGATCCTCTTCCTCCCACGGTTTCAATCCCAGCATCGCGCGCACCAAGTTCCCGCCAGCCGGGGATTTCCAGATCGCTTTCGCATCAGGGCTCAGCATGACCAATCCCCTTCAGTACGTCTTCGCGGCTCGCGGTCGGGATCTGCTCCCCGAAAATGTCGATGCCGCCTCGTTGAGATTCCTGGAAAGCGAAATCGGCCGCCGATCCCAAGCGTTCGCCGATCGCCTTACCGCTGCGAATGTTCTCCGCCATCATGCTGGCGATGGCGCCTTCGGCGCTGTTCGTGAGTAGATCGCCCTGTTTCAGGAACTTCTTCACTGACACGCCGGAGCGCACCGCGTTGATGATTTGCTTGGCAGCACCGGTGACCAGTTCGCGGATGTCCAGTTCGCCCGCGTCTTTCAGCTTGGCCATCGAGCCGGCCGCGCGGCTCATGCCGGCGATCAGGGTTCTGGATTCCGGGTCGGTCGCCTGAGCCATCAGCCCGACCAGTTCCGAATCGCCGTAAGCAGCGTGGAAGGTCGCCGCGTGCATCCGGTCTATCGCCTGGCGGGTAGGGCGCCCGTTCGGCGCAAGCGACTGCTGTTCCGAGGCCGGCATCGTCTGTATGAAACCGCGCACTGAGGCCTCGGACGGCTGCCCATCATCGTCGTAATCGATCTGGGACGCATCGAACCGATCCGCGTCGTTTCGGGCCTGCTCCACCGCCGACAGCGTCAAGGTCTGCGTCGTGTTCGACTCGTCTGCTATGCCCTCGGACACGTCGTCTGCATCCATGACCCGGACCAGTACCGGCGATTTCATCGCGCGGATCGTCTTGCCCGGGATCCCGTGCACCTTGGCGCCCGCGGCGATCGCCGCCTTGTAGGCATCCGCGGTGCCTTTCTTGTAGGCCTCGATGACGCCGGCCGTGCGGCCGTTATTGATCGCGACCATCTTGTCAGGGTCTTTGGCGTAGTCGGCGTTCTTCACGCCGTCAGCGCTGTTGGACGTGGATATCTGATCGGCTTCGACCACCGCGTAACGAACGCCCAGTTCGCGCTTTGGCGTCACGATGATGTCCCGGTGGCCGGTGGCCACGGCAATCCCGCGACCGTGAAGATCGGCCACCACGGGCGCGCCGTCGGCCATCGTGGGCGCTGCCATCAGTAGGCGCGGGTTCGGGTTGGCCGCGATCTTGGACATCTGGTTGATGCTCGCCGCGCTCGAGCGGTTGCGGTTCTGCAAAGACTTCAGCAACCCCTCGAGCTTGGCCGAATGCTCAGGCTTGGGCGCCTCGCCCGCGCCTTCCTTGCCGGCTTTGCGCAGCACCATCCCGTTCATGCTGCCGCCCGCGCCACCCTTGACCACCCCGCCTTCGGTGATCAGCACCGGCTGGCCACCGCCTTCTTTGCCGCCGTGTACGGTGATCCACTTTTCATCGTGGGCCGGCACGGCGCCATTAGGGCGCGCGCCCGGCGGCCGTGCTCCATTGGGGGGCGGCACCGCGCCCGCGTTCGGATTCGGCGGCTGTTCGGGTCCAGGCTCGCCCTCCGGACCCAGGCCAGGCAGGCCCATCCCTTCCTCGCCAGGCGGTTCGGGCACCATGCTCACGTCCAGCCCGGAATAGGGCGAGTCTTCCTGCTGGGCCACCCGGTTGCGCGCCTCAGCCGGCGAAATGACGCCGGAATTGATCATCACTTCGTCGGTGTCGGCCTCCACCTTGCGGGTTTCGGCCAGGATCTTCATATCGTCGTCCGTCAACGGTTCGTACTTGAAACCGATTTCAGGATCGATTTCACCGAACTTCGCAAGCTGAACGATGTTCAGAATTCGCGTGATCGGCGGCGTATACAGCGATTGCTGCCAGCTCAGGACATTGCGCCCGAACGTCTTCAGTTCCGGCTCAGCCGTCGCATTCAGGCCCTTGGGCGTGATGCCGAACATGATGATGAGCGGGATGCCGGTCACCGCAGCCTGGTGTTCCTGTGACTGCGCCTGCAATGCATCCAGAGTACCCAGCGGAACACTGATGTTGTCGAGTTCTTCAGTGTCCTTATTGAGCATGAACAAGCTGCGGTTATCGCGCGCCCGATTGAAAAGGTCTGCTCGATTGAACATCTGCGTGCCGGCGCCCGCATTCATGATGTCGGTCAGGTCCGTCTTGAGCGCCATCACGGAAAAATTGTGGATCAGGTCCGACACCGACTGCCGCGTGCGCAGCCAGTTGTCCACGTACGGCTTCATGATCTGCGTGAGCGACAGGCCCCCGAACCCGTACACCGGTTTGAGCATGTCCGGCACCGGCCGGCTTACCAACGTCAGCATTCGGCTGGCGTGCACTTCCGTGCCCATCACATACCAGCTGGTCGCCTTGAAGAAGTCCGGTTTGAGCGGATTTTGGCTGTTGTAGCGATTCGGATACGTCCACATCGCTTCGACCGGAACGAGTTGCTGAATACCTCTGCCGATCTTGGACCTCACATCGAGCAACGGCATCGCCAGTTCAGTGCGGTCGACCTCCACGTCGACCCCGAACATGTCTAGGAACAGCTGCCCACGGCCGAAAAACCCGTCATGCTCGGACATCGTGCAAAGCCGGTCCTGCACCTTGAGCCGCTTGAATTCGGCCTCGATCACGTCGATCTTGTCGTCTTTGTTTTGTTCTCCCGTGGCGGTGAACTTGATCCATTTCATCGTCATCGCCTTGGCGATGATTTCCGACGGACGGCGGTATTCGGCCCGCTGGGTCAGTTCGGCCAAGTACGGGTAACCGAAGAAGGTCATCCCCTCGCTAAAGCGGCTGTTCGTCATCCAGTCGAACGTGGATGACATGTCCGAGTCCATCGCGAGCTTTAGCTTGCTCGGAATCACACCCGGGTGAGGGTCAGCCGTTTCCCATTTCGTGCCGGCGGAAGTCGGCCCAGCCGCGGCCAAGGCCTCGTCGCTGATCCTCATCGGGGCACGCCGGTTCGGCGTGCCGAGGGGTGCCGCGCTGGCGACCGTTTCCAGTGCGGACGAGGCTGGCGCAGGGCCTTTCGAGGGGGGAGAGAGGTGCCAGCCACGCGCCAGCGCGGCAACCTTCGCGAGCCAGTTCATTTACGCGCCTGCGATCGCCGCGGCGGAAATGCGCATCGGATCCAGGCCAGGGGCGAAGATGCTGACGCACGCGTCCGCCAGATTCGGCGATGGCACTTCGCGCTTCAGCAGATCCTTCTTTGATTCCACCTTGACTCGTCCGTTTTGATCGAAGTCTCGCTTCGGCGTAGATAGTTCGGCGATCAGTTTTTGCAGGTTCGGAGTATCGGAAGCGAACGAAATGATTTCGTCTTCCTTGAATTTTTCGGCCTTGCGCACCGCGTTGTACGTGTTGCGGCAGCGATCAGCGACCAGCCACCAGGTCTGAGCCTTCAGATTCGCGAACTGGTCTTTGTTCTGCGTGGTCGTTCTGGCGTATTTCGCATCCGGGCGCCAGACCCCGGCACCCGCGTTGAACTTCGAGTACGTGATGAATTTCGCATAGTCCGGCTCGAGCGCTGGCGGGTGCAAATGATTTGCCAAGTTCAACTCGCCGAATTTCGCGCCCGCCATGGCGCCCACGCCGATCGAGTCGTACACGATATGGGCACCGCGGTTCGTAGCCTCGCGGTACACGCGCGTGCAGGACTTCAGCAGTTCGTCTTCGCCGCCTTTCCACTGCTCGGACCACGAAACGAGCGGCCCATGCCCGAAGACTTGGGCGTTCAGATCCTTGCCTTCGTCGGCTACGTCGAACCCGATCCGGCGCGCTCCCTTCGGCTCTACGTTCAGCGCCAAGTGCGCATCGACCGCGGCCATCAGCCAGGACCGCTTGATCACGGACGATTCTTCGTCCGTCTTCGGCACGCCAAGGTAAATGTGCTGGTATTCCTCGAAATCGCGCGCCTTCAGTTCGATGATCGTTTCGAGGAAGTCCGGCGCCAGGAACGGGTTTTCCTCGTAATTGATCAGCCGAACGATCGTTCGGGGGGGCGGGTTCAGCACGAAATGCTGGTAGACGAAATCGGTCGCTAGGTACGGATTGAAGATGATCCAGAGCTGGGCGCCGCGTTTGCGCGCGGTGGCCTCGATCACGAGCCACTGTTCCTCTGTCAGCGCCTCGGCTTCCTCGATAAGGAAGACGTCAATGCCCTCGAGGCCCTTGATTTCCCGAATCTGGCGCCAGATGCCGTAGAAGAGGAATTCCGACTTGGTGGCCTTGTTGACGATCTTGGCTTCGTGCGCGATGAACCGGCGCCCCAAGCCGAACCGGTCGATGGTGTCGACCAGCACCGGCTGAACGGACTCGGAGAGCTTGTTCTGGAACTGCCGGCAACAGCACACCCGCAGGCGCGCGTTGTCGGCCATGTAGATCAGGCGCCCGCACGCGTCCCAGGTCTTGCTCGAGGCGCGGCCGCCGTACAGGACCCGGATCCGAATCTGCTTGCCGGTGGCCGGATCGGTGTTCTGGTCCCAGAACGGTTTAAGTACGGGATTGAGCCGCGGGCGCCGATCGAACGGCATCTTTCCCGAACCGGGCGGAAATTTCCGCCTTCAGATGATCCTCCAGGCGCGTGATGACCTGTGCCCGGATCAGTTTCATTTCGATCGCCTTGCGTATCAAGACGGACACGGCTTCGATTCGATCGCACAAGTCGCGGCGGTCCGGCGGATCTGGCAACTCCAGCGGGAAGTACAGCCGCGGCGGCGACAAGGCGTCGCGCTGCCCGTCTTGCAGAAGCGCCCCCGTTTCGGCGTCTTGGACCCAGAAAACGATCTTCAGCGTTCTCATGATGGCGCGCCGGGTGATTCCGGCTCCGGGTAGAAGAGGGACAGACCCGCCGGCACGGACCCGGCCGGCGCATCCTTCGACAACCCGTAAACGTCGGCCTCGGCGAGTAGCAGGGCCCCGGCACTGGACATCAGCTTGTTGAACATGGTGATTCGCGCCTCGAGCGTCACGGCGTTTTCGACGTCGGAAATCTGGTTCAAGGTACCGCGGCGGGCGTTCGGATCCTCGATCTTTTCGGCCAGGTCGCGCAGCTGGCCCAGCAGGGCGGTCGACGCGTTGGCATCCATGCCCTCCATTTCGGCAACGAGCTTGGTCGCGGCGCTGCGCAGGCGTTCGACCATGGCGCGCCGGCCGGTCTGGACCTGGGCGATGATGGCGGCTTCGGCGCTGACAACCTCGCGCTCGGTAGCCTTGCTGACTTGGCTACCCGGCTTGGCTACTGACTGTTTGGCTACCAGCGCGGCGGCCTTGGCGTGGATGCGCCCCTGAAGGTCGCGGTCCCAGCCGTCACGCTTGGCGCGCTTCTGAATCGCGGCGTGGGTGATGCCGTGCTGACCGGCAATCTCGCGTAAGGTCTTGAAACCAGCGCGAAAATCGATTTCGACGCGCTCCCAGTCGATGGATTTACGGGCAGCGCCGTTGCCGTCGAGAGCGCCGGCAAGCTGCGAGTTAGTGGGGTCGGACATCATGTTCATGGCGTCTGGATGCTTCGCTCGTTGCGACTGCTGCGCGGTACCTTCAAGCGCCACGTGTGCTGCGAACTCATGTTCATGCCGAGGTCGCGCATCTCTTCTGTGCTGCGGCAGCGCTTTGGCGCATTGCGCGGAGCGCGCCGAACCCCGGTAGCGTGAAGGTCGAAGGCCTCGCCGGACGCAAAGGAGTGGCCACAGCCAACGCAGCGCAGTGGCATCTGGTAGGGGAAGAGGTTTTTAAGGGACGGTGAACGTTCCGCAACTAGGCTGGCAACCGCCGGCCAGCGCCGACCGGTCCCAGAACAGGGCCCGCGGTCCAGCTGAACTGAGCACATCGGGGCCGATGTGGGGCGAGGCGACAGCCGGTGGCGCGCAGTACGGGCGCAGCGGGTCATAAGGCGTGTAAGGGCTTGGCCATACGGGCGGCAACGTAGGCACCCATACGGGCACCACCTGAACACCGACCGGACGGGCGGCGAGCTGGCGCACTTCTTCGCGCAATTGGGCGATTTCCTGGCGCAATTTGCGAATTTCAGACAGGTTGGACATCTTCACACCGCCTGTACGTCGTTGGTGAGATTCAAAAGCGCCGTGGCCTCGGCTTGGTTGCCCAGGCTGTCGGTGAACTGGGCCCGGATGGTCACCATCAGCGCCGTGAGCAGCGGCGGCAGCACCCCACCGCTGATATGGACCTGAATCGCAGTACCGGGCGGGGCCACGGTGCCATCCGGGTAGGTGTTGGTGGCGACGTTCACCACCGGGGAGCCGAAAACAAGGCCGGCGGACGCCGGATCGCATAGCACCTGGTTGACCTGAGCGATCGTGGTCGACGGGATCAGCAATTCGGTGCAGACGACGTCGTACGGCCAACCGTCGTAGGTGCGTTTTTCCAGGATGACGATTTGGCTCATGGCTTGGCCAGGAAAAAGCGGCGCAGTGCCGGCAGGGTCCAGACGCGACTGTTGCCGTACTCGAAGTGCACCAGAACCCCGCCGACCTGGTCGGCCAGGGCCCCGGCCTCGGCCAGGGTCAGGTTGGTGAAGGCGCTGCCGAAGACGGCCTCGAGCGCCGCCGCGGCCTCGGCAACCGTCACATTGATCGAATAGCCGCCCCCGAGGGAGGCGACCGCGTTCATCGCCTCGGTGAGGCTCGCTACGACCACGATGGTTGCCGTGGTGGTGTCGAGCGCCGCACCAGCCTCGCTGATCGTGCCGACGGCCTGGTTGATGGCCGACAGGGTGTCGGCTGCCGAACCAGCCTCCGCGAGCGAGCCGGTAAAGGCGGCTTGGCGCGAGACGGTATCGAGCGCGGCGAATGTCTCGCTGATAGCCGGCACGATCAGAAGGTTGCCGCTCACCGTTTCGGCTAGGCCCGCGGCCTCGAGCACTGAGCCGACCACGACGCTCAGGCCGCTCACCGAATCCGCGGCCGCGCCAGCTTCGGTCAGCGTGCGCATCGCGAGCGTGAGCCCGGTTACCGCGTCAGCCAGCGACCCGGCTTCGGCCACATCGGCCCCGATGGCGACTTCGAAATCGTCCGAACCAGAGAACGCTTCGACCACATCCGCGGCGTAGGGGGCCGTGCCAGAAAGTAAGTCGGCCAGGGTGCCGCTCTCGCCGACGTTGACCACGCTCGTTACGGTCAGCGCATCCGCACCCGATGCGGCTTCGGACACATTGCCGCCGACGCTTGCGGTTACGACATCGGCACCGCTGCCAGCTTCGGACAGGGTTGCCGCGTAACTTTCGGTCACCGTATCGCTACTTGCGCCAGCCTCGGCGATGTTTGCGACAACGCTGGCTGTCACGGCCAGCGCATCGGCACCGGTGCCGGCTTCGGCCAGGGTCCCCACATCCGCAACGGTTGCACTGACCGAATCCGCAGCCGACCCGGCCTCGGCTATGTCGACTAAAAACGTGGCCAATTGCTCACCCTTACTCGGCCGGTCCTTCGCCCTGGTCGCCGATTATTTCGAGCTGGTCTTCGCGAAAGCTGCGATCGTGCAGCGTGCCGTCTTCGGCGGCCACCGCTACGTGCACGTGAATGTCGCCGCCGACCTCGTCGAACTTGAACGCGCTCACCGTGCCCTGGATCGGCGGCGGCATGATCTGCCGAACGATCTGGCCCACTTTGAATTTGGTTGCCATGGTTCACACTCCCACGATCACATGCTTAAAGTGTAGGTAGCAGTTATTGCGTCCCCGTTGCCTACCGTCTTGTTGCCCTGGGTGAACGCGCCGCAAGACAGAAGCGTGCCAGCGGTCGAATCGATGGTGGACACCGCGCCCGATCCGAATACTAGGAAGCCCCCCCCCACCGTGCCGGACGAGGTGATCGCGTAGGTATAAGTGCCGGTGGAGGCCTTCGAGCCGGACGCCGCCGATGAAAACGTGATGGTCTTTCGCGGCGACGTGTAGGTCGGGGCGTTACCACCACCGACCTCGGTCCACCCCGCATGCGACACCATCGTGTCGCCGGAAGCGGGCGAGGGCGTCGCGCCCGTGAGGCCCAGGTACGGGCCCACCACGGTGTAGGAAGAGCCGGCCAGAATGGTATCGAGCGCCAGGTTCTTTCCGACCGTAACGACCAGGTTTTCAACGGCGTCGGCCCACTTTTCTTCGAGCGGGATCGCCAGGAATTCCGCGCGCAACCGATCCAGCGTCGAGTCCAGCCCGAATAAGTGGACGAACGTACTCCGCAAGCGACCCAGCCACAGCCAGCGCGCGGCAGTGCGGGCGATGAGGTCCCGCGCCTCGATCGCCGCGATGTGGTCGCGCAGCACGCAGTACCGGTCGCGATCTTCCTCGCGCGGGCCCACGCATTTGAATTCGAAGTGCCCGGCAGCGCGCATCGCCTCGGCCAGGCTTGTGAGTTTGGACACGGTGGCGCTCGCGCCGTCGTGGGCATTGGCTTGTTCGCCGACTTTCAGGCTCATGGTGATGGGTTCTCCCAGAAGGTCAGGGCGTGGTCTTAGCGGGTGGTGCTGACGGCGCCTTGCGCGCGGCGCGCCACTTCTGAAACATCATGCCGCCCCAGAAGATGAGAGCTACCAGAGCGATCATTCCTAGCCCGGTGAGCACGTTGGCCATCTGGGTTTCCCTCTCTACAGGCGAAAAAAAGCCCGCCGAAGTGGACGGGCTTACAGTGATTGGCGGGGCCGCTGGCGCGCGGGTTCCCCAAGTGCCGGAATCATGCGCCAGTACCGCCACCGGCGTCAAATGGCTGAAATAGTTCCGTGCTTGATCCGGTTCAGATCGATTCCGTCCGTGGTCAGAGCATTACGCGGCCATCAAAAGCGCCTTGGCTTCGCCTGGTAACTCGACGCCGCTCACCGGGCCGAACTTCTTTCCCATCGCGCGCACACGGTCCCATTGGGCCGCTGAGAGGGCGTTTTCGGGCCTAGTCTTCGGTTCCATGCGGTCAAGCGCTCGCCCGCGGATCAGGCCATAGGCGAGCACCGAAAGGCGCGCCTCCAGCCGCACGTCGACCGTTCGGTGCCGGTGCAGCTCAGCCTGAATCGCCCCGCGCGTGCGCGCCTCTTCGTGCCGGATGATTCTGGCTTCGGCCGCCAGGGACTTGACTTTGACCCGGAGCATTTCGCGCCGGTCGTGGATGGTTTTGCGGTCAGCAGCGTACATTTTCGGGTCCTTTCCGGTAAATGTCAGATAGGCAAACGGTCGTTGCACTATCTGCCGGCGGACCACGGCAGCGCCAGCATTCAGGTCGGGTTCATTGTCGCTATCACCGCTATGGACAGGAAAAGGACAGCGCCTGTGAGCGCGCGCGAAACCAGCCGATGCTGGCTATCGATGGTCAGGTTGGCGACCGTGGCAGTCGCCAGCGCCCAAGCGAAGCCTTGACAGACTGTCATTTGCTGGCAGAAAAACCACTTCGCATAAAGTACATTATGTTAACTTGTTGATTTTACGGCGTTTATCTGCATTGCCAGCTTGGCGCACTCCCCGCGCACGTAGGCAAGATCCCGGTACTGCGCTGCGCCTGCTGGGTACATCGTTCCGAGTGCCGATCCCGCAGATGGCACGAGCTTCATAAGCATTGCCGTGCTCGGGCTGAAGTCACGGTGGTGGGAGCAATCAAAGCCGAACCACCACAGGCCGTCAGATTGCCCGGGCTCTGGCAGATGGCAAACGGTCGACGCAATCGGTCCTTCCTGGCACGCATCGGCGAAGGTCAGGCCACCGTGCACTCCACAAACGTCGGCGATTTCGTAATCCTTGCCGTGCCAAGGATGACCCGAATCGATGCCGACGTATCCGCACCAATGGCCCAGTAGCGGCTGTCGCTTGGCCAGGCAAACGAGACCGGTGGCATCGTCGACCCATTGCACTTTGTCGGGTTCGCCGTCCCACGGACCGGCGGGCCACTCACTGCGATCGCAGTCCGGATCAATCCAGGTCAGTTCGCTCACAGGATCATCCTCAGCGGAATCGTCGCCACCATCGGCGTGGGCGGCGCCTGCTCTTGCAGCTCGCGCGCGAACTCCGCTTCGATCCTCGCCGGAAGCGGCTGCTCGATTGTGGGGCAGATGCGCGTGATGAACGCGTGCACGGGCGTGCCCGATTCGGTGTGGCCTTCCCAGATGCGCGCGGGCACCGGCACGCCGTTCACCATCAGCTCGACCATCATCTTGGTGCTGTGCAGTCTGACCTTCATCGCGTCAGGATATTTCCCCGTCTCTCCGGGTGTCAAGCCTGATCGGCGTCGGCCTGTTCCTGCCGTTGGCTTTCACGGCAGCATCCCCCGACGGGGCCGCGCACTTGCCCGCCTCATGCGCGAAGAACCTTCCAGACTCGCCCGTCGTGGCCACACCGAGTCACCCTCGCGGGGAAACTGTGGTACCGAAACGGAGTCATCATCAGCACGGGTGGTTCAGCCGGTGAGGTCGCGGCGGGAGTCGAACCCGCGGGGCGCCGGGATTGAAAGCCCTGCCCTCGCCTTGACGCGACCGGTAATCATGCAAACATCCTTTGCTGCGTTTCGATCTGCTTCCAGCCAGTCCGGCATTGGGTGCTATCCAGCACCGCGGCCATGCATTCGGCGCATCCGGTCCGGGTGTGGTTTTGCGCGACGTTACTCGAATCCGCAGAGGCGAGGGGCCAGCGCAAGCCAGCCATCCCCAGCATTCGCAGGCCGTGCACCCAAGGCAAACCGTGATGGCGCTGCGCGAGCGCGTTGAAAGCCTCGTCCATGCGACCGCACCAGGCGTCCGATCCGACGTCCCAATAAGCGGCGCTCGAGCCGAAACAGATCCGCGGGAACCGCTGCGCAAGCTCGAGCAGGTATTGAATCGGCAGCCCCAGGTGCCACACCGGCATGCTCAGGTCGCGGTACGACCGTGGCCACTGCGCGATCATCCTGTCCTGATCGGCCACGCTGCCGTCGATCACGTCCGGGATCACGGCCCAGTGCGGATGCGCCAGAACCGGTTCAACCCATTTCACGTAGGCATCCAGGTCGAACGGCTCGCCCCGCGTGAAGGCCGAAAAGGCGCCGTTGTCGAGCATCACCGACTGGCCGATTGAAAGACACGGCTCCAAGTCATCCGGACGCGCGAAGGAAACGCAGAAGTGGCGCCCAGCCATCCGGTACAGCTGGTGCCGCGGCGTGATCGGTGTGCCATGGTAGTGAATCACAGCGGCTCGTCCTGCGCGGCGATCGCCGCGCGCTCGGCCTGCGCTTCCCGCGCTGCTTCTGAATCCAGCGCAAGGGATGGCCGGCGCAGATCCGGCAAGCAATCGCTGATGCGACGAAAACTGGCGAGGTAGGTGGCGTGCGCGATCGAGCCAGGCGCAGGGCGCTCGAAATGGGCGATCGCCTGCCGAGTGGCCGAATGCGCTTCGATCTTGCTCGACACGCGGTTGCTCAGGACGCCCAGGATATCGGCTGGCGTCGGCATCTTGGGTTTGGTGCGGACCCACTCGTCGACCGCATCGATCACCTTTCCGATCGGCTGGTGCTGCAAGACGCGCAGCCACACGCCCAGGCCTGCTTTGCCGGGGGCTTTGACGCACAGGGCGTCGGCCATTTCCTCCAGCGCCTTGGCCAGCGTGGAAACGTCGGACGGGTTCATGCGGCCGCCTTCACCTTGCGCCTGGCCTCCGCCTTCTCCCTTTCTTCGGCCAGGACGCGCTCGCCCATTTCGACCAGCTCGGCCGCGCGGTGCTCGCTCGACGTGGTCCCCAGCGTGTCCTGGGCCCACAGCTGCTTTTTCAGCCATCGTTCGGCCGCCGGCACGAAGCGGCCCCCCTCGCGGGTGAAATCATCGGCCCGCTTGACCTCGTCGAGCACCGCCAGCACCAGGTCCGCGACGGGCTCGAGCTTCAGGTCCAGCCAGAGCTTGGCGCCGTCCTTACGCGATGATCGGCCGGTGTAGTGGGGGTAAGCCTTCCAGAACCGGTCGAAGCCCGGCAACGGCCCTACCCTAGCCGCCTGGCGCCGGGTTTCTGGTTCCCCTGTCAGCGTCAGTTTGGGGGACTCAGTCGTCCGCGCAGCGGACAAGGTAGTGTCTTTTTCTTTTGGATTTAGGGATAGGGTTGGGGTTGGGGTTACCGACCGAGGTTCAACCTCGGTTGAACCCAGGTTCAACCCTGGTTCGAAAGCCGCGCCAGTCCTTGATTTGGCACGAACGACGGACCGCGCTTTTCGCACTTTTCCGCTGCGTTTTCCTGCTTCTGACAGGCACATCGCGTAGTGTTCTGCGGCCGCAACTTCTTCTTGCATCCGCTTCTGGTACCAACCATCTTCCAATCGTGAAAAATACTTCTTCAGGATGTACCGCAGCGCATCAATTTCGTCCGCTGACCGGCAGTTCGCGATGCCGGCGATTTCCTGTTCGTCCAGCGGGACCGGGCCCTTCTGATCCCAGCAGTGCATCAGCAGCAGCAGGTAGATCCCATGCTTTTGCGGAGTGAGGTGGCGCGTGTCGCGTAGGTAATCGCCCGTGTAAAGCTTCATGTACGCAAAGCTCATTTTTTTCCTCCCGCGGAAAGCATGGCTTCGGCCGCCAAGTAATCGGCAGCCCATTCGATGACGGTGCAAAGGGCCGCGATGCGCAGCTGTGCGGCCGCCTGTAGCGCGTTCAGGCGCGCTCTTGCATCCGGGTCAGGGTCTTCGGTGCGGTCGCGCAGCGCGATCGCCTTCACGGCGATCCTGCGGGCCTCTGGCAGGCTCGAAGTCGCTGCCAGGTAGGCCAGCGAAGCTTCGAACGTGTGCCGGTCCATGACGTCACCGGCGAACGAAAGCGGCGTAGTTGAGGCGCCGCGTATGGCACTTACGGGGATTCACTTTCCAAAAACTCCCCGCTCGAGGGAGGACGGGCCGGCAGCCCTGAATCAGTGGCAGGGTCCGCTTTCGCGGAACCCGCCCTCTCTCGAGCGTACTGATTTGACGTGGAATCCGCGCCGCTGCCTACGGCCGGTGTCCCGGACTTCAATGCGTAATTCTGCCCCGAAACGGGACCTCAATGCAAGTCAGTCCCCGAATATCCTGGTACCTTACTAAAGCTACTGGTTATTTCCGAGGCGATCGAGCGCGAGCCGGATGCCGGCGGACATGCCGCCTCCCCGGCCGGCGCGCCGCGCCAGGTTCCGATAGTGCTCGTCCAAGTAGACGTTCACCGGGCGGCCGCGGCTTGCCATCGGCGGATCGGTCGGGCGCCCTGCCCTGCTCTTGCGTTTTTTCATGTCACCACCTTGTTCGGTTGCGCCCCGAGTACACACCCTGATTCAGCTCGCCGTTCAGCCACCATTGCACACTGCCCTCCCGCAAATCGGCCGCCAAGCGCAGATAGCGGCCGTAAGCAGCGATCGCGTCGCCCCTGACCAGGATCGTGCGCCACACGTCGCGATTGCGGCCGCTGTGGCGCCGGATGAAGTAGATCATGCGTCCCCATCGGCGCCGCACAGTTCGCAGTAGCAGCGGCCTTCGCCGCGATAGCTCTCGTCATCACCACCGTATTGCGTGCCGGTGTAGACCCAGCGGTGCGCGCAGCGATCCTGTTCGGTCGGTTCGTCTTCGCGGACAGGCTCGTTTTCCTCGCCGGGGTCGCCATCGGCAGCTTCGCGCACAAGTTTCGCAACCGCTTTGGAGTAATCGTCTGGCACCGGACTTCCGTCCAGGAATTTCATCTGGGATCCCAAACCTGCAATTGCTGTTTTCATGAATTCACCCTAGTGAATGAAATGGCCGCCATCGATTCACAGCCTTCCCTGATGCGAAAAAACGATGTGATCGTAGTCCTGCATCCGGGTCGGTTCGTCGCGGGACACGCCCCAGTCTTCTGCGTAGAACTCGCCGTCGCCCACGTACTGGGCGATCGCGCCGTCCTGGGTCGAGTCCGGTTCGGCGAGCACTGCGGACAGCGGGCCCAGCGTGCCGTCGTCCTGAAGGCTCACGGGCGGCGTCCAGCCGTACCCGACGTACCAGCCGCCGATGACCGGTTCCTGTTCGACGATCGAGCCGTCGGGCTGCTTGATCCGGAAAAGATTTGCTGATTTCATGCTTTCACCCTCACGAGTTGTAGCTTCCGTCGATTACGCAATGTGCACCGGCACGTTTCGCCCACACCGGAAGGCAGCACACCGGATCTTTGCCGAAACCGTCTGACTTGCGCCGGCTTTCATCGCGTGGGTAGAAGGTCCACGCATGATCGTGGTATCCGCTGGTCGCGCAATGGCCAATCTTGATGCCGTCGGAATCGAAGACATCGGCGAAGATCACGGCCCACGTGTTTGGGTGCGATGCTGTTCCGCCAATGGCGCTTTGCGCGGACAATCGGGCGAGGGTGCGGTCTAGCTTTTCGGTGCGCGCGCTCATTGCGTTGCCTCCATCTTGTCGAGAATCCCGGGCCCCATGTCTTCCTCGGTGCGGCAGGTTCCGTAGGCGTACCAGCTCGCGCGCGGATCCAGTTCGAGCGCCCTGCCCTTCGCCGCGTCGACCGCCGCCAGCGCCCCGGCGTGATCGTTCTGGAAGGGGCCTTTCAGCAGGCGGTAATCGCCGCTGCCCTTGACCACGCTCACGTAGTAGAAGCCGGGCTTGGTGTCGGGTGCTTGGCTCATGCTGCCGCCATCGGCTTGTACACGTTCTTGCTGGTCGCCTTGTCATACCCGGCCGGCTTGCGAACATGTCGGTCGGCCATCGCGAAATACGCCGCGTGGGGAGCGGGGGAAGCGGCCGAAAAGACAGGCAAGTACGCCACGGCCTCTGCCAGCGTGCATTCCTTGACTTCCTCCGCGAACACCGTGTTGGCCGCACCAAAGACGATGCCGACCCCGCCTGACTTGTAGAAGTCGGCCTTACGGGCGGTAAAACGAAATGCGTAGGTCTTCATTTTCGGTTCCTGTGAATTGATTCGGGTCACGCGTAAGCGGTCCAGCCCTTCGGGCTGAAGCACTTCACGCCTTGGACTTCCACCGGCTTGACCAGATGCGCGCTCGCGAACGAGTAGACCGAAAGGGTCGGCTCGCCGTTGTAGCCGCGCTGCGGGATCATCCTGCGGGGCGCCGGCACCTTGGACAGGTAGTAGCCGCGGGACTCTTTGTGCGCCTTGCTGGCTTCGCTTTCGTAGTCGGCGAACTCGCGGTACTTGCCCGGGATCGGAACGCAGTTACCGGTCATGTAGCCCGTGGCTTCCGACTGCTGTTGCAGCTCGAGCACTTCGACCGACTTGCCTTTGACGGCCACGATTTCGTAGTAGTTGATGTTGGTCTGGTCGTAGCCCCAGGAGCAGTAGAAGACGTCGCCCGCGCTCAGGCCGTGTTCCCAGGCCTTCGCCACCTTCTTCGCGGCGACCTTTTCGGCCACCCTGCCCTTCAGGCTGGCGATCCATTCGGCCACCGCCGCCTCGGCGCGCTCGGCGCTGCGGTAACGGCAGTAAATGTCCGGCTTCGAGCGCTTGCCGGCGAAGGCCTTCACGGTGCAGCGCTCTCCCGCGGCCGTCTTTTCGGTGAGGTAGAAGACCTCGACGCCCAGTTCAGGCATATCGATCGCCGGAACGGCGCCCTTGGGTCGGAAGAAAGCTCGGTCCAATTTGAAGCCCATCGCAGTTCCTTTCATATCCCTATCGCTCAGATATGAATATATGCGCATGGCGTCCGCCTGTCAAGCGCAAAGTAAAGGCAAATGTCTATCTATTTCGAGGGACCGACGAACGGTCGATAGGCAAGAAAAACGGCGCCCGAAAGCGCCGTAAACGGAGGCTCACCGAAATATCAGTACGGTTGAATGCAGGAATCGGTCCCTTCGCATGTGCCAGAGGTCATATCGAAGTAGTACCAAGCCCCGTCGGAATAAGTCGACCAGTCCCCCAAGGAGAGCCAAGGCATGCCAGAGCCCTCGTCCGCCAGTTGGTAAATCTCACGATTCAAACCGTATGAAAGCGAACCCATATTAGGCACCGTGGGGGCCAAAATCCCATTCGCATACGCACTGGCAAGGTGATCCACGATATTGCCGATCGCATCACCGATTGCCGGAGTGACGTCAGGGAATGTGCTGTTCAGCCATGCATTGAAGCACCATCCAACACTCTCCCCGGCAGCGCTGGCAAGCATAAGGTCGCCCGCAGCAAAGATTCCGGCTTCAGTTATTGCCGCTCCCACACTGAGACTTCCCATTTGCGCACTACGGTAGGACAGGTAAATTTCGTAGATGGTCATGCCGGTGTTCGGTGGGACTACCAGCAACATACGGCCGCCGTACATGCCCTTGCTCATTGATATCTGGCCAAGACTGGGCATGGACTTTAGGATCGAGGGAGTTATCACCGGCTTCATCGGCAGCGATGCAAACTCCAATGCTACGGACGGCTTTGCATACTTCTTAATTGCCGCGATCGTGGCCTCTTGACCAAACGCCGCGGCCACTCGCGTGAGTCCTTCGGCATCAACACTTGCAGCCATGATTCGCAATATCCCGTCTGTATTACCCCTGGAATGCCGATAAAGCAACGCCAAGCTGCCCAGCTCTTCGGCGTTCAGATTGTGAACGTGGAAATTAGCTCTATCACGCATGGCCTGGTCCATATTCACCGAAAACCGTGCATCGATTTCTACCGGAGTGCGACCAATGACATCGTAGGCATGCGTCGGAGGGCCGGCGATGGCGAGGGACGCAAACGACATGCCGACAACCAACATCAGCAGCCGTTTCCCCACCGTCCCCACGAAGTAGTACAGAGCAGATCCAATGGCGATCCACATCGCCGCCGATTGAAGGCGATAGCTCAGACGAGGCATCGGCACCCCCGCCTTGATCGTCTCGTAGTTTTGCCTGATTGACTTGGTGAGCGAATAGCGTCCCCCGATCAAACCACCGATGTTATAGAGCGTCATAGCAACCACTAGGCCCATAATCGGAACCCCTGCCCCGTGTTGAGCGATGAAAACGAGCACGACAAGCGCCATGGCGACTGTCCCCACTACTGCTGCATATTTGCCATTCATGGTCCTTCCCCTCGAAGGCCGCTCGAGTGCGGCTCGATTACGGTACTCCGGAAAGTCAAGGTAAAGGTAAAAATCAACAGTAAAGTCACGGGATCAGGCGACGGCCGGTCGGCCACTAACCTGAACCGGTTACTGACGGGGATGATCTTGCTGATCACCGGCGAACCGACCCGAAAAGCGATTGCCAGGATTCCAGTCGATCGGTTTGTGCACAAGCCGTTTGCCGGCCCGGTCGATCGGCCACAGGGCGAGCGTCGTGAAGTCGGCCGACCGAAAAAACACGCTGACCGCCTCGGTGCGGCCGGGAACTTCTTCTACGCACGCCGCGCCGTCCGGCAGTTCGCCCTCCAGGCTTACGCCCTGCTCTGCACTGGCTACCCATGCCTCGACGACCAGCGCCACCAAGTCGGCCCCGCTGGCCAGAGCCAGATCCATTATCCGGGCCGCCATATCTTTACCGCCAGTGCCGACTTCTTCGGTGAACAAGTCTTGCACCGAGATGATTTTGGCGCTGGCGATCCGATGCTGATCGTCCATCCGTAGAACGAAAATGAGCGGGGCGACTTGGCCCCGCCGGACAAAGTTGGCCGTGGCGCCCTCGAAGACCATCTGGGCCACTATCTCGAAGTCCTCACGCTCCATGGTGCGGCGGGTCATAGCATCGCGCTCAACGCGTCCAGACAATCCAAGCGGAATAAGCCGTCCACTGCACAGGGATAGATCAGTCTCGAGTCGGGGGCAATAGCGCGCGCTTGGTCGGACCCGGCATGGAACATCACGTACACGATCATTCGGTTAACGGGCAGTTCATAGCGCGTCGCGGCGCTGTTCCCGAGCGCCAAATCTTTCCAAGGGTTCATCATCACCCTTCCCTGCCGTCCCCGATCGCCAGCAGCATCCGCAGCAACCCGACGCAGGCCTGGCCGCTGATCCTGGGATCGTCATACCACTCCGGGCCGGTGGCCATCGCCGTGACCAGAATGTCGGACGTCTTCAGCGCCTTGGCCAGGCGGTGCGTTAGCTGCGTACTGGGCATGCGTTTGCCGCCCTCGATCAGCGACAGGTGGCTGGGCGTGATCAGTAGCCGCTTGGCCAGCTCAGCCTGCTGAAGGCCGGCCGCGGCGCGCAGGATGCGGAAGGACCGGGCCCAGCTCATCGCCTGAGCGCCTTGATCATCATATCGGCCAGCTTGAGGGCCACGTCCGGCAACTCTTCCACGTCCTTTTCAACACGATGCGGACCGAGGTGTGCGATAAGCGCCGGAACAACCTTGCCCAAGTAATAGGCTCGCAGGCTCATGCCTTCGTGCGCCACTTGCACGATTTCGCCCACGCGTTCCAGACTGGGAAACGCTGGCCCTCCGTCATCACGCTCTGTCGTCATGGCAGCCTCGGATGCGAGCGCGGCTCGAGCACGCACGCCCGGGACGCCTGGTCGGTCAGGATGTACGCGCTGAAGGCTTTCCCATCGCGCAGCGCGCGCGCGTTGCGGTGCTGGCCGTCAATCAGGATGTAGATCACCCTGCCCTCGTCGATGATCGGCGCGGCGATCCCTGGTTCATCCGGATCAACGCCATCCAGGTGTTCCGGGTCCCACTCGTTGCTTTCGGAAATGTCGCGCATCATCGCCGGCTCGATCCTCACCGGCTCCGGTAGGGCGGTTAAGCCTCTGGTCACAGCTTGGCGCGCCGCGCCGATGTCCCAAACGATATCCGGCTCGCCGGTCGGGAATTTGTATCGGAAGGTTTGCTGGATCCAGAGGACGCTCATTTTTTAGAATCCCTCCGCTTTGAGGCCTACGTCCAGCGCCCACGCCACTGCACCCGCGCGGCTCACACTCTTATGTGTCGCCAGCCGATCGGCGCGCTCGAGCAGATGGTCGGTGATGGTCAGGCTGATCTGGCGCTTCTTACCCTTGCGAACGCCGCCCAGAATTCCTTTTTGCGTTGCTGCTCCAGCATCCGGCGCGCGGGCGACGAAGTCATCCACGGTGCGCGGTTTCGCTGTCGGTCGTGTAATCGCCATTTAATATCCTTTCAGGTCCGCATTGTAATGTTGCATTAATCGGAAAATAATGCGGAAATCATTGCATTCATTTCGGCGATCGCTTTTTCGTCGACGGGCTTTTGTTCGACCACGGAAATGCCGGCGCCCGCCGCATTGGCAAAGGCCTTGCGCTTGCGGATCGGCGTGTCCAGCAGTTCAATCTGGCGACCGTTCAGCGCCGCAGCTGCTTCCCGGTTGTCGGCGCCCTCGCCCGGGTCAGCTAGGCTCAGCACGCCCAGCGCGCGCAGTCCGTCGCGCACCGACCGCGCCTCGGTGATCAGAGCCTCGATCGCGTCCAGAGCCCAGACATCATAGGAGCGGGGTTGGAACGGCACCAGAATGACATCGGAAAGCACCAGGGCGGCCCGCAGAGCGCTCGAATCGCGGCCGCCTGCGTCGATGACCACATCCTGGAAGCGAGCTGCCTGCTGCTGAACCTGGCCGCGCAGCGCTGGGCCGTCAGGATAGGACGCGCAAGCAATGCCAGGCACCCTGCCCGCTTCGGACCGCAGTCCAATCGCCGTCTGCGCTGTGCCCTGGCGATCGCCATCGATCAACCAGACTTCCCGGCCCGCCAGCGCCCGCGCGATCGCGATGTGCAGCGCCAGCGTGGTCTTGCCGACCCCGCCCTTCGTATTGCCAACCGTTAATATCATTTGTCACCCGCAGGGACGTTAAAACGGGTGCATTCTAAGGTGTAAGAGTATTAAAAGGCAATGAACCAGCCGACTGCCAGCACGATGACGCTGGCCAGCCAAACGGCAGCGCTGACCCACCACCAAAGGTGACAGCGCATCTTGATTTCCATGTCGGACAGGGGAGGTTGGCGCCAGACCTTCACGGCTTGTCGCCCCTGATCGCGGCGCGAATCTCGCTGTACGTCTCGACGTGGCCGCACGGGTTGATCCAGCTGTCGACCGTCAGGCGCCGGCTGCCGTCGTAGGATAGTGCCGCGAAGGGCTCCCCGCGCGGACCGCCGCAGTGCAGGCACTTCCACGGGAGAGTCAGGTGCAGAAGCAAGTAGCCCTCGTGTTGCTCGCGCGCCGGAATGATGATGGTGCGCACGCCCCGCGCCTTTTCGATCGCCTTGTCGGTGCGGTACTGCGCCTTAAGCCGGTCAATCAGGTCTCTGGCCATGCCCATCACGCCACCTTTCGAAGCGCCGTGCGGCGCTGTTGGATGTTGCGGGCGATCACGCGCCCCCAGGTGTAGCGGACGTTGACGCCGTGTTTCATGGAATGCCAGGGATTGCGGGCCAGCTCGTATTCCGGGTGCAGCACGTAGTGCCAGCCCAGGTAGGCCTTGGCTTCGGCGACGGTCACAGGCCGTGTTCCACGCCCATGCCGAGGGCCTTGCAGCGTTCGTACGCGGCGCGCGTCTTGGCTTCGTACTGCGCCTGTCCGTGGGCGTTGGCGAACACGCTACCCAGGTATCGATCTTCCTGGCGCTCCGCGAACTTGTAAGCCTCGAGCGCCTTGCGCTGTTCGGGGCTCAGGCGGGCTTTCTTTACGGCGCTCATCTGGCGACTCCCAGAATTCGAACGATCGGGCGGCTGATCAGCCAGCCGGTTGCGAGGCAGAAGGCGAAGATGATGAGCAGCATTTACGCGCAGCACAGAGCGGCGAAGGTTTCGGCGTCGCCTTGCTTGGGGAACACGCGCAACGACGGAAGCGCCTGCTCAGCGTCGACGTCGAAGATTTCGACCCCGAATCCGCCGCGGCAGAACGCGAAGACCGAGGCGCGAACGCCGGTTTCTTCGTTGGTCTGGGTGAAAAGCACGGTTTCCATGGTCACTGTGTCCCCAGGGTTGCGAAGGAATAGCGGCGGATCACGCCGTATCCCAGGTTGGTTTGCCCGATCTTCATCAGCTCGGAAGCGGCAAACGTCTTGCCTTCGAAAAGGACCGGTCCGACTCTGCGGGCGAAGGGCTTGACCTCGCGCACGATGTAGCCGCCTTCGCTTTTGTAGAGGCTGCCGACGTATGCGCCATGGTGGTAGAACTCACCCAGGAACTTTTCGGCCTTGATCGCTTTCGTTTCCATACACGCATGATCCCACAAGTAAAGCGTGATGTCAATCGTTCAGTCAATCAAAAAGGCCGCTGTTTCACCTGTCCCGGTTCGTCTTCGGTGACGAGGCGCGTGTCCCAGCCCATGGGCCACTGCCGACCTTCGGGTAGAACCCACAGATGAAACTGGTTCGCCGTGTCGACCAGGCGCGACTCGGCCGGGTAGATTTCGACCGCTTCCCGCTCCGGTCCGCACAGCGTGTTTTTGATCATCTGGAATTCGCGCCAGTCGTGAATCGGTTCGCGATCGATCCGCTTGATCGACAGGTGCGTGAGCGTGACGGCCAGCGGCAAGCAGGGCCAATCGATCATCGCGACCTGGTAGGTGTCGCTGCGAAGGACCCATTCGCGGGCCATGCGCGCCGCGGTGTCGCGCGCGTCCTGCTCGGACAGGTTCCAGGGCGCTGCCATGAACGCGCGGTAATCGATCTTCTCCGGCGGGTACCGGGCCGGCTCGAACTTGAACCGGTCCGGGCTCAGGCGCGCGGCGGCCAGCAGGTCGAGACGCCTTTCGACTTTGGTCGGCGGCTTCACACGTTGTCCAGAGCCGCTTGCGCGGCCAGGTCCATGGACAGCATGCAGCCGGCCGGCAGGATCCCGTTGTCGACCCAGTTGTGGCACATGGCTTCGTACGCCTTGCGAAGATCCGATCCCGCCGTGCCGTCGACGGGGCCGCGGGCGCCGACTCCGAACGGAATCGTGGCCACGATGACGCCAAAGTTCATCATCGGGTCGGGCTGCTTGTCCATGAACGTGATGCCCCAATGGCCCCACTCGACCGTGCGGCCCAGGTACCTGGGGTGGGTATGCGTCTGTGTTTTCATTTGCCTACTTCCTTCTTGCGTTTGCGCAAGCCGAAGATTTTGAGCCAGCAGGGCAGGGTGGTTTCGGATTGCAATCCCGGCCGGAACTGGTTGTTCAAGTGGCGAACCCAGCCCTTGCGCGCCTCGGTGTGACTGTCGTACACCGTCACCGTCACACCCATTTGTTCAGCCTCGGCGATGTCCTTTGCCTCAGCGGCCAGCTCACGCTCGAGCGCCTTTCCCTGCTTGGCGATCGCGCGGGCCTCAGCCTTGGTCGGTTGTTTCATGCTTCCCCTTCCATGATGACGGATTGATCCGTGGGCGCCGGCAGCCGGTCCCAGCCGCGGCGGTGCTCCGGTCCCAGGCGCGGGCCGCTGCGGCGCTCGATGAAGCAGTCCAGCGAGCGGCGGCGCAGTTCGGCACGCATTAGACGTATGCACTCGGCGAGCGTGGGCGTGTCCCAGTATTCGAAGCGTTGGGCATCGGCCATGGGTTCAGGCTTTCAGAAGGGTGGCAAGTTCGCCGGAACGCATCCACGCGTCGATCGCGGCGTGCGCCGCGTTCATGTAGTCCAGCATGGCGTCCGGCATTCCCTCGTGTTCGTCGCGGCCGCCGAAATGCGCAATCAGGACATCGGCGAAGTCGTCATCACAAAACCCGCCGTAACAGTTCGCGTCGCGGTAGTTGTGAAGTTCCTCGAAGCTGGCGACGGTATGCGGGATCACCTTGAAGCCGTCGGGCGGATTCAGGATATCCGCGACAATCTCACGCTTAATGCGCTCGATGGTCTGTTCGAGGGTTGGAATTGCCATGGTCGCGTGGATTGCGGCGATTGCGGATCGAGTAGCGATGATTGCTTCCGGCACTTCGGCCGGTAAATCAGACGTATCTATCGGCAACATCGCACGGTCAAGCTCTTTCAGCGCGGCGAGTGCCGCAGTTATCGCATCATTCACGGTCAGGCTCCCAGCAGGATCGCGCGAGCCATGCCCAGCGGCACGCCCAGCGATGCGAGGTAGTGCGCCGCCATGAAGACGGACACGCCCGCGGCCAGCCAGCGCGCCACGCGCGCGGCTTCGACCCAGGCTCCCAGGTTCCACATCGCTTCCAGAACGTTAACGGCGTGCATCGAAATCCTCGCGATCTGCATCATTGGCAAAGTCGGAAATCCTGCCCTTCACAAGGCCGACGTACTGAAGCCATTCGTCGGCGGTCAAGTCCTGGTCGACCAGCCACGCCCCGTCCGGGTGGCGCGTGTGGGTCACTGTCTTTCCGCTGGCCAGCGTCACGTCTCGCTTAGCCGCTTCGCGGGCTCGGTTGGCCGCGATGGCATCGTTCAGAGTGGCCATCTGTCAGGCTCCGATGGTGGCGTAGTAGCCGGCCGCTTTGACGCGGTACACGCACCCGGACTTCAGGACGCGCACCGGGGTGAAGGTCGGCACGGACCCGGTCATGTGGATCACGGCCTCCCGGATCACCAGCATCTTGAAGTGCTTGGCGATCAGGACTTCCGTATCGATCGGGTTTTTCCAGGCCGTCCCGGGGCCGGTTTTCGGCGCGACCAGGTCGAAGGCCTTCGAGAGTTGACCCTGAGTGACTTTCTTGCCCAGGACGACGGCCGCAACCGTCTTCGAGAAATCGGGCACTGCACTGACTGGCATGGGGAACCTCCTTTTCCATCGAACCCCAATCACAGATGCAGCGTATCAAAGGTAAAGCGTCGTGTCAAGTGTTCAGTAAAGGAAAATGGCCGGAAATAGCCGCCCTTTTCCCTGGACATAACGCTTGACTTACTGGTTTACCTGGGCTATGCTTCGTTCTGTGGTTGGTTGGTTCTTTCAGGAGGTTGAAATGGTGGTCTTCGGTGTCGTGATGGCGGTCTTCGCGGTGGTCGTGATGGTCGGAATGTCGGCCTCCGAATCGGTGGCGTCATGAGCGACCTGGAATACTGGGAAGCGGTCACCGTGGCGATCGAGGCCTTTGGCTTGGACCGTTCCGACGCTCAGGGAATCGTCATGATTCCTGCGAACGACGTGCTGATCCACGAGGGCTTCGTTGAAGGCCGCGAGCCGGCCGCCGTTGCCGCGAACATCATGGGTGGAATGCCACATGGCCAGTAAATCGACTCACCAAGGGCACTGCCAGGTCTGCGGGCGTCCGCAGATGCTTCCGGGCGGTAAGCTTTCGAAGCACGGTTACACAAAGCGCTGGGGGTTCTTCAGCGGTGTGTGCAGCGGCGCCGACCATCTGCCTTTCGAGCAGGACATCAGCCTGATCGAGGGGATGATCAAGTGGTCAACGAAGGAATCGGCCAGCCTGGTCACGAGGGCCGAACAGCTCGAGCAGCCGGCAACCGAAGCCGTCGGCGTGTGCCATGTGTACATGAGCCACCGCGATGCACCCCAGGTGATCAGGTGGGGCCGCAGCGAATACGAATGGGTTCAAGGCGCGATCGTGAAGAAGGACATGGGGCACGGCCTGAAGTGGGCTGTCCAGGTCGACAGCGGTCGTTTCAAAGGCCTGGAATTCGGCATTGGCGATCCGGGTTTCCAGTGGGACGCCGTGAACAAGTGCTCGATCGAAATCACGCCGCTGATGGTCGCGAGCCACCATAACGCCGATTACGCCAAGCGCTCTGTCCGCCCCAAGGCCGAACAGCTGGCCAAATACGCAGACTGGCAGCGCAAGAGGATCGAGGGCTGGGTGCCGCACCCGGAAAAGCTAATCCCCGTGAAGGAAACCGTCCATGCTTGATGTAGTCAAAAGCGTCAGCATCGAAAACCTCGTCAACCAGCGCGCCGCGGTCATGGAGCGGATGACTCAGGCGCTTGCGCTAATCGAAGAGGCCTCGAAAATCGCCGAGGTCGCGCACTTGGGCTTCCCCGATTTGCGCATCCACCTGGGCTATCGGTCGGACCATTCGCTGCGCCGGTCCGACGGTCACGACGCCGAAAAGCTGGTTCAGCACGCGATCGACTGGCCGGCTTGGCAATACCTGATGTCAGAATCCGGCCTGCGCACGTTCATGGACGCCGAAACGCGCAGCAAATGGGACGAGGGCCACAAGGGTGACGTGCCGGAACTGACCGCGGCGACCATCGCGGCGACATTCCGCACGATGTATGAGAACCGCGGCGACATGTTCGAGGAAGGCGTCATCCGCTGTTTCAAGCAGCTGTCGTGGCACTACAAAACGAATCTGCCGCAAAAGTTCGGCAAGCGCATCATCCTCACGTACCTGTGCTACACGTACGGCATGAATCACGCCGGCACCGACAAGCTGGACGATCTGGCGCGCGTCTTCCACGTGCTGGACGGCAAGCCGGAGCCAGACCACCGCGATGGCATGTACCACGTGCTGAGCAAGGCACACCGCGAAGCCGGCGCGTGGCCGAAGACGGCCGACACCGAATACCTGTCGGTGCGCCTGTTCAAAAACGGCAACGGGCACGTGACGTTCAAGCGGCCCGAACTGGTCGACCAGCTAAACCGGATCATCGCCAAGCGTTTTCCGGGCGCCCTTCCGGAGCCCAGGTAGACCCTAGACATGCAACTTGACTTTCAGCGTAAAATCGTCGGCGAGGCCGAAAAGGGATGCGACGTGGTGAGGAAAAAGATCATTAAGAAGAAACGGGTCGAACCATTCCCGCGGGCCATGTCGGAGGAATCGAGGAAGGCGCGCGCGGAAAAAGCCGAGTTCCGTCAGGGGATTCTTGCGCTGCGGGAAGAGGGCAAGATGACGCTGGAGGAAATCGGCGAAATGCACGGCTTGACCAAGCAGCGCGTCGGCCAGATCGTGGCGCAGGCGTTGGCGGAACGGGCCGCGGCGCGGAAGGGATCGGCGTGAGCGAAGCGCCGGCCGGTACCAAGTACGCCGACCTGGACGCGGCGATCGTGGCCAGGATCCGGGCCGGCGCCAAACGCTTTCATCAGATCAACATCGAGGAAGTGCGCCTGATCGCCGGGCAAGCCACACCGAACGACATGCGCGATCCGTACCGCGTGATCGACCGGCGCTTGCAGCATCTTCAGCACAAGCATGTGATCCAGTATTCGAGGTCGCACGGCTGGTCCGTGCTGACGCCGAAAGTGCAGCCGTGATCGATCGGTTCAGTAGCGCGGAAGATCCGCCGAAGTGGAATGAAGGCATGTTTCGCGACGGCTCGAAATCACGGTGCGACGGTTACGGCCTCTCGCATTGCCCCAGCGCAAAGACCGTGGGCGAGTTCGCCGCGAAAAGCTGGCGCGCCGGCTGGCTGGACGCCGACATGGGAATCCTGGCCGACGGCCTAGCGGATCAGATGCCGATCCGATCACCTTGAAGGCCACGCATGGATGAGAAGATCCGCAATCTTGCCGATCAGCTGGCGCGTAACTTAACTGACGAGGGAAAACTGATCGAAGCCGGCTGGATGACCTATCGATATTTGGTCATGCAAGCTGCCGCGCCGCAGATTCAGATCGACGAATGCAGGATGGCTTTCTTCGCGGGCGCCCAACATCTGTTTGGGTCGATTTTGGCTCTGGTAAGCGAAGGTGGCAGAGACGCCACGCCGAAGGATCTGGAGCGCATGTCGCAGATCGACGCCGAGTTAAAAGCGTTCGTCGCGGTCTTTTCGGCAAAGCACGGGCTGGGACTCTAAAAAAGTGGCAGTCGGCCCCGGCAAATACGATGACCTGTGCACCCTGGTCATGGAGAAGACGAAAGCGCGCGCGGCGATCGTGATCGTCATCGGCGGAGAGCATGGCGAAGGTTTTTCGGTGCAGACCGGTGACTTGAGAGTGATGGCGTTCTTGCCCGAAATAATCGAGCAGGTGGCCGCCAGTATTCGTTCAGATCGTCTGCGCGCACTGGTGGATGGATGGCGACCGGCACAAGGGGAGAGTGAACCATGAGCGTGAAACGTAAACCGAGGAAGACCGGAAGGACGAAGAAACTTGCAACGCTGGGACTGGACTTCACGGCGCGCGAGGCCATTGGCGTCGGTGATGGTACCGCGACTGAATTCCAGGTCGCCACAAACGGCAATGGCGCCAGGCCCTTCAGCATCAAGCTGGACGATGACGTCCGGGAAATCCTGGGCCAGCTCGGTGGCGGAAACATCAGCGAAGGGGTGCGGCGCGCGGCCGATATCGCCAAGCGCCTGAACTACTGATTTCAAAATGGTCGCGAAGCGCAAGCGCGCGCGGAGCGCGTATAAACCGGCGCGGTCTGCAAGCCGTTGGATAGCCGGTACGGGTTCGAATCCCGGTTCCGTTGCATCCCGGGTAGCGCCGGGCGCGACCTCCATTTTCCTATGTACTTGACGCCCATCGAACGCAGCCGATTGCTGAAGGCCTGCCGGGTCCCGCCAGCTGTTCCGATGGGCGATTTTTATCCGTGGGTGCTAGATCGCGTGAAGCTCAACGGAGAGACCGCCGAACTGATATCGACAGGACCACCAACCAATGAGCAGGCGATCGCTAGGCTTATATGCTGCTGGGACACCTACGTGATCCTGGGCCGTTGGACCGAAGCGAAGATGCACCTGCCGCACGGCGATATCGTGATGCTCGATCATCAGATGGAACTGATGAAGCATTTGCCGATCCTGATACACGGCACCGGCCGCGTGCTGGTTACCGGCCTGGGGCTGGGATGCGTCGTACGCGGGTTGCTCGCGCGCGACCAGGTCGACCACATCGACGTGATCGAACTGGATCGGATGATCCTGGACCGGATCGGCGCCGAGTTCGACGGCAACCAGCGGGTGACTCTTCACCACGCGGACGCGCTCACGTTTCCGCTGAACGGCCAGCGCTGGGATTTCGCCTGGCACGACCTTTGGGACGAGAACCGGCCGTTGCCCATGTTGCATGCCGACGTGATGACCCGTTTTTCCCCAAAGGTCACCCGTCAAGGCGCGTGGGAGCTACCCAGATGGGTCAAGCGCCGATGGGGCTGCAGCGAATGGCTGATGAATCGGCGAATAAAACTGCCGTGACGGAAACGCCGCCACCGTACAGTTTCGAAGCGTGGTTCGCGAAATACTGCGATGACTTCGATGTTGATGAGGATCCGGGCACGA